>Ga0326727_10001960_pt1 | contig 73196 bp, 55 predicted proteins | sample MB2enrmetagenome_FD_207643 | JGI IMG/M metagenome (GOLD analysis project Ga0326727, IMG submission 207643) | Lab enriched peat soil microbial communities from McLean, Ithaca, NY, United States - MB29MY | ecosystem: Environmental > Terrestrial > Soil > Wetlands > Peat | place: USA: New York... | reverse complement strand
AGTTGATCAGTACAGTCTGTCGGCTTCTGGGCGGTAGAATGGATCGTCATAAAGCTCAGTGTTTTCAAGCTCTCTGACGCCTCTGCCGCCCATTTGTTCAACCGGTTTATGAGGGATTCGGGCTAGGGGCACCCTGGACAAACCCTGGACATGCCCTGGACCCATAGACCCCCCTCAAAACCCGATTTTCAATCAGGCAAGCTTATCCAACTCGGCTTGCGAGCCCCTTTCCGCCGCGAGCCCCTCTCCGGCTTTGGATGTTGGATGTCGGATGTTGGATGTTGGATGTTCAATCCGCTTGGTTTTTCCCCCATCCCCCGATACCCTGTCCCCCGGCAAATGGCTGTTGAATCCAAACCGCTCTTTCACCCGGAAGTCCTGCGCCAGCAGGTGCGGTCGTTCATGCTCCCCGAGCAAACGGACGCCTGGCAGCCCAAACTCCAGCACTGGGCCGACCTTATCCGCTCCGGCCGTGCCGACAAGTTCACGGAAACCACGCTGCTGCCGGATTTCCTGACCGACTTCTTTTACGGCTTGCTCGGCTACACCGGCCCGGCCGAGGGACTCGAGGCCTACACGCTTTCCCGAGGAAAGCATGTCGAGGTGGACGGCGAGTTCGCCGATGCCGTCCTGGGCCGGTTCCATAAAGGCAAAGAGCAGTTTGTGGCGGTCCTGGAAGGCAAGGGCACCCGCGACCCGCTGGACCGCCCGTTCGCCGGGCGGCGCATGTCCGCCGTGGTCCAGGCCTACCATTATGCCATCAACCTGCCGTGCGCGAGAAAGCCCTCACCCGCCTGTGCCGCGAGGACACACCCGTCCCTCCGCCCGAAATCTTGCGCTGCACCCAGAAGCTGCTGGACCGCGTCCTGGTCTGCGCCTTTTGCGAAGACCGCGGCCTGCTGCCCGCCGAGTCCCTCAAGCGAGCCTTCGAGCACCACGACCCTTACAACCCGCGCCCCGTGTGGCAGAACTTCCGAGGCCTGTCCCGCGCCATTCATGAGGGAGCGAACTTCCCCGAACATTTCCGGCGTCATGCCGCCGCCGCAGACCGGCCCTGGAGAGGCCGTGCTCAACCAGGCTCGCTCCCGTTAATCGCCTTGAAAACCCAAACACCCGGTGAGTGTTACCTTCGCGCCAGATTGCGTTAGTCTCCTTTTCACCCGCGCAGCGCTGAGTAGATGCGGGCGCGCAAAAGAAAATTCCTATCAGTATTATGAAAGTGACTGAAATCGCATTTACCGGCTACCCGGTGACCAACATCAAACGGGCTCGTCAGTTCTACGAAGAGGTGCTCGGGCTCAAGCCCAGCCACGTGTTCGGTGACGACAAGCAGGCATGGGTGGAGTACGACATCGGCCCTGGCACCTTGGCCATCAGCAACTTCGCGCCAGACCGGAAACCCTCGCCGGGCGGCGGTTCGGTGGGCTTGGAGGTGGATGACTTCGACGCCGCGATGAGGCAGCTTAAGGCGAGCGCGTCGCCCTTCCGCGTCCAGCCCATGGAGACGCCCGTGTGCCGCATGGCCGTGGTGGCGGATCCGGACGGCAACTCGATCACCATCCACAAGCGGAAGGCGTAACGCACCGGCAGGGCGCGCAGGGGTGGGGACGGCTCGTCCCCATACGGCCAACCTCGGTAGCTAACTTCTGGGCACGAGCCGTCCCCACCCCTGAACGCTCTACCTCGTTAGCCGCACCACAAACTCGCCTTGCAGGCGCTCGTTGGGCTTGAGCGGCACCTGGCCCAAGGGACAACGCCATAGCAGGTGCGCCGCCACGCCACCGGGCGCGAGGGCGGCGCGGAAATGCGCGTTGGCGTTAGCGTGCGCGCTGAAGCCCGAACCGTTAGGCGCCACTAAAGTCGCCTCATGGATGTTGTATTTGATGGAGCGGAAATCCGCGGTGCCTAGCTCGGTCTCATCCAGCAACCACGGCCAGGCTGGGCGTCGGTTCCAGTGGGCCTCGCTCCACTTCAGGTCGCGGTGGGCGCGAGCAGTGCCCTCGGTGCGGCTAATGCTCTCCTGCGGGAAGACACCCCACTCAGACCAACGCCGCCACTTCAGCTCATCGCATGCCCCCTTGAGCATGAGCCGGATGCCGGCCTCGCGTGTGTCCATCGGCCGCCCGGAGTAAACGTAGTCGCAGGCAACGACGCCATGGCCCTCCTTGTCAAGGGTCCAGGAAGTGAAGCCGGGGAAGTTTTCATAGTGCTCGTGCACGCTCAGCCTGAGGCCGGCTGCCTGTTCGCTGACTTCCACGCTGTCCACGCGCCGCGTCCTGGCGTCGGGGAATACGGCATAGGGCGGCGAGTTGGGGCCGTTGAGGTCGCCAAAGTCATAGCGCGTGACGTGGATGGTGGGGAAGGAATTGACCGCACACGTATGGCGTGGGTCGGTGGGGTCGAAGTCGCCTTTCACCCGGTCGAACACTGCGGCAAAGCACTCACCCGCGCAGCGCTGAGTACATGCGGGCGCGCAAAAAGAAAATTCCTATCAGTTCCAGCTAGCCTCCATAGGAGTAGTCAGTGACGGCGTACGACTGGCATGAAGGGAGCAGCAGAGCCAGGAAGGCGTATCGGGAATGGCTACCCACAGTGGATGATCTAATGCTGCCTTGCTGAGCCCCGACGGGAGAGGGAGTCTGGTTTGTTGCCGCGCTCATCGGTTCGGTGTTCTTGCCTGTCCCATTCCGCAGCCGCCCCGCTGCCAACTCACGAATTCTCCTTTTGTCGGTAGATGAATTGAAGCGCTTGAGATTTGCCATCATTTTGGTAAGCCCGGCTGGGTTTCCGTGCGTGTCGAGAAGGAGCCACCTGGCGGAGAATCCCAATGAACGACACAGATCCGAACGGAGACACCTCAAAAGTTGTGGCGGCAGAGCAGGCGGCTTTGGCAGGATACCAGCTAGCAACTGAGATTCAGAAGAATGAGAAATGACGGAATACCCAGAGCCCGTGTTTTGGGTCCTGAAGTTGAAATGTGTTATCCATTTACGCCGCTGAAGGAAACAGCTTTGGAGGCTGGCGCCCTCTTGAGGATGCGAGCGCACCCATTGATCCTGCCGGTCGCCGGGTTCCTGACTTTCTGGCTCGCGTTCAATGCTTGGGCTCAATCCAACGCTCGCGTGATGGCCTCTGCTGCGCCGGGTCAATATTTTGTCCGGAAGGAGTACTCGCCCCATCCTCTGCCGAAGTTTTCTGATCTGCGTGATCAGTTGCCATCGCCGATCTACGATGAGAATCCGGATTGGGTCCGGATGCATTGGAAGGCCTGGGAGCTCGCTTTCAATAATTTCCACGAGCCCGCTTCGGGTTCCGGATTTGTTTCCCAATTCATCGATGCCGCTTTCAATCAGAACATCTTCCTTTGGGACACCTGTTTCATGACCATGTTTTGCAACGTGGCCCATCCGCTGGTGCCGGGCATCGGTTCGCTGGACAACTTTTACGCCAAACAGCACGCCGACGGGGAAATCTGCCGCGAGATCGGGCGAGCGACCGGAAGGGACTATGCCGAGTGGGTCAACCGCGAGGGCAAAGGGCTGTTCAGCCGCTGGGGATGGAATGCCGCGCCGAATGCCCCGGTCATTTACAGGGGGCGGGCAGCGCCGCAGCCGCCGCCGCTGCTGACGTTGGATGCCTTGAACCATCCGATCTTCGCCTGGGCCGAGTTGGAAAGTTACCGCATGACGGGAGACGTGGAGCGGCTGAACCTAGTCTATGAGCCACTGCTACATTACTACCGCGCCTTAGAGAAGTATCTGCAGCAAGGCAACGGGCTCTTCATGACCGACTGGGCCAGCATGGACAACTCCCCGCGTAACCAGTTCCTGAAGAACGGCGGTTGTGGCGTGGACATTTCCTGCCAGATGGTCCTCTTTGCGCGCCACCTGGCCGAGATTGCCCGGGTGCTGGGCAAGGCTGGCGAAGCGAGAGCTCTCGAGCGCGAGGCCGAGCGCGTGAAAGAACTGATCAATGAGCGGATGTGGGATGACCAGCGCCGATTCTACTTCGACCTGACGCAGGATGACGGCCACGCACCGGTCAAAACGATCGCGGCTTATTGGGCCTTGCTGGCAAAAGTTGCCACCCCTTCGCAAGCGCGTGCGCTGGTGGCCGAACTGCAGAATCCTAAGACCTTCGCCCGGCTGCACTGCCCGCCGACGCTGGCTGCTGACGAAAAGGACTTCGACCCTGGGGGCGGGTACTGGCGCGGGGCGGTCTGGGCGCCGACCACCACGCTAGTGATCCGCGGGTTGGAGAACTACGGCTACGATGGGCTGGCCCGGGAGATCGCGCTCAACCATCTCACGAACATTGGGCGTGTTTTCCTGGAAACGGGCACCCTCTGGGAGAACTATGCCCCAGACTCCGCCAAACCGGGAAAGCCGGCCAAGCAAGATTTTGTGGGCTGGAGCGGGATTGGGCCGATCCTGTATCTGCTCGAATACGGCATCGGGCTGAAACCCAACGCGCCGGGAAATGAGTTGGTGTGGGATCTGCGGTCCACGGCCCGGCATGGTTGTGAGCGATTCCGCTTCAATGGGCATGTGGTGTCGCTGACGGCGGCACCGGCGGCGGAAGACCCCAGGAAGGTGACGATCAGGGTGAAGTCGGACGGGGCATTCAAACTGCGCCTGGCTCATGACGGCCAGAGCAAGCGCATTCAGGTGAGAAGGGGAGAACAAACCATCGTGTTGCCATAACCGAAGCAGATGTTCTGCCAGCGTAAATCGGCATTGCCAACAATTGGGCGCAGTCCTCACCGGCTACGCCTTTGCATTGCAGAGCAGACCTTCCCAACCTCCCTACAACAGCTCCCAGCGCTGATCTTCCAACGCCATCAGTTTAATTGTCGGTGGATCACCTGAAGCTCAAGCAAGCCATGAAACCCACCCGCGTTCTCGTAGCCGCTGCACAAATGAAATTCCGCACGGCTATCGCTGACAACGTCTCCTGGATTGCTGAGGTGATTCATTCGTCGGCTAAAGCAGGCGCAGACGTCGTCCTATTCCCCGAATGCGCGGTGACCGGATATAATCGCGACTTTGCCGCAGTCTCGCCACCGGAGGTGGAAGCGGCCCTCCAGAGCATCGCCCGCGCGGCTCGCGTTGCGCGCTGCCATGTGCTCGTGGGCAGCCCGACCTTCGCGGGACATAAAAGGTTCAATTCACTGGTTGCGTTCGACCGCCGAGGACGAACCGTCTTCTGCCATTCGAAGATTCACCTTACGGCGCGAGACGCGCGTTTTTTCACTCCGGGAAACGCGCTGGCGTTCTTCCATCTCGCCGGGGTGCCGTGTACGGCGATCATCTGCCACGAGCGGCGCTATCCGGAATTGGTGCGCCTGCCCGTGATGCTTGGCGCGCAAGTAGTGTTCCACCCCAATGCCGGGCTGGACTCGCTGCCGGTTTCCGAGAGCAAGCGCCATGGCCGTGACGGGATTGCGGTACGCGCGTTCGAGAACGAGGTCTATTATGTGTTCGCCAACTCGGTTGGGCGGCAGGGTGCTGGCCGATGGTCGGCCGGCGACTCGAAAATCGTGGCACCGGACTCGCGGGTGCTCGCCCTGGCCAACAACCGCGACGAGACGGTCATCCAGGCGGAACTCGAACTCTCGCGTGCTGGCCGCAAGTACGCCCGCGATGCGCTGCAAGAACCAGCCTTCCTGCGCATCCACTGGAAGGCAATGCTGGCTGCGTGCAGGCGGCAACTCCGGCGACGGTACACGGTACTTTCATAAAACAGACTCCGTTCGGTTCATCACCCGCACAGCGCTGACCCCGTCGGAGATTGCCCTCATGTGGCAAACCGCCCCGCCTCGCATGCCAATCAAGCGGCGCGTTTGACCGGTGACGGATAACTGGCTGGGCCGCCCTCTGCTGGGGCTGCTCGCTACGGAGCGGAAGTCAACCGAATCCGATTGCTGCTTCCCAAACAGCTCTTTACGATGGCGCCTCAGGTGAAGCTGCCAAACGCGGGACAAGCATTCGTCGAAATAACTAAGCTGCGCGAGTATTCGCTCAGTCCGCAGCACAAGGAAGGGCGACACAAGGCACGGGTGTTCGCCTCGGCGCTGGGTCTCGGCGTGTCCGATGCCGACTGGCTGTGCGAACGACTCAAAGCGGCAGTTCGGGAACGGGAATGTCAGCTGGGGAAGAAGACACCTTATGGGCAGCGTTATCTGTTGGACTTTAGCTTAACGCATGGGGAGAAGACGGCACTGCTGAGGAGCGTCTGGAATGTGCGCCCAGGCGAGGATTCTCCTCGATTGGTAACCTGTTACGTGCTATAGAGCGAGTATGCAGAATACACCGGTGAAGTTGCTGGACGTGGTGGCCTTGTTGGGCGACAAGCCTGAGGAAGATCTTGTCGCGGGCCAGGTCGGCACGGTGGTGGACGTCCTCGCCCCCGGCGTCTTCGAGGTTGAGTTCCTTGATTCGCAGGGGCGGACGGTTGGCTTGGCGGAACTCAGACGAGAGGAACTGCTGGCACTTAAGCACGAAGCGGCCGTGGCCGCTTAAGCTCTCGCCGCGGAAGCCCTGACCCTGGAGCGCAAGTTCAAGGCTAAGGGCTGAAGGCTGAAAGCCTGCTGTGCACTGACCGCGGGGGAGATCGCCCTCATGTGGCAGACCGCCCCGCCCCGCATGCCCATCCCGCCGGCTCAATACTGTTCGGACTTGACGCCTCTCATCGGTCAGGACCGGTGAGGATAGCCCGGCGCTCGAAGGCTGGGACTGCGGAGAAATTGCCCGAGTCCCCTGGATAGAGTGGAAGCTCACGCTCTCGAACTGGCCCGCGCCGCCGCAAGCATGGCCATGATGTTCGCGGGCGGCCGCCGCTGCACGATGAGACTGGCCATGATCTTCATGGGCCGATCAATGTGCGTGAAGAACGCCTTGAAGCCTTCGCACAGATAGTTCAGTCCCGGCTCGCCGTCGGGTGTGGTGAGAATCCGGTCCTTGGGACAACCGCCGTTGCAAATGAACCGCACCGCGCATTCGCGGCAGTAGCGCGGCAGGGTGTCGCGCTTGTTCAAACCGAACTGCCGCTGCTGGGGTGAGTTCACCAGGTCGGCGAGCCGCGCCTCGGTCACATTGCCCAGCCGGTGACGGGGCTCCACGAAGTGATCGCAGGAAAACAGGTCCCCATTGTGCTCCAGGGCGAGCGCGCCGCCGCAGGTCTCGGCAAAAACGCACAGCGATGAGGGCTCACCCAGCCACACCCCCAGGCAGATGTCAAAGAGCTGCACGAAGACCCGCCCTACGTCATGCCTCACCCATTCGTCGAACACGGAGATCAGAAACCGCCCGTACTGTTGGCCGGTCACCGACCTCTCCGTGACACGGTTGCCCTCCTGGTAGCCAGTAGCATTGTCGCGCTCGACGATGGGGATGAATTGCACGAAAGAGGTTCCCACTTCGTTACGGAGGAAGCGATAGACCTCCAAGCCGTGATCGCCGTTGGCGGCGTTGACCGTGGTGAGGATATTGAACTCCACTTGGTGCTGCTTCGCCAGCGTGACGCCCGCCATCACGCGATCAAAGGTGGGTGAGCCGCCCTTGTCCACGCGATAGGCATCGTGTAGGGCGCGCGGGCCGTCCAGGCTGATTCCCACCAGGAAGCGCTGCTCGTGAAAGAACCGGCACCATTCCTCGTTGAGAGTCGTGCCGTTAGTCTGGATCGTGTTGACGATGCGGGTGCCCGGTTTGCGATACTTCTCTTGCAGTTGAACCGCCCGGCGGAAGAACTCCAGCCCCATCAAGGTAGGCTCTCCGCCCTGCCAGGCAAAGGTGACCTCGGGAACATCATGGGCCGCGATGTGCTGCCGGGTATAGTCCTCGAGCAGCGCATCTGACATGCGGAAGTGGCTGCCCGGAAACAGGCGTTCCTTGGAGAGGAAGAAACAATACTTGCAGTCCAAGTTGCAAATCGCGCCGCGGGGCTTCAGCAAGACATGGAATGCCCGCGGCGCGGCGACCTTCGGCTGAACCGGCGTCAGATTCATAATGTCAGGCCGCCGAAACCGCGCGACCGCCATGGTCTTCGACGACTAGCTTGACGGGCAATACGGCGTCGAGGGCGTGAAGGTGACGCCCGTCTCGTCCATTTTCGCCAGCAGCTTGGCATCCATCTGGGCGACCAGCGCGGGATTGAAATAGGCAGTGTTGAGCGGGTCGGCCATGTTGTGCAACTCCATGCTGTCGTTCTGGAGGTCGTAAAGCTCATGCTGCGACGGCTTCTGGCCGCAAGGATCAAAATAGACGGTGTATTTGTAGCGCGTGTCGCGGATGGCGCGGATATGGCACGGCTCGTGGACGAAGTTTTGCGGGTTGGGCGACCCAGGATTGTCGTCATCATACACAAACAGGATGTTGTCCTGAACCGAGGCCGTAGGGTTATTGGGATGTTGGATCGCATCCGTGATGATCGGCGTCAGGTCACGCCCTTTGAACGTCCAGGCGTCGGGGTTGGGCACCTTAGCCAGCGTGGCCAACGTCGGCATGATATCAATCAGGGAAGCCATCGCGTCCGTCTGCACCGCCTGGGGGAACCAGACCGGATTGGAGATGACCATCGGAATGTGGAGGGTTTCCTCATAAACGTTGAATAGCTTCTGCCGCAGCCCTCCATGCGAAAGCCCCATCTCCCCGTGATCCGATACTCGGATGACGACCGTCTTCTTGTACAGCGCGGGGTTCTCTTCCAAGGCGTCAACCACCACGCCGATCTCCTTGTCCACCACTGTCTGGAGGAAGGCGTAGAAATTGACGTAGTTCGTTTTCTGATCGATGCCGTTTACGGGATCGATGCCATTGAGCGGCCCGGTACCGTCAACTAGAACGCCTAGCCCGGCGGCCAGGAGCAGGAGCGACTCGGCCTGTGCCGTCGGCTTGTAATTTTGAGCCAGATCCTCACTCAGGGTGGGCGGAAGGGAAATCCCCTGGTTAAAGGCTCGCAACGCGTCAGGCAAGTAATTATAGCAATAGCCGTTCTGCGCGCTGCCGACTTTCGCATCCCAACTCTGGGCATACGCCAGAGCATCGTGCGGATTCACAAACGAGACGATGAGCGCAAAGGGTTGGTCGGAAGTCGCCTCTTTGCTCCGCAGGAACTCGGCTGCCTGCGCTGCCCAATGCCTGTCATAATCCGCGCATCCGCCGCCGAAATGGGCGGGATTGGTGTCCTGTCCCGCATCGGGGGGCTGCCAGCCATGAAATCCCAGCTTCTCGAGGTCCTCCGCGCTGGAAGCATCCGTCAGGCAAGTGACGTCCTTCGTCATGTGCCACTTGCCACGGTATTGTACATTGTAACCAGCCGACGCGAGCATCTTCGCCATGTTCTGCGTCGTCATTTGGAGGGTCGGTTCCTCGGGAGAGAGCGTACCGCCAGTGGTCAGGGTATGCTCGACGCCGTGCTGGGTCAGGTAAAGACCTGTGAACAACGTCGCCCGGCTGGGCGAACACATGGCGGCGTTGCAAAAGGCGCGGGTAAAGGTCAGCCCGTGATCGGCCAGCCGTTTGCGGTTGGGCAGGTTCGCATCTGCCCAGCCGGGCGGCCAATATTGCGGATAGCGCTCCTGATCCGTGATGATAAGGACGATGTTGGGACGGCTCCCCTGCCCACCTCCTCCGCCCTTCGGGTCGGCCCCAAGGGCCAACGGCGATGACAGCCCCGCGCCCGCCGCGATAGCGCTGCCCGTAGCCAGTTGCATAAATTGACGCCGCGAAAGGCTCCCCGCGGATGACTTCGGCTCCGGTAATGAATTTGCTTGCATATAATTTACTCCAGTAATTGGTAGATCATTATTTGTCTCTGTCCTTCCGGTCGCTCCAAACACCTCCCATAGCACCCCGGCAACTACACCTGCCGGCAGTTCACAGCAAAAACATCCTATGAGTAGAACTGCTTGAATTGATTAAAATAATGCTATCACACACCGGACCGTGCTGTCAAATCAATGATCTGAATACAGCACGCTGGATTGAAGTGCTCACCCTCAGGCTTTTCATGCTCGCTGAGCTGGATTCCGACACCCGGGTCGCATAAAAGGGTCCAACAGAATGTGATGTCTCCACCGGATGCGGGTCGCCCCACGGAGGTGGTCCGACTGGAGCGCTTGGTGGCAGAGGGGCTGCAGCGGATAGGATGGAGCGAAGGAGACCTGGCCGGGCGCCGTAATCTGCGCGGGCAACAGTTTCCACTCGGCGGCGGATAACACCTCCGACTGATGCCAGCCCTTGCTCCAGATAAACAGGCCGCCGTGTTTGGCCAGACGCTGGGCCTTGCGGAAAACGACCTTGCGGCATGGGTGCAAGACCGATTGTTGTCTCTTGCATTCTTGAAACGGGCCGTTCATCCTCGTTGCTCATGAAATTGGCTCCATCCAGTTCTTCCAAGTTCCTAGCCGTTGCGGATAGGCGCCGAAGCAATTGGTTGTGCCAACTTACGCGCACATAACACTGTCACCCTGGACAAGAAAGAACCCATAAAATGAAGATCCGTGTGTTGAAGAAAAACCAAGGTAAATATCCCATATTCGTTGCCGTGGCGATTGCGGCGGCCCTCGTTCCACCGCTGGCGCGCGGCCAGTTGAAGATCAATTCCCTTAACGGGAACGGAGTCTTGAGTTGGAGTGATCCGGGTGGGAGCGGGTCGCATTATGCGGTCCAGTGGTCCCCTTCGCTACTGGGGAGCAACTGGATGAGCTGGCAGAATGCGGAGGCCCAGCTCTCCGGTTTGGGCCCGACCGGGACGGTTTCCGTGCCCATGTTCTACCGCATGGTGAACCCTGATCCGACGTACGTATCGAACGCCACCTACACCTACTACTACCAGACGCTGACCCCCTTCAAGCCGACGACGCCCATCGCGAGCAACGAAATGCGCATCACCTTCATGGGCTCCATGATCCCCCTGCCGGTGCGCCGGGCGCAGGAGGAGATGAGCGTCTTCGTGGAGGTGGGCTGGGTGCCGGATCCGACAGACCAGTACTACCAAGGCCGGGCATTGGACCAGTGCATCTTCGACTGCGGCACGGGGTCAACGGCCAACTACGCGGCCGCGTCGGTCGGATTCCGCCGGATGGACAAGATCTTCCTGAGCCATCTGCACGCCGACCACATGAACGACCTCTGCCAAATCTACTGCTTCGGCCCCTCGGGGGATCGCTGGTCGCCGCTCTTCGTCTTCGGCCAGGGACTCTCCGGCGTGGAGAGCCCCGCGGGCTCCGGGATATACTACGACGACGGCGTCAGCAACTTCTGCGCGAACCTGAGAGCCGCGTGGCGCTGGCACACTGAGAGCTTCAGCTTCCAGCCGACGCGCTACACCAACTACGTGGTCCCTACCCAGGAGAGTTGGGGGCTGCCGGTGGCCCCAGTCCCGGTTGCGAACGATACGAACACCGATGCCTATGCCCTGATCCCGATCCAAATGGACTGGACCCAGATCGGGGGTATCGCCTACAGCAATCAGACCACGGGCGTCAAGGTCACGCACTACCCGGTCATCCACGCCCGGAAGGGCTCGATGGGCTACAAGCTCGAGTGGACGCCCCCGGGGACCACCAACACCATGACCATGACCTACAGCGGGGACACCAAGCCCGAGACCAACAGCGTGGACCAGGCCTGCAACGGCGGCAAAGGCATAGACGTGTTCATCCACGAGATGGTCATCCCGCCCGACATGTGGGCCTGGAAGCAGATGGGGCTGAGCGGACCGCCCTCCCCCAGCGATGGCACCGTTTACGGCCAGTGGACAAACGCCACTGCAGAGCTGCAGCGGGTCCAAGACAGCTCCCACACGCCGCAAGGTGCCTACGGCTACCTGCTGAGCCAGATCCATCCGCCTCCGCGGCTGGCCGTGGCCACCCACTTCCCGGTGGCGGACGACACGGTGTCGAGCGCCTTCAACAGCGTGCAGGCGCACTTCACGAACAGTATCGTGTTCGGCAAGGACATCGTCTGGTCATTCGACCTCATGGTCCTCCGCGTGTTCCCGGACCACATCGAGCAGTATCGGGCCGACGTTTCGGATTACGCCTGGAACCCGCCCATCCAGTTGCCACCGGGGGCAGTGTTCTACCCGCCCAAGTATTCCGATACCAACGGCGTCGGCGACCCCTTCGCGCAGATTGACCCCTCCGCGTCAATTCCAGCAACCAACCAAGATGGCACCATCAACTACAACCCGAATGGCTATTAGGTGCAAGCTTAGCAGCCGGAAAGGGGCCCAACAGAATGTCATGTCCCCAGCAAATGCGGTTCGCCCCTGCGAGCGCGCTGGCTACTGATTTCCCTTTCGCCAGGTCTCCATGAACTGCGCCGGGCTGACGACCGCGCACTCTCGCAGGCACTCGGCTGGATAATCGGACAGGTTGCCCGTAACGAGATAATCCACCTGCCCAGCCAAAGCGACACCGCGCACCACCTTCATTTCAGGTGGCGAGCACGGCGAGCGGCGGCGATTTCGGCGTCAAGATCGGCGAGCGTCAAACCGGCCGTGCCATCGGCAGCGGCGGCTTGTTGCAGCGCGGCCTGCGCCCGGAGTGCCCGAACGCTGCGCAAGAGCGAGCGCGTGGATTCGACCGGCGCTGCCGCAATGCGCAGGAGCACTGCGACTGGCTGGCCTTTGGACGTAATGATCAAATCATCCTTGCCCGCCGACTTCAACCCCTGGCTGGCCGGCTTGCCCTCGTGTGGCAAACCGCCTCGCTCCGCATGCCCATCCCGCCGCCCCCACATCGCCTTCTTGCTCGAATCCCAAGGGGATTCCGTCTCTCAGTCCAGGGTTGCGACGTGCCGTGCCGTAGCGCAGCGAAGGCGGAGGCACGAGCTACCCTGGGTAAGCCGTGAAAATCACCCGCGTAGCGCTCAGTACGTGCGGGCGTGCAAAAGGCAATTTCCTATGTGCAGCCTTCGGGCTTTAACATACTTGCAGGTGCGAGACCTGCCTCGGCAATGGATGGTTGGGCCGAGTAGGGATAGCCGACTGACCAAGCAAAGAAGGGAAGGTGAGGCGAACGGCCCGCAAGGGCAAAGACCGGCCAGAGTAAGCCGACGAGGCCCAAGCTGGACGGAGTTCGTCAGACTGGCGGATCAGGCCGTGGTAGCGATTGCAGGTGCGGGGATGATAAACCGCGCTGAGCCAAGGGCCTGTGGGTACAGCCGTGGTTCGAGACGCCTGGACACTGAGCCAGAAACGGAAAGGACCGCAGGTCCTGCATCAAACGCAGCCGGGGACGGTTGCGGAAGGGCGCAGGAGGACCAGGCTGGCTTCCAGCCGTACTGGGGAAAACCCGCCGTACGGAATGAACCGAGGGGGTGGAGGAAACGTGGGCAGGACCTGATGGCCATTTGCCACAATGCTCGAAAGGGCAGCTACATCGGAAGCCATTGGTCTAAACCGGTCGCGCCGCCGCTCCACTCGACCACTTGGCGCCATTTTCCCGTGTTGATGCCGCGGACTGGGGATCAAACCGCCAGCTTGGAAGCTTGGAAGACTGGCGGAAATTGGCGCTTGCCAAACTCATGCTTGGCTGCCAAGGTATTCACAAGATGAGTGCGAGCGAGAACTTTTCCCAGCGGAGTCAGCACCATCACCATCGCCACAAGAAATTCCGCGTCCGCCCCGAGGCGAGGGGCTTAGGCTATCAGAGATTCTTGGGCGTGCCGAGCGCACCACAATGGACCGCGCCCGCGAACTTGAAGGAAGAGCAATTGCTTGCCGCCGAGGTCGAGCCCGAGGAGGTGGCGCAGCGGAGGATCGCGCGCCGCGGGTTATGGATTTGCGCCGGGCTTTTGCTCTGCGTGCTGATAGCGGCCACGGCCGACTACGACCGCGGGCTCGCATATATCGTCTGGCGGCTTAAGGGTATATTGCCGCCGATGATAAATTTCTGATTCGATTCTCGCTGCGGTCGCGGCGCACAGTTAAGTCAAAAACACCGCGACACCTCAAGCCCTCAATTTGGGCCTCGGGACCGCTGCCTCGTTCAAGACCCGCCACTAATTGCTTCGTTTAGTGCTCTGCCCGCTTATTCGGTTTCTTTCAAATCCCCTGCATCCCGTTTAGCATGAGGCTTCATGGCGGACCGACTGCCAGTTTATGACATCGAGGAGCAGCTTGTAACGGGCCTCCGGGAGACCCGGCGGTTGATCGTGTCCGCCCCCACGGGTTCAGGCAAGTCCACGCAAGTCCCACAGATGTTGCTGGACCGCGGGCTGCTGGGCGCCGGACAGGTCGTGATCCTGCAGCCGCGCCGGATCGCCGCGCGACTCCTGGCCGCCCGCGTCGCCTGGGAACGCGATGCCCAACTAGGCCGCGAAGTCGGTTACCAGATTCGCTTCGAGAACGTGACCAGCCCCGATACTCGCATCCGCTTCGTCACCGAGGGCTTGCTGCTGCGCCAGATGGTCCAGGACCCGAAGCTGCGTGACGTTGCGGCCCTTGTCTTCGACGAGTTCCACGAGCGCCACCTTTACGGTGACATCACGCTGGCCCGCGCGCTGGACTTGCAGGAAGCCGAACGGCCCGACCTTCAGATCCTGGTCATGTCGGCGACCCTCGACGCCGCGCCGCTGGAGCAATACCTCAAACCGTGTCGCGTAATCGAATCCCGGGGACGCACGTTCCCGGTCGAGGTCGAATTCGCGGCTAGGCCCGCTTACCTGGATAAGCGTCCGGTCTGGGACCAGGCGGCGGAAGCCTTCAGCGACTTCGTCCGCTCGGGCGGCCAGGGCGACGTGCTGGTCTTCATGCCAGGCGGCTTCGAGATTGCCCAGACGATCGAAGCCATCCGGCGTTGCGCCGAGGCCCGCGGCTTCGTCCTGCTCCCGCTGCACGGCGAACTGCCGCCACGCGACCAGGACGCTGCCGTAGCACGATACGATCGGCGCAAGGTCGTGGTCGCCACCAACGTGGCCGAGACCTCGCTCACCATTGACGGCATCCGATGTGTGATTGACAGCGGACTGGCGCGTATTCCGCGCTATGACCCGTATCGGGGCCTCAACACCTTGCTGATCGAGAAGATCAGCCGCGCTTCGGCTGACCAGCGGGCGGGGCGCGCCGGCCGCACTGCGCCGGGGCGGTGTCGGCGACTCTGGTCGCAGGAGGAGCACGCCCATCGTCCGCAGCAGGAACTCCCTGAAGTCAAGCGCCTGGACCTGGCCGAGGTCGTCTTGACCTTGAAAGCCGCCGGGGTGGAAGACCTGCGCGAGTTTCGTTGGCTCGAACCACCCGAAGAACAGGCCCTCGCCCGCGCGGAAGAGCTCCTCACCGACTTGGGCGCCCTGAAGTCTGTCAACTATCAACTCAAACCCGGCCATCAACTTGCCCTGACCTCCGTTGGCCGGAAGATGCTGGCCTTTCCCCTGCACCCGCGGTATGCCCGTATGTTGCTCGCCGCGCAGCATTACCGCTGCGTTTATCAAGCCTGTCTGCTCGCCGCTCTAACCCAGGGCCGTGACCTGCTCCTCCGGAATGTGGACGCCGACACCGCGCGCAGGCGCGAGGATTTGCTGGGTGTTGAGGCGGGTAGCGACTTCTGGCTCCTGATGCGAGCATGGCAACAGGCCTCGGCCAACGACTTCCAGATCGAAGCCTGCCGCCGCCTGGGTGTGCACGCCGCCACCGCCCGGCAGGTCGGCCCGCTCCTCCAGCAGTTCCTCGAAATCGCCCGGCGCGAGGGCCTGGACACCACACCGGCCGAAGCTCCAATTGAAGCCTTGCAGAAGTGCATTCTCCTTGGATTCAGCGACCGCGTTGCCCGGCGGCTGGACTCCGGCACGCTGCGTTGCGAACTGGCTCATGGCCGCCGAGGGACCCTGGCCCGGGAGAGCGTAGCCCAACACAGCTCGCTGCTGGTCGCCGCCGAGGTCCGTGAAGTGGAAGGCAAGGACAAGAGCGTCCAGACGGTGCTTAGCCTGGCAACAGCGATTGAAGAGGAGTGGCTGCGCGAGTTGTTCCCCGAGGACATCGCCGCCGTGCCGCGGGTCTTCTACGACCCAGGCACCAAGCGCGTCTATGCCGAGGAGCAGCTCCGTTTTCGCGATCTGGCCATCGGCGCGCGCCGGGTCGAGCCGCCCCCAATTGACACCGCCGCACGTCTGCTGACCGAGGAAGTGCTGGCCGGCCGGCTGACGCTCAACGACTGGGACGACGGCCTTGAGCAATGGGTTCTCCGGCTGAATCTTCTCAGCCATTGGTGCCCGGAACTCGCCCTGCCACCTATCAGCGATGGGGACCGGCGTCACCTGGTTGAGCAGGTCTGCCACGGCTCCTTCAACGGCAAGCATCTAAAGGAGAAGCCGGCCAAGGCAGTCGTGAAGAGCTGGCTGAGCGGTTCCCAGCAGGGACTTCTCGATAAGCACGCCCCGGAGCGCCTCACCTTGTCCAACGGTCGCACCGCGAAGGTGGTCTATGATGTGGGCAATCCGCCGTACATCGCATTGCGCATCCAGCAACTCTATGGCGTGAAGGCCACACCCCGCATCGCGATGGGGCGCGTCCCGATACTGGTGCACATCCTGGCCCCCAGCCAACGGCCGGTGCAAATCACGCAAGACATGGCCGGCTTCTGGCGGGAACATTACCCAGGCATAAAGCAACAACTGCAGCGCAAGTATCCCCGCCACGAGTGGCGCTGATTGAACTGCGTGCCACCAATGCATGGTTGACGTTGCCTCACACCCGGCTAGAGTCCCCGCCATGAGCAAGGTTAACGGCCAGCCTGCCGCTGCCGAAGCAAGGTTGCCCGTGCGAATTCCCAGGGGCGCTGCCCAGGACATGCTGCTGCTGGCATCGCTCTGGGTTGCGAGCCTGGTTGTCGTGAATCCCCTGGGCGACTTCCCTCTCAATGATGACTGGTCCTTCGGCCTGGCCGTTAAACATCTCCTCCAGACCGGTGAGTTCCGTCCCACCGGATGGACCTCTATGCCCCTCATTACCCAAACGCTTTGGGGTGCCCTGTTCTGCCTGCCGGGTGGGTTCTCGTTTAACGCGCTGCGGGCTTCCACGCTGGTATTGTCGCTGTGCAGCGTTCTGACGGTTTATCTCTTGGTGAGGCAAATCCACCCGTCGCGGCTGTTGGCCGCCATTGCCGCGCTGACCGTGTCCTTCAACCCCATCTATTACGCGCTATCCAACACCTTCATGACCGACGTGCCCTTCACTGCCTTGCTGCTGGCGGCGGCCTTTTCCTTCTCCCGTTACCTGCAAGGCGGTTCCGACTTCGCCCTGCTGTTCGGTCTGGCCGGCGCGCTGGCGGCTACGTTATGTCGGCAACTCGGCCTTGCGGTGCCAATGGCCTTTGCGGTCTGCTTGCTCTGGAGTCGTGGCTTAGCGGGCCGATGGGTGATTCGCGCCCTCGTCCCCCTGGTGGTCTGTCTCGGCGCCCTGCTGACCTTTCAACACTGGCTCACGGCGACTGGACGGCTACCAGCACTCTACTCGCTCCAGAATGGGGAGTTTGTCTCGGCGCTTTGCGCCCCGAAGCGGTTGGTGCCGGGTCTTGCCAAACACGTCGGGACTGCGTTGCTCTATCTGGGCTGGTTCTCGCTCCCGGTGATGGCTCTCGTCTTGCCGGCAGCCGCAACGGCGCGGAGGGGGCGGCGGGCCTTCGTGGTCGCCGGCTGCCTCTTTGTGCTCTGTGCGATCATCATTCTCGTCCTGACCCGTGGGCCAATGCCCACGGCAGGCAACATCGTCCTGCCGCAGGGCATCGGCCCGCTGACATTGCGCGACCTGCACATCCTCAACCTGCCGCATGTGCCTGCCTTGGGGAAGGGCTTCTGGCTGGCGGTAACCGCCGCCGCGCTGCTGGGCGGGGCCTACTTGGTCGGCGCTGCGGCTGGGGCAATCGCAACGCTCTTGCCATCCCTCCACCTGGCCCGAATCCGGCCAGACCGGACCTCAGGCGTGTTCTTCCTGCTCTGCGCCGGCATTTACGTCGCTCCTATTCTGGTGATAGGCGGCTGGGACCGCTACTACATCCCGGCCTTGCCCTTTCTGCTGGTTGGAACGGCCGGGGTGGCGGCAGCCTCCTGGCAGCCCCGGACACGAGCCCGCGTGGCCCTGGCAGCGTTGCTGCTGGCGAGTCTATCCCTGTATGCCGTAGTCGGGACGCGAGATTACCTGGCGTGGAACCGCGTGCGCTGGATCGCCTTGAACGATCTCTTGGCCGGCGGCAAGGTCACGGCGGCGGACGTGGACGGCGGCTTCGAGTTCAACGGCTGGTATCTCTATGACCCGGCGTACAAGGAGCAACCCGGCAAGAGCTGGTACTGGGTTGACCGAGACTCGTACCTGCTGGCCTTCGCGGGGATGCCGGGGTGGGTGGCCGTTAGGGAATATCCTTACGCCCACTGGCTGCCGCCCTACACAGGGAAGATCGTTGTCCTCAAGCAATGAACCCGCTGAGCAAGCCCCCTGACGCATCCCGCCCCGAACGGAAGGCTCGTTGGCTGATCTTTGCCGGTGTATTCGCCATCGCCCTGGCCTTCGCCGCCTTCACCCAACACGCCTGGGAGGACTATTACATCACTTACCGTGTCAGCAAGAACCTCGCGACCGGCCACGGCCTGGTCTATACCGTGGGCGAAAGGGTCCATGCCTTCACCTCCCCGCTCAATGTGCTGCTGCCCGCTGTCCTGAGTGTCCTGACTGGGAACAGCTCCGACCCACTGGTGCTGTGGCTGTTCCGGATGGTGAGCAGCGCGTTGCTGGCTGGCGCGGCGGTGCTGCTGTATGAGAGTGCCCGTAATAATGCCTTAAGCCGTCTGGCGACAGTCGTTCTCATTGGGATGTTTGCCTTCGACGCCAAGATAGTGGATTTCAGCATTAACGGACAGGAGATCGGCTTTATGATGTTCTTTTTGGCGCTGGCGCTGCATGCCCTGACGGTGCGTTCGGACTGGACGATCCTCAAGTTAGGGTTGGCTGGTGCGGGGCTGATGTGGACGCGGCCGGACGGATTTATCTACTTGGGGGCGCTGGGGTTAGGTTTTCTGCTCTTCGATGCTGGGGGGCCGATTGGGCAATCACGGCTGGGGCTGCTGAAGGTGTTCCTGTGGGCCGGTGCGCTCACGACGGTTTTGTATCTGCCCTGGCTGCTGTGGGCGTGGCATTACTTCGGGTCGCCCATCCCCCACACCATCGTTGCCAAGGGACAGCTAAAGGCTGGCTCTGCGACGCAGCCTTTGCAGTTGCTGCTCTATTATCTTAGCTTTCCGTTCGGCATGTTGGTGGGCCGCACGTCTGTCGCCGCCACATTTCTCCCCGCAAATGCCTTGCTCTTCGGAGGCTGGCATTGGACGGCAGTTCTTTTCGGCAAAAGCCTGGCTTGGCTCTGCGGCTTTTATTGGTGTGTGCCTCACGGGCGCCCCCAGGGTCGAGCGGTGTCGTTCGCCTTCATGCTTGGCCATTTTTACCTCTCCCGCATCGCCGCCTATGCCGCCGCGTGGTACCTCCCGGCTTGCGCTATTTTGGGGATCTTCGCTTTCGCTCACATCATACAGCACGCGCTGGATCTTGCGGCTTCGGTGGCGGACCCAGGCTACACTCGCACTCGGCGCTGGAGGACCTGTGTCCGAGCTGCTGCAGCTATCGTCCTGTCGGCCACCGCGCTGCTCATGGTCTGCTCGGCTTACCAGTTGCGCGCCCAGCAGCGTGAGATCGAGGAAGGTACCCGCAAGCAGATTGGCCTTTGGCTGCGAGCGCATGCCGCTTCCGCAAGTGACACCGTCTTCCTGGAGCCCTTGGGCTATATTGGGTTCTTCTCCCAGTTAAAGATGCTTGACACTCCTGGTCTGTGCGCGCCGGAGGTCGTGGCGGCGGAGAAGAAGCTTAAAACAACCAGCCTGCCCAAGGTTATCCCTGAGGTTCACCCCGAATGGCTGGTGCTGAGGCCAGCCGAGGCAGACCGTGTCCGAGCGGCGGCGCCCGGGTTACTGAATGAAACCTACTCGGCGGTGAAGGTGTTTGACGCGTCTGAACGTCTTGCGTCGTACCGCTGGCTGCCCGGGCGCGCTTATTTGCGCTATGACGAGAAGTTCGTCGTGTTCAAGCGCAACCCGGTCGGCGTTACGGCTCAGAGCCATCGTTAGGCGTCTCCCATGAGCTTGTCGAGCAACCTCCCTGACGCATCCCGCCTCGAGCGAAAGGCTCATTGGCTGATCTTCGCCGGCGTACTCGCCCTCGCCTCGGCCTTCGCCGCCTTCACCCAACACGCCTGGGAGGACTATTACATCACCTACCGTGTCAGCAAGAACCTCGCGACCGGCCACGGCCTGGTCTATACCGTGGGCGAAAGGGTCCATGCCTTCACCTCCCCGCTCAATGTGCTGCTGCCCGCTGTCCTGAGTGTCCTGACTGGGAACAGCTCCGACCCACTGGTGCTGTGGCTGTTCCGGATGGTGAGCAGCGCGTTGCTGGCTGGCGCGGCGGTGCTGCTGTATGAGAGTGCCCGTAATAATGCCTTAAGCCGTCTGGCGACAGTCGTTCTCATTGGGATGTTTGCCTTCGACGCCAAGATAGTGGATTTCAGCATTAACGGACAGGAGATCGGCTTTATGATGTTCTTTTTGGCGCTGGCGCTGCATGCCCTGACGGTGCGTTCGGACTGGACGATCCTCAAGTTAGGGTTGGCTGGTGCGGGGCTGATGTGGACGCGGCCGGACGGATTTATCTACTTGGGGGCGCTGGGGTTAGGTTTTCTGCTCTTCGATGCTGGGGGGCCGATTGGGCAATCACGGCTGGGGCTGCTGAAGGTGTTCCTGTGGGCCGGTGCGCTCACGACGGTTTTGTATCTGCCGTGGTTGCTGTGGGCGTGGCACTACTTCGGCTCTCCCATCCCCCACACTGTCACGGCCAAAGGATTGGCGCGTCATCTCGCTCCCGTATCGCCGCACGGATGGTTCCTTGCATTGCTTACCTCCCCCATCGGAATGCTCCGCACGTCGGCGGGCAGCACCTTCCTGCCCGCCTACGCGTTGGTTTTCGGTGGGTGGCATTGGTCCGTTGCCCTCTACGGTAAAGCCCTGGCGTGCCTGTGCGTGTTCTACTGGTTGCTTCCCTTCGCCCGCCCGCAAGCCCGCGCAGTGTCATTCGCCCTCATGCTCGGCCATTTCTACCTTTCCTACGCCGCTTCGTTTCCCTTCCCGTGGTATGTGCCGAGCTGCACTATCATGGGCATCTTTGTGTTTGCTCACATTGTCCAACACGTTTCGGACCTGGGCTTCTCACTGAAAGCCAGGGACGAGAGGAACCTCCGCCCCAGGCTGGCGTGCATCCGCATCGGGGCGGCCGCGGTGTTGTCCGCCGCTTTCCTGCTGTTCCTTTGCACCGCCTGGCAGTTGCGCGTTCAGCAGCGCGAAATTGAAGATGGCACGCGCAAGCAGATCGGCCTCTGGCTGCGGCAACAGGCGGCTTCGCCGGCTGACACGGTCTTTCTGGAACCGCTCGGATATATCGGGTTCTTCTCCCAATTGAAGATGCTCGACACCCCCGGCCTCTGCGCACCCGAGGTGGTAGCCGCGGAGAAAAAACTCCAGACAACGAGCCTGGCCGAGATTATTGCCGAAGTGCAACCCGACTGGCTCGTACTCAGACCCGCGGAAGCCGACCCAGTCCGGAAGGCGAGGCCCCGCCTGCTGACGGAGGCCTATTCTACGGTGAAGGTGTTTGATGCCTCTGAACGCATAGCCTCGCACTATTGGTTGCCTGGTCGCGGGTATCTCCTCTTCGACCAGAAGTTCCTCGTCTTCAAGCGCAACAAGGGGGATAAGAATAATTCAGAATAATCCTTGCGGCTGGGATGGAATTCGGCTAACCTCTCTACAGGTAAGCAGGAGAGGAGTAAGTTAATGGAGTGGTGGAAGACTTGGGTTGATGCTTTTCTGGGGATCGCCAACAAGGGCTTTCGGTGGCGATGTCATCCGGTGAGCATGTGCTGTGTGCCACGCACGGCCCACCAAAAGACCCGCTTGGCCCTCAATTCCCGCGCCGCGGTATTGCCGGGCACCTGCGCATGAACTCCCGTATTTGCCTATGCTGTGGCGAGCCCATGCCCGTAAAGGGCAACCCCCTTTCCCGCAACCCGAACATTTGCGCCTCCTGCTCCAGCTTGGCCGACGGCATGGAGGATTCCAATCTGCCTGAAACCACCAGCGAGACACCGCGGGAGGTTGCCCAGGACCTACTCGATCAGCAAGCGGCGGAACCACCTGTTCACCACGCTGCGATGTAGCCCCGCCGGGACGCCGCGATCAGGCGGCGGGCTCACTCCTCTCCGCCCCCGCTCGTTGGGACGCGAAACTTTTCCAGACTCGACAAAGCGGCCCAATCCACTTGGCCAACGTTATCGCCCGGCTGAGCCAGGAACTGGGGCGCTGGCGGCGTCTGGTAAGCAGGAAGCCCGCGATCGGGGCCAGAACGACCAACAGGGGCATCAGTTCCCGTGAAAGGCTGGCGGCTTCACTCACCCACGCCGTAGCGGAGCGCAGGCTCTGGATCTGCGCCAGCAGCGCGACTCGATTCAAGCCGCTTTCCAGCAGGAGGGCCTGCTTCTGCAAGTCCAGTTGGGCTAGCTCTTTTCCTCCAAGCATGCCTTGTCCTTCTTAAGTTCGGCCAGGGTGGCGGAGAACGGCGCCCAGTTCTTCAACCGGATGCGCAGCCGCCAGAGGCAAATGATCGTCGCTGCCAGGTAAATCACCATTAGGGCAACCAGCAAGTCCAGACGCCCCGCCCTCAGGCAAACCACCACCAGCGTGACGGTCGCCAACATCAGCGTCATCGCTGCCAGGATGATGACCGCCCCGACCAGGAGCAGAGCGTTGAATACCCGCCACCGCTCCTCCTGCAACTCGACCAGCAATAACTCCAGCCGGTTTTGCGCGATGGCGAGGACGGTCTTCAGCACCCGCCTGACCGACGCGAAGACCCCTTCCCGGCTTTGACCCGCTTCGTCCATGAGCCCTTATTTGTGCGCGACCAGCTCCCCGCTCGCAGCGGGTCTTTCGTTGGCTTGCTCTGTCGTCATTTGGTTCCTTTCATCCAGGCTGCTCCGCTACCCACACTATTACCCGAAGCTTGGAAACCGCAAACCAAAATATCAAGCTGACGCAGACTAATCGGCCACCACTGTCTGATTGAGATTCGGAGCCGTGGCTGGGAAATAAACCTGCTTGCCACCTTCGGCTTCGACCCGAATATAGTACTCCAGATCAGCCTTGGCGCGTGCGGGCAATTGAACGGAATAAACTCCGCGCGCCACCCATTTCAGCGGGACTTGTTCAAACCGGTGTTTGCCCAGCTTGCGCCAGCAAAGAATCGCCGCCCGCGGCGGGGCTTTGGACAGGACGATCACTTTCAGCGTGAAGGCCTCCTTCGCCGCCAGGCTCGTGCGCACCGTAGGCACGATGATACGTGTCGGGCCGTGGTATTGCCGCGCGGGTTGGGCCTCCGCGGGCAAGGGTTCGCCGAGCAGTTTGGCGAGTTCTTCGCCCGGCTTCGTGAGCAGTCCAGGCAGGTTATGCTGGTTCCAGTTCGCAACGGTTCCCAGCTCGCCTGTCGTTGCGACGGTCGCCAGCAGATGATCGAAGACCTCGCGCAGCAGGCCAACCAGCTTGAGGCGAACAGGCAACGCCAACTGGCGCGCCATTTCCTTTTGCACCGTCGCATCCTTCTCCTGCCTCACCTTCTCGATCACCCCGTTGTATTCGCCCCAGGCGCAATTCACTTCTCCCACTGCGCGAAGATAGACGAAGGTGTTGAGCCAATAATCGTAGCGCTCCCGGTTGCCAGCGCCCCGGACTGCCGGCTCAAGCGCCGCGAAGTCGCCCACGAAGGCATATTCCTGCTTCACTTGTTCCCAGGGCCGCTTGTCGGGCTGTATCCCACCCGGCCCATCCACCCAAGTGCAGGGCTTGGGCAGAGCGCCGTCTATCTTCTGGAATATGGCCGCCGCACCCGCGCCGACCTCCGGGCCGAACTCGTGCGACGCCCAGTCCTCATAGAAATCCCGAGTAGTCGGAAGGATCGGCGGAGGCGGCTCGGTTGGCGGCGCGTCCGCCGCATAATCCCCGTAAGCCGGCCCACCGCAGTTGATCTTGTTGGTGAAACCGTTCCCCTCGATGACCAGCGCCGCAATGCTGGGGAACTCGACGCGGGGCACGAACTCAATGTTCACCCAACCGTTCGTGACCACGATGTTCGTGTAAGTGAAATCCAGCGCGCGGTTCTTGCCTACCCTGGCGAAGATGTCCAGGTTCTGCAACACGGTCCGGCCTTGCAGCTTTACATCGAACACGCGGACGCCGGCAGCGTTGTAATTTGGCTCGCAGAACTTCAGCGTCACTGTGCAGGGGCCGTTCGTCGCCGGCAGATGATAAGCGGAGAGATTGTATCGCACGGTCTGGTAGAGCGGGGCGTCAGTGGTGTCCGCGATCGGATTATTCGGGAAGGCCGCAACTTGACCGCCCACCGGACCGGCTGTCCGGGCCGGCTCGGCTGCGGGAGCGGCCGACTTGTACGCTGCTGCCCATGCGCCCTGCTCCCAGGCGGCATGGGCTAGCGCGCCGATGTTCGGACCCAGTACGCGAGTCCGCCAGTGGATCCCCATCAGTCCGTCGCACCCGTGGCCCAGCGCATCAGCCGCGTCACGCCGCATTCGGCCCGCCCACAACTGCGGGGAGCTCAGTGCCGGGTCGTCTTCCAGCCACGGAATTGCCCACTTCGACCGCCCATGCACCTCGGCAAACCCGGCGTCCACCGGCGTGTAACCCACTTGCCGGTTAATGCAGCTCACCGCCATGTCCTTGGGCAGCACCTTATCGAACATCGCCCGGTCCTGTTGCGGCCCGAGCACCCAGCCGCAGGTCGCCAGCCTGAAAGGCGCTTGGGCCTTCGAGCGGGCAGCGAGGGCATTGGCTAAATCGTCCATCGTCGCCCTGATCTCCTCCTCTTTCACCCCGGACCACGTCCACCCTTCCGGCGTCCAGAACCAATAGTAGTCGAGCGGGTAAGCCTCCGCCGCGCGGCGGAAGATGCCTTCATAGAGCGCCTGAACCACAACGGCATTCGTGGGGTCCTTGCCCTGGGCCCTGAGCCGTTCCTGAACCAGCTTGGGGACGATCAGCGGCGTCTCGGTTCCCACGCACGTCTTAACGCCTGCTTGATGCGCAAAGCCGAACGCCTCTCGAAGCATCCTCGCCGCACGGTCGAATACTTCGTCGCTCCCATCGGGCGTAGTCGGGGAAGGCATGAAACCGAACATCACTTCCGGCCCGAAATCGTCCCGCTCGAAGAGCGCCGCACTGCCGAACACATAATCGCCGGTCTTCTCCGCCGCGTAGCCCCAGTTGCCGCGCAGCGTGTTCATATAGCTGGACGGGTAGCTGAAATTGACCTTGCCGCTCGCCCCCGCGTCACCCGGCAACCCGATCCACACCGTCGGCTCGGCATTCGGGCGCTCCTCGGGATAGGTGTGCAGGCCGAAGAAGTTCATGCGCAGCTTCGGCAGTTGGCCAATCACCGCCAGGTACTGGTCGCGGTTCCACCAATCAGGCCCTTCCGGGAAATCGTGGAATGGCTGGATGCCTCGCAAGGCGAAGAGCGGGGCCGCCCGCTCGTCCAGGTCCGGCAGCTCCCATTGCACCGGTTCGTCCGGGATGACGTCTCCATGCAAATAAAAGCGGACCCCCAGGACCTCGGCTAGCCGGTAAGCGGCGTAGAGCGTGCCGGCATCATCACCACCGGTCAGCAAGAGGACTCGCCCGCCCGCCGCGGAAGAGCGTGGATTGGGAACAGTCTTGAGCCAGTAGCTCTGCGGGACCAGCGAATCAAGCAACGCCAGCCGTTGGGCGTCAGCGCCCGAACGGACCAGCAGCCTATCCTTCCGCGCAACCAGGATGAGATCCCCTTTGGGCAGCGCGCCTTTGGGTTCCGTCATCATGGGTAGCAACCGGCCGGTGCAGAGATAGACGTAGCGTCGCACTTCGCGTGCGGCGAGCCTCTCCATCCACGAGGCCTCACGCGGTGATACGATGACCGCCGGCTTGGCCTGTCCCGCGAGCGCCGCCGGAGTCGGGATGAAGGCCAACACACTCAGGCTGATGTAAAGGAGAGCGAGGATACGTTCTTGCTTCATAGGTTCACGGGTTGCGCGCGCGAGCCGCGTTCAGTGCGGGCAGTCTAGCGTCACGGCACAAGGACTCAAACCCAAACTCCGGATCGCTCAGGCGTTCGACCTGGTCGAGATTATCGCGCTTTACTGCGAGACGCCTCGCGCGTATATTGAAAATGTAGGTTCGCCGTGGGCTGGAAAGCGGATGCTCGTTCGGTTCCGGCAGGAGCGAGACGAAAGGCCGGGTCCGTGCGACCGACGCGAAGCCGCGGTGCCTGCTCCGGCGGCTGCCCTCGGGCCGCCAAGATTGGGCAGATTCCTATGGAATCCCTATGGAACTCCTACGGAACCCCTACGGAACCCCTACGGAGCAATACGCGGGCAACGCGCTGGCAGTGCGCCAGCAACACGCTGTCTCCGTGCAACGGGGTGCTGGGCCGTATCTTCCTTGGAAGAGCGCTTTGGGGGAATTATACTCCTTGCACACGGAGCCGGCTGAGGCCCCAAAACCCCTCCGCCCGGCACACAGAGGAAGGAAGGTATGAAACGAACTGAGTTAGTGAAGCGCTATCGCATCGCCGAGCAGAAAGGCTTCCGGTTGGCGGACATCAACCCCGCTGACACCTGGAAGCTCAAGTCCAAGGAGCACGCGGAGAAATGGCTGGAAGAAGGCGTGGCCCGGCTCCGCGAATTGCAGGACAAGCTCTACGCCCAACAGCAATGGGCCGTCCTGCTCATCTTCCAGGCCATGGACGCCGCCGGCAAGGACGGCACCATCAAGCACGTCATGTCGGGCGTCAATCCGCAGGGCTGCGAAGTGTTCTCCTTCAAAGCGCCGTCGCCGGAGGAATTGGACCACGACTTCCTGTGGCGCACGACTTGTCGCCTGCCCGAGCGCGGGCGCATCGGCATTTTTAACCGCTCCTATTACGAAGAGACGCTGATTGTGCGGGTGCATCCGGAGTTGCTGGCCGGCGAGAAGCTGCCACCGGCGCTGGTCACGAAGGACATCTGGCGCGAACGATTCGAGGACATCAATGCCCTGGAACGCTATCTCACGCGCAACGGGGTGATCGTGCGCAAGTTCTTCCTCCATCTCTCCAAGCAGCAACAGCGGCAACGGCTGCTCGATCGCCTGGAGCAGCCCGAGAAGAACTGGAAATTCTCGCTCGACGACGTGCGCGAGCGCCAAAAGTGGGGTAGTTACATGCGGGCGTATGAAAACATGATCCGGAACACCGCCACTGACAATGCCCCGTGGTATGTCGTGCCCGCGGACCATAAATGGTTCACCCGCCTGGTCGTGGCCGAGGTGATCGTGGATGCCCTGGAATCACTCGAATTGAGTTACCCGAAGGTGAGCAGCGCCAAACGCAAAGAGCTGAGAGCCGCACGGACGGCGTTGCTGATTAACAAGGCGTGACATGCCGAACCGCTTCTCCAATGCCAATGCTCTGCGCCGCCAGCCGGATAAACAGCCGGTTCGCTGCATCCTCACCGTCAACGGAGGCTCGTCCAGCATCAAGTTCGCCCTCTACCGCGCCGACTCGCCGACCACGCGGATGCTTGCCGGCAGAATCGAACGCATCGGCCTGCCCAAGCCAACGCTGACCATCCGGGACGGCCCCCAGAAGAGCGCCCCCCGTGTGATTGCCGCGCCTCATCACCGTGCCGCTGGACACTATCTCATCGGCTGGCTGGAACATCATATCGGGTTCGCCAACGTCGCGGGCGTCGGCCATCGCGTCGTCCACGGCGGGCTCAAGTTAAGCGAGGCCCAGCGCATCACCCCGCGACTGGTGGCCGAGTTGCACCGGATCAGCCCTTATGACCCAGAGCACATGCCGTCCGGCATCCAACTCATGGAAGTATTCCATGACCGCCATCCGCGATTGCCACAAGTGGCCTGCTTTGATACCGCTTTTCACCGGCACATGCCCCGCGTGGCGAAGCTGCTGTCCATCCCGAGGCGGTTCGACGCCAAAGGCGTTCAACGGTTCGGGTTTCATGGTCTCTCGTACACTTTCCTCATGGGCGAGCTGGAGCGACTCGCCGGCCCCAAAGCCGTCCGTGGGTGCCTGATCCTCGCTCACCTGGGCAATGGCGCCAGCCTCGCCGCCGTCCGGGACGGCAAGAGTATTGACACTAGCATGGGCTTTACCCCGGCTGCCGGCATCCCCATGAGCACCCGCTCCGGCGACCTGGACCCCGGGCTGTTCTGGTACCTGTCGCGGACTCTGCAGATGACCGGCAAGCAGTTCCACGAAATGGTCCATCACCAATCCGGGCTGCTCGGGGTGTCCGAGATCAGCCCGGATATGCGCGACCTGCTCGCCCGCGAAGCCAAAGACGTGCGCGCCGCTGAGGCGGTCGCCCTGTTCTGTTACCAAACTAAGAAATGGATCGGCGCCTTTGCTGCCGCCCTCGGTGGCCTGGACACGCTGGTCTTCTCCGGTGGGATTGGCGAGAATGCCTTCCAAGTCCGGGCGCGGATATGCGACGGCCTCCAATTCCTGGGCCTCCGTCTGGACCTAAAACGGAACCGGGCCGGCGCGCCGGTCATTTCTTCCCGGGCTAGCCGCGTCACTGTGCGCGTCATCCGCACGGATGAAGAAGTAACAATCGCCAAGACCGTCTGCCGGGTCCTGCGGCTTTCGGGCGAGACGCGAGGTGGCGCCAGTGGCAGAGATGGCTAATGGCAAATGGCAGATGGCAAATTGTCGCAACACGCACCGTGGGAATACAGACTCTCAGAATGGAAACAGTCGGACTGCAAAGCGTCGGAATGCAAATAATGAAGAAACAGAAAGGAACATCTTATGGCCAAATATGAACACTTCGAAGACTTGCCGGTTTGGCAGGAGGCGGCACGGCTTTACAATGCCGTGCTCGACTTGCTGGAGGAGCCTGGAATGCCGCTGACGTCGGGCTTCCGCAATCAACTTGACCGGGCTTCGTTATCCATCTCGAACAATGTGGCGGAGGGTTTCGAGCGTTCGACCACGAACGAACTGCTCTCCTTTATCACAATTGCTCGCGGATCATCGGGAGAGGTTCGTTCCATGATGGCAGTAGTAAAGGACCGGCCCAAACTCAAACGCTACCTCTCCGCCTTACAGCGTATCCGGGCCCTGGCGGAATCTTGCGCTCGCCAACTGACAGGCTGGGCCGGTGCTGTTGACAAACTCCCATTCGAGGGCAGGAGGCATATGCCCCAAGAGCAACGTACGCAACGCAATGCCGCGCAAAAGGCGAGCGATTACCGTCTCAGGTTCCTCAAGAGCCTTAAGCCGGTTCATCCCCTTTACAATTCTCCCGAAGCCCGCGCCGCCCGCGGCGAACCTATGGACTAATCTCCCCTTTGCCCTTTGCCATCTGCCATTTGCCATCTGCCATTCCATGGGAGCGGCGAAACGCGGGTGGCTCGTCTGAACCTCAACCAAAAAGGACCAATGTATGAACAAACCTCTCTCCCCTGAATTACTGGCCAGGATGAACGCCTATTGGCGCGCCGCCAACTACCTGTCGGTCGGCCAAATCTACCTCTACGATAATCCGCTGCTCAAACAGCCGCTGAAGCTCGAGCACGTCAAGCCCCGGTTGCTCGGCCACTGGGGCACCACGCCCGGCTTGAACTTCCTCTACGTCCATCTCAACCGCGTCATCAAGCAGTTTGACCTGAACGCGATCTTCATTGCTGGCCCCGGCCACGGCGGGCCCGGAGCGGTGGCCAATACCTACCTGGAGGGCATTTACAGCGAGCTATATCCCAATATCTCGCAGGACGAAGCGGGGATGAAACGGCTGTTCACCCAATTCTCGTTCCCCGGCGGCATCCCCAGCCACGTCGCACCCGAGACGCCCGGCTCGATTCACGAGGGCGGCGAGCTCGGCTACGCCCTGGCCCATGCGTACGGGGCCGCTTTCGACAATCCTGACCTGCTTGTGGCCTGCGTCGTGGGGGATGGCGAGGCGGAGACTGGGCCGCTGGCCACCAGTTGGCATGCAAACAAGTTCCTCAACCCGGTGCACGACGGCGCGGTGCTGCCGATCCTCCATCTCAACGGCTACAAAATCGCCAACCCGACTGTGCTCGCCCGGATCAGCCACAGTGAATTGGACGAACTGTTCCAGGGCTACGGTTACAAGCCGTACTTTGTCGAAGGCGATCAGCCTGATGAAATGCACCAATTGATGGCCGGCACACTTGACCAGGTCATCGAGGAGATTCACCACTTCCAGAAGGATGCGCGCGCCAAAGGCTTCCGGCAGCGCCCGGTCTGGCCCATGATCATCCTGCGCACACCCAAGGGCTGGACCGGCCCTAAGCAAGTGGATGGCAAGCCCACCGAAGGCTCCTGGCGCTCACACCAGGTTCCGCTGTCAGAATTGGCCGAGAAGCCAGAGCATCTCAAGCTTCTGGAGAAATGGATGAAGAGCTACAAACCGCAGGAACTCTTCGACCGGGCCGGGAAGCTCATCCCGGAGCTGGCCGAGCTCGCCCCCAAGGGCAAGCGCCGCATGGGCGCTAACCCCCATGCCAACGGCGGCAAACTCCTCCGCGACCTCAAGTTGCCCGATTTCCGCGATTACGCCGTCCCCGTGCCCAGCCCCGGTTCGGCCACTGCCGAGGCTACGCGCGTCATGGGCGCCTTCCTGCGCGACGTGATTAAGCTCAACGCCCAAACGCGCAACTTCCGCGTGTTTGGCCCCGATGAAACCGCATCCAACCGCCTGGACGCCTGCTTCGAGGCGACCGACCGGGTGTTCACGGGTGACATCCTGAAGACCGACGAGCACCTCGCCCCGGACGGGCGAGTGATGGAAGTGTTGAGCGAGCACCTTTGCCAGGGCTGGCTGGAAGGTTACTTGCTCACGGGGCGGCACGGCTTCTTTTCCTGCTACGAAGCCTTCATCCACATCATTGATTCCATGTTCAACCAGCACGCCAAGTGGCTCAAGGTGACTCGCCATATTCCCTGGCGCCAGCCGATTGCCTCCTTGAACTACCTGCTTACCTCGCATGTCTGGCGACAGGACCATAACGGCTTCAGCCACCAGGATCCCGGGTTCATTGATCATGTGGTGAATAAGAAGGCCGAGATCATCCGCGTCTATCTGCCGCCCGATGCCAATACTCTCCTGTCCGTGACCGACCATTGCCTGCGCAGCCGGCATTACATCAACGTGATCGTCGCCGGCAAGCAGCCTGAGCCGCAGTGGCTGGATATGGACGCCGCCATTAAACACTGCACCGCCGGCCTGGGCATTTGGCCCTGGGCCAGCAACGATGCGGGCAACGAGCCGGACGTGGTGATGGCTTGCGCCGGCGATGTGCCCACCCTCGAAACGCTGGCTGCGGTGGAGATGCTTCGGCAGCACGCGCCGCAACTGAGGATCCGCGTTATTAACGTCGTGGACCTGATGACGCTCCAACCCAATACCGAGCATCCGCATGGCCTAAGCGACCGCGACTTCGATGCGCTGTTCACCACCGATAAGCCGATCATCTTCGCCTATCACGGCTACCCCTGGCTGATCCATCGCCTGACCTATCGGCGCGCCAACCATAAGAACTTGCATGTGCGCGGCTACAAGGAAGAGGGTACGACCACTACGCCCTTCGACATGGTGGTGCTCAATGACCTCGACCGCTTCCACCTTGTCGGCGACGTGATTGACCGCGTGCCGGGCCTAGGGGCACGCGCCGCCTACGCCAAGCAATCCCTCCGCGACAAGCTCCTCGACCACAAGAACTACATTCACAAATACGGCCAGGATATGCCGGAGATCCGGGACTGGAAATGGGGGCAGACCGCAGCGGCGCAAATGAAGAAAGCGCAAAAGTGATTGCGGACCATGTTGCCACGGCCAAACGACCCGGTTCGTCGTAGTGTTTGACACTCCAGACAGTGGCAGTCTCAACCTGCCGGCGTTGAGCAAGGTCGGCAAGAGCTATCACGTAACCTATTGCAGTGTAACGACTTTCGCTGTCTCCACCCGCCTCTGCTTCTGGTGCGTACCGGCCGTGGCGACGGTGGTGGTCTGGATGTACCCCAGTGGAGCCCTGGTATGAACCCGAGGAGGGTCGTGTAACCTATTGAGGTTGTTTTAGTTGTGGACCAAGTTCTGTACGCAACCGCTTGACAGTGAAAGTGTGGGTGTGAGCGGCTTGTCAATGACAATGAACAATGGGCACGGAGTAGTGTAGCGGGGTTCGTAGAGGTTGTTCCAACCGCGGAGCCACCGCAGTCACCACAAGGTGGTGAGAATCCTCACCTTAAAATATCTGAAAAAAAGTGTGAAAGCCGTTGACATGGTTCGCGGGTTCTCGTAACGTAGGGTAGTAATTGGGCCGTAGAAAGTCGAAAACCAGCGGTTCCCGGGCCTTTTTTGAGGGGAAGGCGGGGACGGGGGGTTTTTGTCGTTTTCTGGTATCAGGATGAAGTATTAGACTTGGCCGACGCCCATGTAGCTCAGTTGGTAGAGCGCGTCCTTGGTAAGGACGAGGTCATCAGTTCAATCCTGATCATGGGCTCCAGAATGCAACGAACGTAGAAAACAGCACTGAATTGCGTTAAAGAAAGAACGACCGCGCACACCGTTGGCGCAGACAGCAGAAATACAGAGACAACAACATCATCAGGAGATAGCAATGGCAAAAGAGCAATTTCAACGAACGAAACCGCACGTCAACGTCGGAACCATTGGGCATATTGACCACGGCAAGTCCACGCTGACTGCCGCCATTGTGCAGACCCAGGCCAAGAAGGGTCTGGCCACCCCTGTCAGCTATGCGCAGATCACCAAAGGCGGCACAGTGCGCGATGAAACCAAGACGCTCACCATTGCGGTTTCCCACGTGGAATATCAGAGCGATAAACGGCATTACGCCCACATTGACTGCCCGGGCCATGCGGACTTCATCAAGAACATGATTACTGGGGCGGCCCAGATGGATGGCGCGATCCTGGTGGTGGATGCTTCCGAGGGCCCAATGCCCCAAACGAAGGAACACGTGCTCCTGGCCCGCCAGGTCGGTGTGCCCGCCATCGTCGTCTTCCTGAACAAGGTTGACTTGGTGGACGATCCGGAACTGTTGGAATTGGTGGAGATGGAGGTCCGGGACCTGCTCACCAAATATGAATTCCCCGGCGACAAGACCCCGGTCATCCGTGGCAGTTCTAAGAAGGCCATGGCGGGAGACCCGGAAGCCGAGAAGGCCATCCAGCAATTGATGGAGGCGATTGATGCCTTTATCCCGCTCCCGACCCGGGAAGTGGACAAGCCGTTTTTGATGTGCATCGAAGACGTGTTCAACATTGAAGGCCGGGGCACCGTCGTCACGGGCCGCGTTGAACGCGGGCTGCTCAAGCGCATGGACCAGGTCGAGATCGTCGGGTTGAAAGAGACCCGCCAGACCGTCGCAACGGACATCGAGATGTTCCGCAAGCTGCTCGATTCGGCTAATGCCGGCGACAATGTGGGCGTGCTGCTTCGCGGTACCAAGAAGGACGAGGTCGAGCGCGGGATGGTGCTGGCCAAGCCCGGGACCATCACGCCGCACACCAATTTCAAGGCGGAGGTGTATGTTCTGTCCAAGGAAGAAGGCGGCCGCCACACGCCGTTCTTCACCAACTACCGCCCGCAGTTTTACTTCCGCACCACGGACGTGACAGGCACGGTGACCCTGCCGCAGGGCGTCGAGATGGTGATGCCCGGCGACAATGTCTCCGTGGTGGTGAAAGTAATCGCCCCGGTGGCGATGGAGCGAGGCCAGCGTTTCGCTATCCGCGAGGGCGGCCGTACCATTGGCGCAGGACGGGTGACAGAGGTGATCGAATAGCCGGGCCCTGGAGAATGCCGAGCGCGCGGGGGATTTGCCCCGCGCCCCTTATTTGTCTGGTGAAACGAACACAACACTCGATAGCGTTAGGGCGGTAGCTCAATTGGTAGAGTAGCGGTCTCCAAAACCGTCGGTTGGGGGTTCGAGTCCCTCCCGCCCTGCCAATCCCGCACTGCGGGACCGGAGAGGTGGCAGAGTGGTCTATCGCGGCGGTCTTGAAAACCGCTTCGGCTTAACAGCCGACGGGGGTTCGAATCCCTCCCTCTCCGCCAAACTGAATAATATCGTGAATGATCTGGTAAAAATAGGGATCTGGGGCGCGGTCGTCGGAATCACCTTCGTGATTCTCTGGCGCAAGGGATATTTGCTGCAACTGACGGACTATGTGAAGCAAACGCGGGAGGAGTTGCGCAAGTGTACCTGGCCGACCTGGGATGAGTTGAAGGGCTCGACGGTCGTGGTCACGATCTCGATCGTCATCCTGGGCGGGTTTATCGTCCTGGTGGATCAGGTCTTCTTCCGCCTGTTCATGTTCTTTAAGCTCTAGTCCCATGCGAAGCCAGTGGTTTGTCATCCATACCCTGTCGGGCCAGGAACAGAAGGTCAAAGAGAGCATTGAGAAGCGCATCAAGCCTGAAGAAATGGGCGAGTATATTAAAGAGGTCCTGGTGCCGATGGAGAAGGTCGTGGAAGTGCGCAACCAGAAGAAGACGGTTTCGACGCGCAAGCTTTGGCCGGGCTACGTGTTCATTGACATGGTGCTGCTGGACGAGAATAAGCGTATTATCGAGAAGCCCTGGTATTTTATTCAGGAAACGCAGGGCGTCATCGGCTTCGTAGGCGGCGAGCCGCCAACCCCGACCCCGGCTGAGGAAGTCGAGGCGATCAAGAGCCAGATTTCGGCTTCCGAAGATCACGAGAAGCCAAAGGTGAGTTTCGAGGTCGGGGAAACGGTGAAGATCAACAACGGCCCCTTCCTCAACTTCAGCGGCGTGATCGAGGATGTCGAGCCGGAGCGAGGCAAGCTCAAAGTAACGGTCAACATTTTCGGGCGCAATACACCCGTCGAACTGGAATACTGGCAGGTGGAGAAAGGCTAAACAGATGAAACGGAGCGCTGGAGTGATGGAGTATTGACCGGAAGGCGTTTCCGGCACCACCCCATCACTCCAATTCTCCCACACTCCGTTTTTTGAGACTATGGCAAAGAAGATTACAGGCATCATCAAGCTGCAGATTCCGGCGGGACAGGCCAATCCGGCACCGCCCGTCGGGCCGGCGCTGGGGCAGCACGGCGTAAACATCATGGCGTTCTGCAAAGAGTTTAATGCCAAGACGAAGGACCAGCCCGGGATGATCATTCCGGTGGTCATCACGGTTTACCAGGACAAGTCCTTTACGTTCATCACCAAGTCGCCGCCAGCCTCGGCATTGCTCAAGAAGGCGGCTGGCATCACTGTGGGCTCCAAGGAGCCGAACAAGGAAAAAGTCGGCAAGGTGACCCGGAAGCAGGTCCTGGAGATCGTGAAGATTAAAATGAAAGACTTGAACGCAACGTCTGAAGAAACGGCGTTTCGCGTGGTGGCCGGCACGGCCCGAAGCATGGGCATTGAAGTCGTCGGCTGAAGCATCAGCGCAAGGCACCGAAGTCAAAATAACCGCGGGAGAGCCAAAACTCGTTCGCACCGCAAACAAACCAAATGCCAAGTAAACGCTACAGAAAAGCACTCGAACTGGTGGACGGCAAGAAAGCCTACCCACTGAAAGCCGCGGTCGAGGTCCTGACCAAATTCCCGAAGGCGAAATTCAACGAAACCATTGATCTCGCTTTCCGCCTGGGGATTGACCCCAAGCAATCCGACCAGATGGTGCGCGGCACGGTCCCGTTGCCGCATGGGAGCGGCAAGACCGTGCGCGTGCTGGTCTTCGCCAAGAGCGGTCCGGCGGCCGAGGCGGCCAAGACCGCCGGGGCGGAATATGTGGGCTTCGAGGACATGATCAAGAAGTGCCAGGAAGGCTGGGCGGATTTTGACGTGGCCGTCGCTACCCCCGAGGCCATGGGCGAAGTCCGCAAACTTGGCAAGGTGCTCGGTCCGCGCGGCCTCATGCCCAATCCCAAGACCGGTACCGTGACCGATGACACTGCCCGCGCGGTAAAGGAAGTCAAAGCCGGGCGCGTGGAATTCAAGACGGACAAGGCCGGCAACGTTCACGTGCCGGTGGGCAAGCTGGCCTTCAGCGCCACCCAAATCGAGGAGAATGCCCGGGCCGTCGTTGACGCGATTGTCAAAGCGCGGCCGCATAGTGTCAAGGGGGCGTATGTTCAAAGCTGCACGCTCTCGGCAACCATGAGTCCGCCAGTGCGGGTGGACCTGAAAGAATTCGCCGCCTGAGCGCTTCCTGGCTTTAACTCGTTAACGAATTTACAAGCACATGCGTCCTGAAAAGCAAAGCCTGACGAAAGAGTATCTGGCCCGGCTGAATGCCTCGCCCTTCTTCATCGTCGTGAATTACAAGGGCCTCAAGGTGGGCCAACTGACCGAACTGCGCAAACGCCTCAACAAAGCGGGCGCCGAGATTCACGTGGTGAAGAATTCGGTGTTCCGCATTGCCGCCAAGGAAGCCGGGGTTGGGGACCTCAACGGCTCGCTCGGAGGCCAACTGGCGGTGGTGACCGGACAGCGCGACATCTCCACGGCGGCCAAAGTCGTCAAGACCTTCGGCACGGAACTCGACCGCCTGAAGGTGCACTTCGGCTATCTGAACAACCAGCGGCTGGAACAGCCGGAAATCATGATGCTGGCCGATCTGCCCTCGCTCGAAGTGCTGCGTGCCAAACTGCTGGGTCTGTTCAACGCCCCGGCGTCCAAGTTGGTCCGGCTGTTGAACACCCCGGCGTCCCAGATGGCCCGGGTGCTGCAGGCCCGCGCCGAGAAGCAGGGCGAGGCGCCCCAGCCGGCACCAAGCTGAATTTAAACGGATTTCGTCTCCGTTCTAAGCCGACGGAGGTGGAAGCAAACAACAACAACAACGTAAATCGTCGGTTCGCAGGCAGCGACCTTAATCCGTCCATGGCCGTGGACGACGACGAGACGAAATGAAAGGTAACCATGGCTCTAGACAAAGCAAAAATCGTAGAAGACCTGAGTAACGCAACGGTGATTGAAATCGCCGAGCTGGTGAAAGAACTTGAATCCAAATGGGGTGTTTCAGCCGCCGCGCCGGTTGCGGCTGCCGCCGCCGCTCCGGGAGCTGGCCCCGCCGCGCCCGCCGCCGAGGCCAAGACGCAGTTCGACATCATCCTGGCCTCGTTGCCGGCGGACAAGAAAATTGCCGTCATCAAGGCGGTGCGCGAGGTTAAGGCTGGACTCGGCTTGGCGGAAGCCAAAGCCCTGGTGGAAGGAGCGCCCAAGCCGGTGCTCGAAGGGGTCACTAAGGCCGAGGCCGACGCCGCGAAAAAGAAACTTGAAGATGCCGGCGCTAAGGTCGAAGTAAAGTAAGAGGCTTTTTCTTCGGGGCGGCGGCCCGGGACCGCCGCCCCTGATTCGCCTTCAGCAGAATAACGAAAGTTTTAGATTAGGACAGACAACGTCAGTAACGCCACCTCGGGTGGATTGAGTTTCGGCAAGTTCGCGCTTGAACGCCGCGTCCTTGCCTCGTGTCGTTTATCAGGAACCAACGGCTCGGCCCGATGCCGGCCATCTATTAAAGGCCCAAATGCCAACGCGAGTAACTGAACGGATTAACTTCGGCAAGATTAAAGAAATCATCGCGCCGCCCAACCTGATCGAATTGCAGACCAATTCGTACCGGGATTTTCTACAGGCCGAGGTGTCCCCCTCCAAACGGAAGAACCTGGGCCTGCAAGCGGTTTTCACCGAGGTCTTTCCGATCGAAAGCTACGATGGGAAATGCGTCCTGGATTTCCACTCCTACGAAATCGGGGAGCCCAAAGTGGACTGGCTGGAATGTTTGCGCGAAGGCCTGACCTACGGCGCGCCGCTCTACGTGACCTTCATGCTCAAGGAGGAAAAGGCGGCCAAAGAGGAAAAGGTCTTCATGGGCGAGTTGCCGCTCATGACACCCCAGGGCACCTTCGTCATCAACGGCGCCGAGCGCGTCATCGTCAGCCAGTTGCACCGGTCACCCGGGCTGGCCTTCGAGGCCACCCAGCATCCTAATGGCAAGACGTTGCATTCCTTCCGCATCATTCCGGACCGTGGCTCATGGTATGAAGCGCAATTCGATACCAGCGATTTGCTCTACGTGTATCTGGACCGCAAGAAGCGCCGACGCAAGTTCCTGACCACCACCTTCTTCCGTGCCCTCGCGTTTCTCGATGCCGAGGGAAAGGGGAAGGACAACCAGGATAAGAACCGGGGCTCGGATGAAGAGATTTTGAAGCTCTTCTATGAAGTCGAGGAACTGAGCGTCAAAGAGGCGGAAAAACGGGAGGACTTGCCTAACAAAGTGCTGATCGAGGACGCGCTTGACCAGGAGAAAAGTCTGGTGGTCGCGCGCGCCTTTGAGCCCCTGTCCAAAGCCGTGGTCAAGCAGATCGCCGAGCTCGGCGTCAACCGGATCAAGGTGGTGGATACCACCTTGGACGACGGTATCATCATCAAGTGCATGAAGAAAGATCCCGCCAAGAACGAGGAGGAGGCGCTCAAGGACATCTATCGCCGGCTCCGTCCGGGCGACCCGCCCACGGCGGCCAATGCCCGCGCGCTGATCAAGCGGCTCTTTTTCGATCCGAAGCGGTACGATTTGGGCCGCGTCGGCCGTTACAAAATCAACCAGAAGCTGGGCATCAAGGGCGGTGATTCCCGGATTCTGACCAAGGCCGATCTGGTGGCCGCTACGAAGTACCTGCTGCGCCTCAAGAAGGGCGAAGGCACCTTGGATGACATTGACCACTTGGGCAGCCGCCGGGTGCGGACCGTGGGTGAATTGCTCGCCAACCAGTGCCGGGTCGGCCTCGCCCGTACCGAGCGCCTCGTCAAGGAGCGTATGACGCTCTTTGATCAAGGGGTCGAACCCATGTCGCCGCAGAAGCTGATCAACCCGAAGGCATTGTCCGCCGTCATCCGTGACTTCTTTGGCCGCAGCCAGCTTTCGCAGTTCATGGATCAGATCAACCCGCTGGCGGAACTCACCCACAAGCGGCGTTTATCTGCCCTTGGGCCGGGCGGCCTCTCACGCGATCGCGCTGGATTCGAAGTCCGCGACGTGCATCCCTCGCATTACGGCCGTATCTGCCCGGTGGAGACACCCGAAGGCCCGAACATCGGCCTCATCGCCTCGCTGGCGACCTTTGCCCGCATCAACGATTTCGGTTTCCTGGAAACACCATATCGCAAGGCCGAGACCGGACGGGTTGCCGAGCATATTGATTACCTCACGGCGGACCGGGAGGAATCATTCGTCATCGCCCAGGCCAACTCCCCGGTTGACGAAAAAGGCAAATTCACGACGGACCGTGTCGTCTGTCGCGGCAAAGGCGACTTCATTGATGTCGAGCCCGCCCGGGTGGATTACATGGATGTCTCGCCCAAGCAGTTGGTATCCGTCGCGGCGAGCCTGATTCCGTTCCTGGAACACGACGACGCGAACCGAGCCCTTATGGGTTCCAACATGCAACGGCAGGCGGTGCCGCTGTTGGTCACCGAGGCGCCGCTGGTGGCCACTGGCCTCGAAGAGCGCGTCGCGCGCGACTCCCGGGCGGTCATCGTCGCCGACGAAGCGGGCAAGGTCGCCTCGGTCACGGGCAATCAGATTACCATCACTCGGGACGGCAAGCTGCCCGAGGGCAAGAAAAAGGTAAAGCACGACCCGGACAAGGGCATTTACGTTTACCAGGTCCGGAAGTTCATGCGCTCTAACGCAGCCACCTGCATCAACCAGAAGATCGTTGTCAAGAAAGGTGAGACGGTCAAGAAGGGCCAGGTCATCGCCGATGGTCCCTGCACGCAGGGCGGCGAACTGGCGCTGGGCCGCAACGTGCTCGTCGCCTTCATGCCGTGGAATGGTTACAACTTCGAGGACGCCATCCTCGTCAGCGAGCGCATTGTCAAGGAAGACGTTTTCACTTCCATTCACATTGATGAATTCGAGGTCAGCGCGCGCGATACCAAGCTCGGCCCAGAAGAAATCACGCGCGACATTCCGAACTTGGGCGATGAGGCACTCAAGAATCTCGGCCCCGACGGTGTCATTCGCGTCGGCGCGGAAGTGAAGCCGGGCGATATCCTCGTCGGCAAGATCACGCCCAAGAGCGAAACGGAACTCGCACCGGAAGAGCGCCTGCTGCGCGCCATCTTCGGTGAGAAGGCGGCTGACGTGAAGGATACATCCCTCAAGGTCCCGTCCGGTACCTATGGCATTGTGATGGATGTGAAAGTCTCGGCCAAAAAGGAGTCGGACCAAGACGTAAAGACCTCCGTTGGCGAAGAGAAGCGGCACGCCAAAGAGGTCGAAGAGGAACACAAGAAGAAGACCGACGAGTTGCGCGAGCAGCTTACGGAAGCCCTGAGCAACATCCTGCTGGGGGAGAAGATCCCGCTCGACGTGGTCAACAGCGAGACCGGGGAAATCATTATTCCTGCCAACCGCAAGATCACCAAGACCCTGTTGCGCAAGCTGGCCCAGGTTTATGACCGCATCGAAATTGATCCGTCACCGATTCGCAACAAGATCAACGAGATCATCGGCAGCTTTAAGAAGAAGTTCGACGATCAGCAGATGCAGTATGACGAAGAGCTCGAACGGGCCGAATCCGGAGAGGGCGTTGAGAGCGGCGTTGTCAAGTCGGTCAAGGTCTATATTGCCTCGAAGCGCAAGCTCTCGGTCGGTGACAAAATGGCTGGCCGCCACGGCAACAAGGGGGTGGTCGCCAAGATTGTCGCGGAGGAGGACATGCCTTTCTTGGCGGATGGAACGCCAGTGGACATCGTTCTGAACCCGTTGGGTGTGCCTTCGCGCATGAACGTTGGCCAAGTATTGGAAACGCACCTGGGCTGGGCGGCGAAACTGCTGGGCCTGAAGTTCGCCACTCCGGTGTTCGATGGGATCAAAGAAAAGGAAATCCGGGGTTACCTGAAGGAGGCCAAGTTGCCGGAGCACGGCAAGACGCAGCTCATTGACGGCCGCACGGGCCAGCCGTTTGATCAGGAGATCGTGGTGGGATCTATCTATATGATGAAGCTCGGCCACTTGGTGGCGGACAAGATCCATGCCCGGGCCGTCGGTCCTTATTCGCTGGTGACGCAGCAGCCGCTGGGCGGCAAGGCGCAATACGGCGGACAGCGCTTTGGCGAAATGGAAGTCTGGGCGATGGAAGCCTACGGCGCGGCGTACACGCTGCAGGAGTTGCTTACGGTCAAGTCCGACGATGTCCAGGGTCGCACCCGCATCTACGAGAGCATTGTGAAAGGCGACAACAGTCTGGAGGCGGGTATTCCGGAGTCGTTTAACGTGCTCGTGAAGGAAATGCAGTCGCTGGGGCTGGATGTAAAGGTGGGTTACTCCAATCCGGTGGACCAACCGGCTGAACCCATCCAGGCCCTGACGGCAGTTTAACCATATCATTATTCGATAATTCATCGCTCCATTTTCTGATCGTATGATTAGCACTAAAGAAAGCGCCCGAGAGTTGCTCGGTTTGGAGAAGGTCAACCAGGTGGAGTACGTGGCGATTGGCGTCGCGTCGCCGGATGCCATCCGGTCCTGGTCCAAAGGGGAAGTCAAGAACCCAGAAACCATCAACTATCGCACCTTCAAGCCCGAGAAAGGCGGCTTGTTCTGCGAACGCATTTTCGGCCCGGTCAAGGACTGGGAATGCTCGTGCGGCAAGTACAAGCGCATCAAACACCGCGGGGTTGTCTGCGACCGTTGTGGAGTGGAAGTAACGCTTGCTCGCGTCCGCCGCGAGCGCATGGGGCACATTGAACTGGCGGTGCCGGTCTGTCACATCTGGTTCTTCAAATGCATGCCCTCGCGCATCGGCCTGGTGCTCGACATGACCGCCCGCAATCTCGAGCGGGTGATCTACTACGAAGACTACATGGTCATAGACGCCGGCTCGACGCCGCTCAAACAGAATCAGCTCTTGAGCGAGCACGAGTATCGCGAAGCCCGCGAAACCTACGGTCCCGACGCGTTCGTCGCCAAGATGGGCGCCGAAGCGGTGCGCGACGCGCTGGCGAAAGTGGAATTGGGCAAGCAAATAGACCACTTGCAGACGGCCATGACTGAAACTAAAAGCAAGCAAATCCGCAAGAAGATCGCCAAGCGCATCAAGCTGCTGCAGGGTCTGCAGTCCTCCAAGAGCCGTCCAGAATGGATGATCCTCACGGTGCTGCCGGTCATCCCACCCGACCTGCGACCCTTGGTGCCGCTGGAAGGCGGCCGCTTTGCTACCTCCGATCTTAATGACCTCTATCGCCGGGTCATCAACCGGAACAACCGGTTGAAGAACTTGCTCCAACTCAAGACGCCGGAAGTCATCATCCGCAATGAAAAGCGCATGCTCCAGGAAGCCGTTGATGCCCTCTTCGACAACGGTCGTCACGGCCGCGCGGTGACCGGCGCGGGCAACCGGGCCCTGAAATCGCTCAGCGACATGCTCAAGGGCAAGAGCGGGCGTTTCCGGCAGAACCTGCTGGGCAAGCGCGTGGACTACTCCGGCCGTTCAGTCATCGTCATCGGTCCGGAACTCAAGCTGCACCAGTGCGGTTTGCCCAAGAAGATGGCGCTCGTCTTATTCGAGCCATTCATCATCCGCCGTCTGAAAGAGCTCGGCTACGTCCATACGGTGCGCTCGGCCAAGAAGCTGATCGAACGGCAAACCACCGAGGTTTGGGACATTCTCGAAGAGGTGACCCGCGGCCATCCCGTGCTGCTGAATCGCGCTCCTACCTTGCATCGCCTGTCGGTGCAGGCGTTCGAACCGCAGCTCATCGAGGGCGAGGCCATCCGCATTCATCCGCTGGTCTGCACCGCCTATAACGCCGATTTCGACGGTGACCAGATGGCCGTTCACGTTCCGCTGTCGGTTGAGGCTCAGTTGGAAGCGCGCCTTCTCATGATGGCGCCCAATAACATTTTCAGCCCGTCCAGCGGCCGGCCGATTATCACGCCGACGCAGGACATCACCTTGGGCTGTTTCTATCTAACCGCCGAGCCGCGGACGCCGCCACCGGCAGACCCGAAGCAATTGAAACTGTTCGGCTCCAAGACAGAAGTCGTGTTCGCATTCAGCGACGGCGCGGTGACGACCCACGAACGGATTCGCCTGGCGAATCCGGATTGCGGTAAGAAGACCGAGTTTGGCGATTCCACCAAGAAGGCAATCGAAACCACAGTGGGCCGTGTCTTCTTCAGCGAGATCTGGCCCGAGGAACTGGGTTTCCCTAACAAGCCGGTCAAAAAGACCGAACTCGGTGACCTCATCTGGAAGTGTTACAAGACCTGCGGCCACGAAAAGACGGTGGCCATGCTCGACAAGCTAAAGGAACTGGGCTTCCGCGAGGCGACTCGCGCCGGCGTCTCCATTGGCATTGACGACATGATCATTCCCAAGGAAAAGGATCAGGAGATCGACACCGCCCAAAAGCAGATCCGAGAGGTCGAGAAGCAGTATCGCAAAGGCGTCATCACTCCGGGCGAACGTTACAACAAGATCATTGACATCTGGACGCACTGTACCGACCAGATTGCCAGCGTGATGTTGAAGACGCTCGAGTACAACCAGGGCAAGAAGGAATACAACCCGGTGTCGCTCATGGTTGATTCGGGCGCGCGCGGCAACAAGCAGCAGGTCCGTCAGCTTGCCGGCGTGCGCGGGTTGATGGCCAAACCATCCGGCGACATCATCGAGAAGCCGATTCTCTCCAACTTCCGCGAGGGCCTCACGGTGCTGGAGTACTTCATCTCGACCCACGGCGCCCGCAAGGGTCTGGCCGACACTGCGCTGAAGACCGCCGATTCAGGTTACATGACCCGCAAGCTGGTAGATGTGGCACAGGACGTAATTATTCGTGAGGAGGATTGCGGCACGACCAACGGCATCTGGGTCCAGGCCATTTACGAAGGTGAAGACGAGGTCGTCAAACTCAGCGAGCGCCTCGTCGGACGGTTCTCGTGCGATGAGATCCTTAATCCACAGAGTCCGAAGGAACTGCTTGCCAAGGCGAACGAGGAGATTGACGAAGTCAAGGCGCGGCTGATAGATGCTTCCGGCGTTGAGAAAGTCAAAATCCGCTCCGTGCTGACTTGCGAGAGCAAGCACGGTGTATGTGCTTATTGTTATGGCCGCAACCTGGCCACGGGCGCCCGGGTCAAACTGGGCGAAGCCACGGGTATCATCGCCGCGCAATCCATCGGCGAGCCGGGCACCCAGCTTACCATGCGGACCTTCCACATCGGCGGAACTGCTTCCCAGGTATTCAAGGTGCCGCAGATCAGGGCTAAGCATGATGGCACCATACGTTACAACGAGCTTCGCTTGGTTACCCTGGAGGACGGCAACAACATTGTCCTCAACAAGAACGGCACCGTCTCTATCCTCGCCGACGACGGACGCGAATTGGAGCAGCACCTAGTGGTTATTGGCGCCGTGATCTCCGTCCAAGACGGCGCCAAGGTCAAGAAGGGCGAGACCTTTGTCCAGTGGGACCCCTACAACGTGCCGATTCTCTCCGAGAAGGCCGGCCGGGTGAAGTTCCACGACATCATCGAGAACGTCACGATGAAGCAGGAAACCGATGAAACCACCGGCCAGGAGGCCATGGTCGTCATCGAACACAAGGAAGATTTGCACCCGCAAATCATCATCTGCGACGATGAAGGCGAACCCATCGCCAACTACCCGATTCCTTCCGGCGCCCATATCGTCGTGGCCGAAGGCGACAAGATCGTCGCCGGCACCTTGATGGCCAAAACGCCGCGCAAGACTTCGAAGACCAAGGACATCACCGGCGGTCTGCCGCGTGTGGCCGAACTGTTCGAGGCGCGCCGCCCGAAAGACGCCGCCGAGATTTCCAAGATTGAGGGTGTCGTGGATTTCGGCGCCAGCGTTCGCGGCAAGCGGTGCATCATCATCAAAGACCAGCAGACCCAAGTGGAAGAGGAACACCTCATCCCCATCGGCAAGCACGTCATCGTCTTCAAGGGCGATTACGTCAAGAAGGGCCAGCAGCTTACCGAAGGCCCGATTGACCCACACGAGATCCTCGACATCTGCGGCCCGCAAGAGCTCCAAGAGCACCTGGTCAACGAAGTACAGGAAGTTTATCGGCTGCAAGGCGTGACCATCAATGACAAGCACGTCGAGATCATCGTCCGCCAGATGTTGCGCAAAGTGCGCATCACTGAACCGGGCGACACCGGGTTTCTCTGGGGCGAGCAGGTGGACAAGCTCGAATTCGAGGAGGAGAACTCGAGAGTCGAGAAGCTGGGGGGAAAGCCCGCCGAGGCCCAGCCGGTATTGCTCGGCATCACCAAGGCGTCGCTGGAAACCGAGAGTTTCCTCAGTGCCGCGTCCTTCCAGGACACCACCCGCGTGCTCACTGAGGCGGCGACTCGCGCCCGGGTGGATTACTTGCGCGGCTTCAAGGAGAACGTGATCATGGGTCACATTATCCCGGCGGGCACCGGCTTCGACTATCACCGTAAGGCGCGGCTTAAGCCGCTGGTAGAGCTCAGCGAGGAGCAGCCTGAGGCTGAAGAGCCAAAGGCACTGGTCGCTGAGAACCCGCTGCTGGCCTGAACGCGCCCAAATAGTTGTTGCACATGAGCATCCGTTTGCTATATTCCGCGTTCCGTTTGCCCGAGGTCTGGCTGCGCTGTCGCAGCGAAGGCAGGGCCGGGTAATTTTAGAACCGAATGCCGACGATTAACCAATTGGTCCGCAAGGGCCGCCGCAAGCTCAAGCACAAGTCCAAGTCGCCTGCTTTGGCGAATTCGCCCTTTCGCCGGGGCGTTTGCATCCAGGTGATGACCCGCACGCCGAAAAAACCGAATTCAGCGATGCGCAAGGTGGCGAAGGTGCGCCTGACCAACGGGCACGAAGTCATCGCCTACATCCCGGATGAGGGCCACAATTTGCAGGAACACTCAATCGTGCTGGTGCGCGGCGGTCGTGTGAAGGATCTGCCCGGGGTGCGCTACCACATCGTGCGCGGGACGCTGGACGCCGCCGGGGTCGAAAAACGCCGTGTGAGCCGCTCGAAGTACGGCGTGAAGCGCCCGAAGGAAGGCGCCCGCCCAGCCGCCGCCGCTGCCGCCCCCGCCGCTGCCGCCCCTGCGCCGGCGGCCTAGCTGCGCCAACTCCTCCATCATTCAACTCATTTAACTCCCTAACGAAAACATGTCGCGACGTCGTCGAGCAGTCAGTCGGCCCATTCCCAAAGACGCGAAGTTCAATAGTCTTCTGGTAACACGCTTGGTGAATACGGTCATGGAGCGCGGCAAGAAGAGCGTCGCGCAGCGGATTGTCTATGGCGCCTTCGACCAACTCATCGCCAAGAACCCGGCCACCAACCCGCTCGAAGTTCTGCAGCGGGCGGTGGATAACGCGAAGCCGCGCCTGGAGGTCAAAGCGCGGCGAGTCGGCGGCGCTACTTACCAGGTGCCGCTGGAGGTCCCTGCCGACCGCCAGTTCTCACTGGCGTTGCGCTGGTTGGTGGATTTCGCCGATGCGCGCAAAGGCGTTCCGATGAAGGACGCCCTCGCCGCGGAGATTCTGGAGGCCTACCAGGGTCAGGGCAACGCGATCCGTAAACGCGACGAAGTGCACAAGATGGCCCAGGCCAACAAGGCCTTCGCCCACTTCCGCTGGTAATCACTCTTAGCCTAACGCCCCGCTGGCCGAGACGACCCGGGGCGTTTTCATTTTCAACCGAAGACCCTTGCATGGAAACAGTAATGGAAACAAGAAAGCCGACCAAAATCAAAGGTGCGAACCTGCCGCAGCGGCAGTACCCGGTGGAACATACGCGCAACATCGGCATCGCCGCCCATATTGACGCCGGCAAGACCACCACCACCGAGCGCATCCTCTTCTACACGGGACTCATCCACAAGATGGGTGATGTGGACGACGGCAACACCGTGACCGACTGGATGGAGCAGGAACGCGAGCGCGGCATTACCATTACCTCCGCCGCCACCACCTGCCACTGGACCCAGAAAAACGACGGCCCCTACAAAGCGTTTCTCGGCGTGCCGCACCGGATTAATATCATTGATACTCCGGGACACGTGGACTTTACCGCCGAAGTCGAGCGCTCCATGCGTGTGCTCGACGGCGCGGTGGCCGTGTTCTGTGGCGTGGCCGGCGTCCAACCTCAATCCGAAACGGTCTGGCGGCAGGCGACTAAGTATAAAGTCCCTCGCATCGCCTTCGTCAACAAGATGGACCGAACGGGGGCGAATTTTGAAAATGCGCTGAGCGACATGCGCAAGAAGCTGGGCGCCTATGCCTATCCGATTTTCCTGCCCATTGGCAAGGAGGATCACTTCAGCGGCGTCGTTGACGTCGTGAACCAAAAGGCGATTGTCTATGATCCGGGCGACGACTTCGGCCTCAAGTACCAGATCACGGAGATCCCAACCGACTTGAAGGTCTCAGCCAAAGCCGCGTTGGCGGAGTTGATTGACGCTGTGTCCAATAAAGACGACAAGGTGGCCGAATTAGTCATCGAAAACGAGCCGGTTACACCGGAAGTCCTCAAAGCGGCCATCCGGCGCTTGACCTGCAAGATCGAGTTGGTCCCCGTGTTGTGCGGCTCCGCCTTCAAGAAACGCGGCGTGCAACCCCTGGTGGATGCGATCGTTGATTATCTGCCGTCGCCGCTCGATGTGCCGCCCGCCGTCGGCATCGTGCCGGGCACGGAGACCAGGGTCGAAGTCCCTTCCGATGACGCGGGCAAGTTCTGTTCCCTGGCCTTCAAGCTCTGGACCGATCCCTACGTCGGTAAGCTCGTGTTCTTCCGCGTTTACAGTGGCCGGATGAGCAAGGGCGACATGATCTACAATCCGCGCACGCGCAAACGCGAGCGCGTGAGCCGCGTCCTCATGATCCAGGCCGACAAGCGCATTGACGTGGAGACGACTTTCGCCGGCGACATCGCCGCGCTGGTCGGCTTGAAGAATATTACCACCGGCGACACGCTTTGCGACGAGGACTTCGAGGTCATGCTCGAGCCACCCACCTTCCCCGAACCCGTCATCTCGATGGCCGTCGAGCCCAAAACCAAGGCGGACCGCGAGAAAATGGGCGAGGGCCTGCAGCGATTGGCGGAAGAAGACCCGACCTTCCGCTGCTTTACGAACGAGGAGACCGGCCAGCTCATCATCGCGGGCATGGGCGAGCTGCACCTGGAGATTATCCGCGACCGGTTGTTCCGCGAATTCAAAGTCGGCGCCAATGCCGGCGCCCCACAGATCGCCTATCGCGAGACGGTCACGAAGGCCGCCGATGGCGAAGGCAAGTTCATTCGCCAGTCCGGCGGTCGCGGGCAATACGGCCACGCCTGCATCACCCTCGCGCCCAACCAGCGCGGCAAGGGCGTCGAGATCGAAAACAAGATCGTCGGCGGCGCGATTCCCAAGGAATATATCCCGGCGGTCATTGATGGCATCGAGGAGGCCGTTGCCGGCGGCGTGCTGGCCGGGTACCCGGTCGTGGATGTGAAAGTGGCTATCGTGGACGGCACATTCCACGAAGTGGATTCCAGCGAGCTGGCCTTCAAGATGGCCGGCATCTTTGCCCTCAAAGAGGCCGCGAAGAAGGCCAACCCCATCCTCCTCGAGCCGATCATGAAGGTGGAACTCACCACGCCCGACGAGTACCAGGGCGACCTGATGGGTGACCTGAACCGGCGCCGGGGCAAGATCGTCCACATCGAGGCCAAGGACGCCTCCACCATTGTGACCGCCGAAGTGCCGCTCGCGGAAATGTTCGGCTACGCTACGGCAATCCGTTCGCTCTCCAAAGGCCGCGCCGCGCATTCGATGGAGCCCTTCCGGTTCGAGCCGGTGCCCAGCAGCATCATCGCCGGCATTCTGGACGCCGCGAAAGGCAAGCCCGCCGCTCGCGCCTGAAGCGGTCCCGCTCGACCCTATCGAACCGCCCTCCCGATCCAATCGGCTGCCCGCCGGGCTGCCTGCGGAAGTCGCCCGGGAACGACCGAAAGGGAAGACCCGCTTGCCCCCGGCCGATTCGGCGAACAACGTCTGGTGTCAAATCTCAGGGGAAGCTGATCGCCGTTCATCAATCTGCTGGCCGCTTTAACCCACCCCTCTGCCAGCAGCTCGCTCACCACCCCGAACACCTGGTCATCCGCCACACACGGGCAGGATGACCGCTCGCACGGCCGCGCCCCGTCCAGCGGTACCGCGCCGGGTTCGCAGAACGCGGCCTGCAATTCGAGCGTCCCCAGACGCCCGCCCTGAAGCACATGAACGACCGACCGGGTCGGCGGGCCCCCGCTGCTCCGCCCCCAAACCCTCTGTCCATCCGCCAACACCATCCTGACCGATTGATATCCCAGCCGTTGCGCCGCGAAGGCCAAATCACCCCAAAGCTCCTCGGCTGATCCGCGCCGGCTGCCCTCGAGTGCCAGCCACCGTGTCAGCGCCAGCGCGTACTCCACTTCCCGTCGCATCTCCAGCGAATGACCAACCACCCGCCCCACCGCGAACCAGCCCCGGCTGAAATTCAGCCTGCCCGCGCACAGCAGCAATAACAGCGCCCCCGCCCCCAACAGCACCGGAATCAGATGCCCCCGCGACCAGTACGCCGCCAGGCCCATCGCCAAAAATACCGACGTCACCGCATAAAAGCCCAGCAGCACTTTTCGCCCCGACAGGCCCATCTCCAGCAAATGATGATGCAGATGCCTGCGGTCCGCCCGAAAAATTGGCAACCCTCGCAAACTGCGCCGCACGATGGCCAGCATCGTGTCCAGAATCGGCAGCGCCAGCACGAACAAAGGCGCCACCAGCGCCGCAAACACCGTCCCCTTGTGCGAATTCACAATGGCAAACAACCCGATCTGAAAACCCAGAAAATACGCCCCGCCGTCACCCAGGTAAATGCGCGCGGGCGGAAAATTGAAACAGAGAAACCCAATCAAAGCCCCCGCCATCCCCGACGCCAGCAGCGCGAAATTGCCCGTGTCGTGGCCCACATACGCCAGCAGACCCATCAGCATCAGGCAGATCCCCCCCGCCAGTCCGTCCATCCCGTCTATTAGGTTGATCAGGTTCGTCATCCCCACCAGCCACAGCACCGTCAGGAGAATCCCCCACGTCCCCAGGTCCAGCGTAATTGAGAAAAACGGAATCCGGAAGTGCTCGATCCCAACCCCCAAGAAATAAAGGCTCAGCGCAATCACCACCTGCCCCAGCAGCTTCCACTTCGCCCCCAGCGGCTTCAGGTCATCCCAAAAACCCAGCCCAAACATCGCCAGCGAACTCACCGCCACCACCGCTTGGCCCGGCGTCTGGGCCCATTGCCTTGGCCAGCGGACCGCGATCAATGCCTCCACCCCGATAAACGCCACCGCCAGTGCCAGCCCCCCCAGCCGCGGCGTCGCCTTCTGGTGCGTGTGATGCAGATCCTGCCCCCGCTCCAACCGCTTCCTCAGCGGCACCGCCCCCAGCGCCAGCGGCACTACCAGAAACACAATCCCCAGCCCCGCCAGGGCGCAACCGAGCATGGCCCAGTAGCTCATATCACGCTACCTTGCCGCCCGGCGCTGCCCTTGCCCGATGCCCCATCGCATACAATTCTCGTTCCGTTCATTCCGAATCCAGCCGCGATCCTCCGGCGCTTCCCGCCTCTCCGGCGGCCCCGATCCCCCCGGGCGCGCGGACATTCCTGTCCGTAGCCGCCCGCGACCGCCTCCCGCACCCCGCCTCTCGGGCTGCCCGCCAGTTTCCCCCCTCACCCACCGGGTCCGCCGCAGCCTGCTTTCCACCCGCAATGCCTGGAACCCGCCACTTGAGATGGCACAAGAAATGCCTTACTTCCCGCCAACGTGCCGATTACCATACAGATTAAACAGAGTGAGGCAAGCAAATTCCAAGCCAGTCCCCCTCAAAACCGCCCCGCGCAACCCCGCCCGGCCCCCAGAAAAATTCAAATAATTGTGTTGACGGTCCTGTCGCCATTTGTTAAATAGAGTCAAGATGAGTGTCGGCGTATCAGTTTAGGTTTGGGAGTCCAGTGATACATCTATGAAAACTATTGTTGCTATTGTGCTCAGTGTGGCTTTTCTGACTGCCTTTAATTCCTTCGCGAAGGACGCGTCCAAGGCCAGTCCCTTTAACGAAACCCTCGCCGCCGCCCCGGCCGCCGAACTGCCTGCCACAGCCGCCGACCTGGTCACGCAGGCCAAATCCCGCGACCGCCAGGCCACTACCATTAACGTCGTCAAGAGCGCCGTCACCATCAATCCCGCGGCCTCTCCCGCCATTGTCGGGGCCATCGCCCGCGCCGTGCCTGACATGGCCCCCACCGCCGCCGGCACCGCCGCCGCCCAACTCCCCAAGCAGGCCGCCGCCATCGCCAAAGCCGCCGCCGCCGCCGCCCCCTCCAAAGCCGGGAAGATCGTCGTCGCCGTCTGCCGCGCCGTCCCCAATGAATACCGCAACATCGCCGTCGCCGTCTCAGAAGCCGTGCCCGGCTCCGGCAAAGACATCCTCAACGCGGTTGCCGCCGCCCTGCCCGGTTTGAAGCCCGGCATCGAGCAGACCCTCGCCACGTCCGGCGGGAACGTCGCCTCCGTGGGCACTGCCCTCGATCAGGCCGCCAGGATTTCCCCTGCACCCTCCGGTGCCGCCGGCTATGCCGCAGTCCCGGCTGTCACCGCCACGGGCCCTGGCTCCGGCGGCGTCCTTGCCCCTATGGTCCGCGGCCCGGCGGTCGGCCCTCCCTATATCCCCCTTACTACTACCCCGACCAATGTCACCCCGGGCACCTCCGGCATAGTGCCGCCCGGCGGTCGCAACTACGCGCAACCGTAAGGGCCTGGGTCAGCAACATCTCCAAGCCCGCCTGGTTCTCCAGGCGGGCTTTTCTATTGGCCGCTGAAGCCCGGAGACCTCGGCCCTCTTTGCGGTCGCCCCGCCTCCTCAGCTCGGTCCTGTGGGCCGGCAAAAAAAGTCATTTACTCTGACAGCCACCCTGGTGTATAAGCGATGCTCAACCGGGTGATCCGTGTGCGCGGGCGCGCTTCTTAGAGAGGCCGGATGTCTGGGAACAGCAGGCGTGTTCTCGCCTGCTTCTACCGCCTGCCCAAGCTCACGTTGGAACCAAGTGACAACTCGCAGAGCGACTGAAATGAGCAGGAACTAAACGTACCGAACTTTGGCGAAAGGAACCAATCAGATGAAAACCTCCCCCTCCCCAAGCATCCAAAACGCAATGGCTCAACCCTTCGGAAACCCTGGCGCGCGCCGGGTGTGGGAATTGGCGTCCGCGGCCTTATTCGCGGCCATCGCGATCATGGCAAGTCGTGCGGAGGCAACCGATTTCTACTGGAGTGGTCAGGGTGGCAGTTCTGACAACATTGATCAGGACGACAACTGGTGGAACAACTCCCACCCCAGTTCTGGCGACAACCTGTATTTCAACAGCACGACCGGCTCGCGCCACGGGCCGTATAGCAATTACGGCCCGGGTTCCTGGTTTGATAGCATTATCACGCAGAATGGCGCTGGAGGTATCAAATGGCGGGGCGATGCGACCTACGCGCTCAAGTTCGAGAACAACAGCGATACCAACCTCTTTGAGATCGAGGCCAATATCGGCAACCGCGCTGGCCAGGACATCGAGATCAACCCCGTTGGCACAGGCGGCATCAAGGTGGACAACTCCGTGACCCTGACGGACGGCAACCAGATCAAAGCCTATGGCGCCAACACGCTGACTTTCGCCGGGACCGTCAGTGGTTCCTCCGCGACGCTGGCAATTCTGGAAGGGGCCACGGTGGTGCTCAATGCGGTTGCCACCTTTAGCGGCGACACTTACGTGAACAACGGCACACTTCGCTTGTCGGCGAACAACGCTTTGGTGAACAGCGGGAACTTCGTAAGGTTGGGCGACACGACGGGGGCAGCGAGCGCCCATTTGAACCTCGATGGTGGATTCAGTCTTTCCACGCCGATCAACGTGCGTGCCGGGAATTCCGGCGTCATGACGATCGGCAACACCGCCTCGACTGTCCGCGGCGCGACCTTCGGCGGGAATCTGTATCTGGACCACGATGTCACCTTGTACGCTAACAGCGGCGGGAGCAGCGTTCTCGCCGGCCCAACTCTGGATCTTAAGGACCAGAGCCTCACGGCGGACGGCGGCGGGACAAATTTTATCACTGGCACGCTGCAGCAATCCACTGGCCAGGGCAAGCTCACCAAGAATGGCACCGGCAGACTGTTCCTGGCCGGCTCCGCCAACAATAGCTACAGCGGGGTGACAACGGTCAATGCCGGCACCTTGAGCCTGGGAATGACCGCTGCCGGCCTCAATGCCTTTGGTGGAGACCTGACCATCAATGGCGGCACAGTCAACTACTCAAGCACCTTAGACAACCAAATTCCAGATACTGCCAACGTAACGGTCAATGCCGCTGGTACCCTCGATTTCGGCGGCCGGACCGAGACGATTGGGCGGACGGGTTCCTCCCCCGCCGGCAGCTTCACAGTGAACGGGGGCTATGTGACGATCGAGCGCGGCACCGTGAAGCTTGGCGGGACACCCAGCATCAACGGCGGCAAGGTGCTGGTGTGGGGTCCGGGCGCCCTGGAAACAGACCAGGAATTGATCCTTAATGGCGGCACGATTGACTTCTCGCTCACAGCGCAAGTGGCCAGCCTGAATCTTCGCGGCGGCGACGGCACCGGGATTACGTGCCGGTCTTCCAGCACCAACACCGCGCTCATTTCCAACAGCGGTGGGCACGGCCAAATCTCCCTTAACGGAGATGCCACTACGGTCTTCACCGTCGAAGACGCGCCAACGCTTGCGACCGAATTGCAGATCAACGTGCCGATGATCTATAGCGGAACCTCCTCCGCCATTCGCAAGGAAGGCTCTGGCAGGCTTTTGCTGACCGGCGACGGCACCCACAGCCCCGCCAGTATTTACACCGGCGCGACCACCATCAACGGGGGCACACTCGCTCTCGGCATCGGCGCTTCGATCAGCTATTCTGCCAGTATCTCCATCGCTGCCGGGGCCACCTTCGACGTTTCGGCAATTTCGCCCTACACACTAAGCAGCAGTACCGCCTTGAGCGCCAGCGGCACTGGCACCACCGTCGGCAGTAGCGCCGCAGCCATCAAAGGCCCTGCGGGCGGCAGCGTCAACCTCGGTTCGCGGCCGATTTCCGTGACCTACACACCAACGAGTTTCACCGGGGATAGCGTGCATCCGGCCCTGTTTGTGTCTCAGGGCACCCTCACGCTCAATGGCAATCCGTTCACCGTCAATAACGCCTCCGGGACGGCGCTGGGCTTTGGCACCTACACGCTAATCCAGCAGGCCAGCGGGAATATCGCCAGCGCGGGCAGTTGCAGCGTCAGTGTGAGCGGCAACGGCCGGGTGGCAAACAGCACCGCCTCAATCTCAGTGAGCGGTGGGGCTGTCCTCCTGACCATCTCCGGCGCGGCGCCAACGCAGTTGACCATGTCGGGCACAGGGTCATTTTGCACGTCGGCCGGGCCGCAGAGCTTCGGGGTGAGCGGGGCGACGGAAACCGACGTGACTTACGCACTTAACAACGGCCCAACGACCGTTGACTCGAAGGCCGGCACGGGCAGCGCGATCACGTTTGCGGCGCAGTCGGCGGCGGGGACGTACATGGTGGTGGGCACCCGGGGACCCTCCGCCGTCACCATGAGCGGCAGCGCCACCATCAACGCGAGCCCCGTGGCGCCGAGCCCGAACGTAAGCTCGAACCTGGCTCCCAGGGTGAGCTTGAAGATTAGTATCTCCGAGTTGTTGGGTGCCTGGGCCGGCTCCTCCCTCTCCCTCCAAAGTGCCGGTCCTGCCAGCACCGCGGGCGGATCCGTCACCAAAGACTCGACGTACATTTACTACCTGCCTCCGGGGGGCGCAGTTGCCACCGACCACATCCCTTATACCGTTAGCAGCGCGAACGGCTGCTCAACGAGCGCATACATTGACCTTGTGATCGTGCCGCCGGGCGGTATCGCCCAGACCATTACGGTTTCCGACGGCACAGCCACGATCAGTTTTTATGGGATTCCCGGCTTTCAATATGACGTTCAGCGGGCGACCTCGCTCGGGCCGCCAGCCAACTGGACCACCATAACCATAGGCAGCCCGCTAACGGCTTCCCCCAACGACGGCTCATTTACCTGCACGGATGACAGTGCGCCGAACGGGATGGCGTATTACCGGGCCATGCAACATTGAGCTCTCGTGGAGCATGAAAGCCACCCTAATGAAACTCGCTTCCTTGAGAACAATCATTGCGCTGATCCTGGGCGCGGACATGGTGGCGCAGGCGGGCATGATTTACAACTACGGCGGCTCCGCCTACGACATCCCGGACGGCAACCTCGCGGGAGCCTACAGCCAGATCACCGTTACCGGGGCGGATTCGCCAATGTCGGACATCTCTGTGGCGATCAGTATCTCCGGGGGCTATAACGGGGATTTGTATGCTTATCTGAGCCACAACGGCGTGCTGGTGCCTCTGCTGAACCGGATCGGCGTAAGTGGGGCCAGCGCTTTTGGGGTCTCAGGCGCGGGAATGAACGTCATCCTGAGCGACGCGAGCGGGTTCAACGGGAACCTGCACTCGGCGGGGAGTGATTTCCTGAGCGGGAGGTGGCAGCCGGATGGGCAGCCCATCAGCCCGCTGTCCTCGGCGTCGAGCTTCAGTCCGACGGGTGGCTCGGTCACGCTCGACGGTTCCTTCCGAAACGTGGACCCGAATGGGACCTGGACGCTTTTCTTTGCGGATGTGTCGGCGGGCGGAGGCCAGGCTACACTGAACGGTTGGAGCCTGAACATCACGACTGTCCCCGAGCCCGTGAGCGCAGCCTTGGGCTGTTTCGCCGGGGTGATCCTGCTCGTCACCCTGCTCCGGAGCCAACGGGTGCGCAAGTTCCTTGATGGCAGGTAGAGGCGGGCCACCCGTGGCCGGGGTTGGAGCCTGGTGCAGAATAAGCATTCGCAATACTGAGAACGGGGTCGAGGAGCGCCTTTCGCCCTTGGAGGAGGTTACCGGGTTTCTGCGCAAGAGCCCGTGGCTTAGTCGGCAATGAGTTGCTGACTTCAAGCTTGTTATACATCCGCGGCTCACCTTGAATGCCCGCGCATGGAAGTCGGCGAACGGTCCGGAATCCCCGCCCACAGCGCGGGCTCTGCTGCGGAAGCGCCTCGGGCGGCGATGCGACTTTTCAGACTGCACCGCCCCTTGCGCGCCCGCGACGTGCAAATTTACCGCGCCTGCGAGGAGCTTACGGAACCGCTGATTTACTTCATGGTCGTATTCAGCCCCTGGGCCTTCGGCACCACCCAGCCCTGGTCCATCTGGCTCATGAACGCGACGGGTTACCTTTTGGGTTCGTTGCTCGCCGGCAAATTGGCCATCCGCTGGCTCAAGGGGTATCGCCCGCCGCGATGGGACGAAAAAGAGACTACAGGACTACAGGACCACGGGACCACGGGACCACGGGACCACGGGACTGCGGGACCACAGGGCCACGGGACTACGAGACCGCAAGACCACGCCAGCGGTCCGCAGTCAGTGGTCAGTAGTCTGTCGTCTCGTGGTCCGTGGTCTCGTGGTCCGTGGTCTCGCGGTCCGTGGTCTCGTGGTCCTGGGTCAGGCCGCCTGATCGCCGTCCTTGCGGGGGTTACCGTTGCGATTCTCGCGTATTGCCTCATCAGCGCCGTCAACGCTCGGGCCACCTATCATCGTGACGAACTGAGCTTTGCATACCATCCCTGCCTTAAGTGGCTGCCCCACAGCCTGGACAGCGGGCGAACCTGGCTGGCGTTTTGGACTTACCTCGGGCTGGCCTGCTCCTTTTGGGCCATCCGGGATTGGCTGCTCGGCAAGTCGGACGGCGAGGAGCGGGTCCAGCGCCGCCAACTGCACCCCGGCGGCCACGCTGCCGGCCCATTGCTCCCGGCGCGCCTGCGCCGCCTCCTCTGGGTATTGGCCGTGAACGGCGGGCTCCTCGGGGCCGAGGGCATTGCCCAGCGGCTGGAAGGCTCCGGTCGGCTGCTCTTTCTGGTGAAGCCGCACGTTAACCCGGGTGCCGACACGCAATTCGGCCCTTACGCCTATCGCGCCAACGCCGCGCAATATTTCAACCTGCTCTGGCCCGTGTGCCTCGGCTTTTGGTGGACGCTCAACCGCTCGTTTGCCTCCCGAGGCGCCGCCCATCATCTTCTCTTGTTCTTCTCGGCCATCATGGCCGCCTGCCCCATCATATCCACCAGCCGAGGTGGCGCGCTCGTCACCGTCGGGATTATCGCCCTGGCCGCCTTCTTTCTCCTCGCCACCCATTTCCTGCTCGCCGCTCACCGGCAGCGCGACCGTCCGACCCGGAGCGTAACCCTGGTGTGCCTGGCCCTGTTTTTCACCACCGCGCTCGCGCTCGGCTTTGCCCTGGGCTGGAAGACGCTCAAACCCCGGATGGACCATATCAGCGAAGACGTCCAAATCCGACTGCGAATGTATGACGTTGCGCGCCCGATGGCCGAGGAATACCCGCTCTTCGGCACCGGCCCCGGCACATTCGAAACGGTCTTCCAGCTTTACCGTCCCTCTGAGGGCACCTATTGGCCGGCCCAACTCCACAACGACTGGCTCGAAACCCGCATCACGTTCGGCTGGCTCGGCAGCGCGCTGATCGCGCTGGCCTTTATCGCCGCCGTGCTCCGCTGGTTCGCGCGGGGCGGGATTCACGGGGGCAGACGCTTCACGATCCTCATCTGGCTGGCACTGGCGGGCTGCCTGGTTCACGCCCGCTATGATTTCCCGTTCCAGATCTACTCCATCGTCCTCCTCTTCCTCGTCTTGTGCGCCATCCTCTCCAGCCTCACCCGCCGCCCGCTCTGACATCTCTTGACCCTCACAACACCCGCGTGCGTTGATCCCCTTCCCGGATCAGGGCTTCGTCCGGCAGTTCCACGCTCGTTTGTCGTCCGAGGAACTCCAGCAGCACCGCCACCCGTTCCCGGCTGGGCATCACGCGGCTGACGACCGCCTGCAGGCCATGAAACACGCCGCCGGCGATTCGCACCACTTCCCCCGGCTGCAACTCGTCCCGCACCACGTGCACCTCGTCGGCGCCAACCGTGGCCCGCAACTCCCCGATCACCCCTTCCGGCACGATGGGCCAGCGGTCGCCAAAGTGCACCACTCCGCGAATGCCCCGCGCGTGGCAGACCCGCCGCAGGCAGGCCGCCAGGTCAAACCGCGCGAACAGATAATTCGGAAACAAGGCCTCGGTGAACCACACCGGCCCTCGCCGCGTCGCGCGCTTGAACCGGATGCGCGGCAGGTAAACCTCGATGTCCGGATCGTTCTTGAAATGCGCCGCCGCGATGTGCTCATGCTTCGGCTGCGTCCGAAGGCAAAACCACGCCGGCCCACGCTCTGGCGAGTGATTCTCAACCGCAGGGTTCATTGCCCTCGAGGAACGGGTCTGAAAGGCCGGGACAACACAGACATCTGTGTTCATCTGTGTCCATCTGTGGTGGCCGTTGATTAGGCCTTCCCGGCCTTTTCTGGCTCCTCCTTGGGGCCGGACCCCGCCTCGGGATACTTCTTGTAGTACCCTCGATACCGGTAATAGTAGTAATCCTCGGTATTGGGCCGCGCCGAGTTAAAGATCAGGCCGAGCACCTGGGCCTGGCGCTGATACAGCGAATTCAGGGCCGCGCGGGCTACGCGGGCGGACGTAAACTCTGACCGGATCACAAAGAGCACGCCGTCCGCCAATGGGGCCAGGCTGGTCACGTCATCCGCCGCCATCACCGGCACCGTGTCCAATACCACGTAATCGTACTTTGCGGCGGCGGCCTGCAAGAAACTCTTGGTCAACCCGCTGAGAAACAGCTCGCTGGCGTTGGGGGAAAACGCGCCCTGGGGCATCAGAAAGAGATTGGGCGTCTTGGTGGCCTGCACCACCTCTTCCCAGTTTAACCCCTGGCTCAGCACTTCCGTCAGCCCGGGCTTGGCGGGCACCTGGAAACGCTCGTGCAGCGCTCCCTTGCGCGAGTCCGCATCCACCAGCAGCACGCGCGAGCCGCTGCCGGCCATCGTGATCGCCAGGTTCGCCGCCGTGAGCGACTTGCCCTCATTCGGCACCGAACTGGTGACCAGCAGGATCTTAGCCCGCGCCTCGGCCCCCGACATGTACAGCAGGGAAGACCGCAGGTTCCGGTAGGCCTCGACGAAGCTGTGGCGGCCATCCGACGGCCCGACCAGCGCCACTTGTCGCGTCGGCCCATGCGCCCGCTCCCGGGGAATCTGGCCCACAACCTCTTCGTCAAACGCCTCCTTCATTTCGGTGTAGGAAACCATCCGGTCATCCAGGCGGTCAAGGAACAGCAGCAGCAAAACCCCCAGCCCCAGTCCCACCAGGCTCCCCATCCTTGCCTTCTTCGCCAGCCCCGACTGGTCCCGATAGGCCGGCGTCGCCGGTTCCATGATCGTCACGCTCTCCGGGCTGATTTCCTTGTTCACATCGAGCGTTTGCATCGTCGCCAGCAGCCGGTCGTACAGCGCTTGAATTCGCTGCGAATTCCCCTTGAGGCGCTGGTATTCCGCTGAGGCCACCTGGACGTCGAGCAGCTTGCGCTCCCAAGCTTTCACGTCCTTCTCCAGATTCTGAATCTCCAGGGCCAGCGATGCCTTCCGGCTCTCCAACTGTTCCGCGCTCTGCATGCGAAAAATCTTCAGCAATTGTTCCCAGCGCCCGATCTCCTCGCTCATGGACACCATTTTCGGGTGATTGGTCCGCAGGTAACGGCCCAGCTCCTGCTGCTCCGCCTGCAACAGCAGCAATCGCTGTTTCGCCCGGAAGTAATCAGTGTCCGTCCGGTCCCCGCCACTGGTCGCCGGGGAAGGGTCCGTCGCGCCACTGTTGGGCGGCGGCATTGCCCCGCTCCCCGCCTGCTGCCGGTCCAGGTTCTGGTCCACCGTCAGCAACTGCAAAAGGTCGTACTCGGATTTCTGGGCCGCCAGCCGCTGGTAGAGCGCCGCCACGTAATTGGCCGCGCTGTTGCCCTGGTCCTGCGACAACACCAGGCTGTTGGTGCTCTGGAAGGCCACCAGGTCCTTATCGGTCTCGCCCAACTGCTTCTGCAGGTCCTCCACCTCTTTGGTCAGGCCCGCCAGCGTCGTGTCCGATGTCTCATTTCGCATTTCTTTCTTCAGGGCGATGTACTCCTCCATGACCGCCTGCAAAAACGCCTTCGTGTAAACCGGATCCCCGCCGGTGGCCTGCAACACGAAAATCGTCGTTTTGGGCAGGACCGTAACCTTCAGCGCCACCGACGGCGGCCCGCTCGATTCCGGCCTCTGCTCGGCTACCCGTTTCTTCGCCCGACTGATCACCGCGTCACTTTGCATCAGCGACGCTTGCGTCCCCAAAAAATTGCTCAATTCCTCGGTATAGACCGACCCCTCGGCGATGTTCAGCTTGACGCTCACGATCATCCGGCCAACCGAGGAGAAAGACACGCCCTGCGACCGGGTGATGATCGCTTCAACCGCCGCCCCCAGAATAGCGCCCAGGACCAAAACCCACCATTTCCGCCGCAACAGGCTTCGGTAGCGGCTTAACCGCGCATGAAACTGCGCCCTCGAATGGGACCGATCATGGCGGGATTCAACAACAGCTTCGTCGTTCATTTCGTACGAAATTTGGCTTGGCAATAGTAACTCAACTCAACCACCGATCAACACCGACAAACACGGATGCGGAGTCCTCGGAGCCGGTTCCGGCCGGAATCTGTGTGCATCTGTGTCCATCTGTGGTTAAGCACACCTCAGAAATTAATCAGCCGCGAGGGCACGATAACGAAATCGTCCGGCTGGAGAACGACGTCCTTTTCGGTCAGCCCCTTCTCGAGAATATCAACCATGTTGAGCTCGAAGCTCTGTTTGGCCCCGCCCTCCGTGCCTCCGCCGCGCACCACTTTCACCCGTTTCTTGTTCGCAAAATCGCCAAACCCCCCCGCGCGCAGAATCGCCTTGCCCGCCGTCAGGTTTTCATTCACCGCAATATCAATCGGCCCCTGGTTCCGCACCTGGCCCCACACATAAATCCGGCCCAGGAACTTGTTCGCCACGTCCAGCGCGATAATGACCGTGGCCCGGTAGTAGTACTCCTTTTCCAGCCGCGCCTTCAGATCCTCCGCCAGTTGCTTGCACGTCTTGTCCGAGGCCGCCACCCTGCCCACATACGGCACATCCAGCTCGCCGGAATCCGCCACCACCAGGCTCTTCGGCGCATCCCGGTCCTCCAGAATCTGCAGACTCACCTTGTCCCCCACCCGGAGCTTGTACTTATCGTCCGGCACATACCCGCTCAAGCTCGCGGGCGCGCTCCCTGCCGCATTCGTCCCCCCCGCCGTCCCGTTGCCCAGCAGTCCGCTGTCCAGTAATCCCTTGTCTCGAGGTCCCGCAGTCCCGCGGTCTGTGGTCCGTGGTCCCGTGGTCCCGTGGTCCTGTTGTCCGGCGGTCTTCTCTTGCGCCCCCGCCGCCAGGCCCGCCAGGGCCAAAATGACCAAACATGCTCGCTTCATGTAATTCTTCAAATTCTCAGAACGCACCTTTATAGCAGGCCGCCAACCAAACGCCAGAACTCTTTTCTGAAACGCTGAAACGGGAAGCGGGAGAATCCGAGACTTTCATCCCGTGGAACGGTCTCGTGGTCAGTAGTCCGTGGTCCCGCAGTCCCTTCAAAACCTGTAACTCATATTCAAACTCACCAAATGCACCGTATAGTTCCGCCCCGGCATATCCGATTCCCGCCAGTAAAGCTGGTAGCCAAGAACGGCGCTGAGCTTGGCCGTAAAGGGCCGGCTCAGGTTCAGCCCCGGACCATATTGATCATACGTTTCGCCGCCGGTCACCAACTCTGTGCCGTGCTCGTAGCTGAACGACGTCCCCAGCGCCACCTTTTGCAGAATTTGCCAATTCGCCTCCCAGTGCATGAAATACCGGTCCACCGTGCCTCCGTAGTAGGCGACATTGAGGGTCCGCCCGCCGCTCAGCGTGTAGGCCACATACTGGTTGACCCGGTGCTTGACGTCCAGTTGGCCATACATGCCCGTAAATTCACTGGTCGTCGTCCCGCCGCTCGATTCCGGGGAATACACCGTATAGCCGGCGTGGCCCGTGATATGGATGTATTCACTGAGCGGTGCATCATAAAAGCCTCCCACGTTCCACTCGTTCGCGTTGCCATACGGCGTGTTGGTCGCCGTCGTCGTGTAAGTGATCAGCGACCCACCCAGTTCCAACCCCACCAGCATGCCGGGTTTCAAGGCGTAACCCGCCGAAGTCGAAAAAACCTCCGAATACCCGCTCGGTGGTCCGCCCGAGCTCTGGCTGCCGCCGCCGTTGAGCGTTTCATAGTTCACATGGTCATAACCGAATTTCACGATCGCTTTGTTCAGGTCCCATGACGTCGCCACGCCCAGCGCGTTCTGGAGTTGCGAGTAATTCCCCGAGTTGACCACCGTCGGATCCGTGTACGTGTTCTCGCTTATGGAAAACCGGTCATGCAGGTTGATCCAGAAGTCCCCGGCGTAGAGATCAAACGACAACTCCGAATCCGGCGTGATGAAAGCCCGGTCCAGCTTGGGGTTATTGACGTAAGATTGATAACCGCCGCCGAACGTCAGGTTGATGCTGTTCACGTCCGAAACCGGCCACAGCATCCGCGTGGTCATTTGCGGGAGAAAGATAAAATCCCCCTGCGCGTTGGCCTCCGCGTTATACACATTGCTGTTGTAGTCCACCCCCAGGCCCGCCGTGAAGTTCCACGCCGTCGGCCCCAGTTGTATGTTATAGTAATCAACCGTCGTGGCCGCCTTGCGCCGCGCCTCCGCCGAGTCTTCGCTCGCGATGGACATCCGCACCGCCTCCTGGCCCCGCGCCCCCGTCAGGCTCCCCGCCAGCAAAGCCAGCGCCGCCCCCGCCCACCCCGCGCGCCATTCCGGCCGCTTCCGCATCCAGCCTCTCACATTTCGAGTTTTGTTCATCGCACGTCGCACTTCGCGCCTCAGCCTCTGGGCTCAAGACTCCAGACTTTAGACTTTAGGCGCCCCGACTTTCCCCGATAACCCTCGGTTTGGGAAGCAGAAACCGGAGAAACCGGAGAACCACAGATGAACACCGATGAACACAGATTTTGCCGGCCCGATTCCTCACCGTACAGTTCACCGTTCCCCCGTCGCTATCCAGCAACCCCGCTTCGGATCGTGAAGAACCCTGTTCCTGAGGTCGCTTATCTGTGTCCATCTGTGTCCATCTGTGGTGCCCCCCCTTCGATTTTGGATTTCCGCCGTTTCCCCCCAGTCCCGTGGTCCGTGGTCCCGTGGTCCCGTGGTCCCGTGGTCCCTCTCCCTCGTTCATTTCTGCTTGAACAAACTAAACCTTCTGGTACAAATCCAGCTCATGCTAGCCACGACTGTGGAAAAAGAACCGCCCCGGACCGGCCCGGACCGGCCGCCGACCGCCCAGCTCACCCCGCTGGAGACGGAGATTATTGACTTCTTCGTCCAGCTCTCGCGGGTCCTCGGCCAGCCGCGTTCGCTGGCGGAAATCTACGGCCTCCTCTTCATTTCCGGCCGCCCGCTGGCCATGGACGACCTGATCGAACGTCTCCAGCTCTCCAAAGGCTCCGCCAGCCAGGGGCTCCGGTTCCTCTGCAATATCGGCGCCGCCAGAATGGTGTACGTCCCCGGCGAACGCCGCACCCATTACGAAGCCGTCGCCGAATTGCGCAACCTGGCCACACGGTTTCTCCGCGATCAGATTGTCCCGCATTTGGACAACGGCCAGGCCCGGCTGGAACGCATCGTGGAAATGGTGAAACAACTGTCTCCTCCCGAGCGCGCGCGGATCAATGGCCGCGTCAGGATGTTGCAAAGCTGGGAGCGGCAGGGAAGGCGGTTCCTGCCCCTGGTTGTGAGGATGCTTGGGCAGTAGTCCCGTAGTCTCGTAGTCAGTGGTCCGTGGTCCGTGGTCCGTGGTCTTGTGGTCTTGTGGTCTTGTGGTCTCGTGGTCTCGTAGTCAGTGGTCCGTAATCTTTTAGTCCGTAGCCAGTGGTCTTCTAAAACGACCAAGGGCGGCAGCTTGCCCGGAAGCGGAAAAGCAGAAATTGAGAAAACAGAAAGCAGAAATGGAACGGCCTCTGAGGAAAAACCACAAATTCGGAAAACAGACCTCGCGTCAGCTTTTCAGCATTTCGTTTGATCCCGTCGTCCCATGGTCTTGTGGTCAGGGGTCCGTGGTCCGTTTCTGCTTTCCGCCTTTTGCAATGGTCCCGTGGTCAGTGGTCCCGTAGTCTTGTAGTCAGTTGTCTTGTGCTTTCTGCTTTTCCCCAGTGGTCCCGTAGTCCCGACTTTAGACTTTAGACTCTAGACTTTAGACTCTGCATCCGTGCGCTCTGAAACGAACCGCCCCAAGCTCGAAGCCTTCATGGCCGCGCTGGGCAAACAGGTCACCGGCCCTGGCCGCATCTATCTGGCCGGCGGCGCTACGGCCGTCCTGCACGGCTGGCGGGACATGACCATTGACGTTGACCTCAAGCCCGACCCGGAGCCGCCGGGCTTATTTGAGGCCCTGGCGGTTTTGAAAGACCAACTCGACCTCAACGTGGAGTTGGCCAGCCCCGACCAGTTCATCCCCCCCGTTCCGGGCTGGCGCGAGCGCAGCTTGTTCATCGCCCGCCATGGCCCCGTCGAATTCTTTCACTACGACCCTTACGGCCAGGCCCTGGCCAAACTCCAGCGCCGCCACGACCGCGACCTGCGCGACGTCCATTCCTTTTGCCACGCCGGCCTCATTCACAGGCAATCCCTGCGCGAAATGTTCACCCTCATCAAGCCCCAACTGATCCGTTACCCGGCCGTTGACCTGGCCTCGTTTGAGTCCGCCGTCCTTGCCTTTTGCAGCGAAAGCGCGTGACGTCCCCTTTCTCGCCGTTTGAACTTCAGACTTTAGACCTCGGACTCTGGACTGTGGACCTTAGTGGTCCCGGTCACAAATCCTGTGACGTATCCTGAACCGGCGCAGCGCGGGTTCCCAAGCCCCCTATGGGATGGCTTTAAGGGAGCCTTGGGTAAGCTCCCCGGGCGGCTTTGGGGCCCAATCTCTTGGCTATCAGCAGGCTCGAGAGCCTCAGGGTAGCTCAGGGGTAGCTCAGGGGTAGCCTCAGGGTAGCCCCAGGGTAGCCTCAGGGTGGCCCCGGGGTGCCTAGCGGTTGGCTACCAGAGAGCCTGAGGGTAGCCTCCGGGTGGCTTCAGGGTGGCCGTAAACCTCTTACCAGAAGCCGATACCGCGCGTAAAACCGCACGTTATAAGCGGGCTGGCTCATGATACGTCACCGGATTTGTGACCGGGACCACTTAGACATTAGACGTTAGATTCCAGACCTTAGACTCCAGACGTTAGACTTTAGACTTTAGACTTTGGACTACTCCCGAACGCCCCCCCCCGACCTCCTGACAGGCCTGCCCGGCGAGCCGCTCGTGCGCGAGGGCCTGGCCGATTTTCAATCCGGTCGCCACAGCATCCCGGCCTGCCTCGCACAGATCGCCGGGCCGAGGCTACGCCGCCTGGGCCTCCTGCCGCCCGTCGGCTCGCATTCCTTGGCCGAGCCCGAACTGCGACTCTATCGTCTCCTCCGGCGGCAGGGAGGCGACGCCTACTCCCGCTACAACGCCCTGCTGCGCGAGCTGGTGAGCTTTGAACAGGCCCTCGACCGCCGGATCAACGGAAAAGTTGAAACGCGGAAACGGTGAAACAAGAGGCGGATGAGTCGCAGCTCTGGCTTGAATTGCTTCATGACGACGGCGGAATTTCCGGCGAGCCCACCCAGTGGCTCTTGCGCGAAACCGAAGAGCTGCTCGCCATATTCACCAGCATGGTCTCCAAACTCAGGAGACCCGGCGGCTGATTTCAGCTTTTCAGCGTTTGTCTTGTGCTTCCTGCTTTCCGGTCCGTGGTCCGTGGTCCGTGGTCAGTAGTCCCATAGTCCCGTAGTCCCGTAGTCCCATGGTCCTCTCCAAGCGCCTTCGTCTCGTAGTCCTGTGGTCCTGTGGTCTCGTAGTCCTTTGCGCCGCTTTCTGTTTTGTCTTCCGCGCCCCCATCCTGACCGGCCTCGCCAACGCCTGGATCGTCAACGACCCGCTGGAAAAGGCCGACGCCGTCGTCGTGCTGGGCGGTGGACTGGAAACCAGGCCATTCGAAGCCGCCCGGCTCTACCATGAAGGTCTTGCGCCCAAGATACTCCTCATGGATGTAAAGCCCAGTCCCACCACAAAACTGGGGATCACCTTGCCGGAAAAGGACCTTACGCGCCAGGTTCTGCAGAAACAGGAGGTCCCCGATCTGGATTGCATCACTATAGGCCACGCCGTCGCCAGCACCCATGACGAGTCCCGTGCCGTCCGGGCCTGGCTCGCAGAGACGGGCGCCAAAAGGATCATCATCCCCACCGACCTGTTTCATACGCGCCGCGTCCGCTGGCTCTTCCACAAACAGCTCAAAGGCACCGGCACGACAATCACAGTCAGGGCCGTCGCCCCCGGCGACTACGCCGCCACCAACTGGTGGCAGGACGAAGAAGGGCTGATTGCTTTCCAGAACGAAGTCGTGAAAACCCTTTACTACCACCTTAAGTACTGACTCCGGAACCAGAGGCCAGGAGACCACAGACCACGAGACCACTGACTACAAGACCACGGACAACGAGACAACGGACGTGCATGCTCGTCATCTGCCTCGCGCGCCTCATCAGTAGTCCCGTAGTCTCATAGTCCGTTGTCAGCAGTCCCGTATTCCGTGGTCCTGTAGTCCGTGGTCTTGTGGTCTCGTAGTCCATTGTCCGTGGTCCTGTAGTCAGTGGTCTTGTAGTCTTGTAGTCCGTGGTCAGTAGTCCTGTGGTCACTTCCCATGTGCGGCATCGCCGCCATCTTTAACTACCGCACCGGCCAACCCGTGGCTCGCGCCGAGCTGACTGCCCTGCGCGACCACATGGCCGCGCGCGGACCGGACGGCGCCGGGGAATGGTATTCTGCCGATCAGCGCGTCGGCTTGGGCCATCGCCGCCTGTCCATCATTGATCTCTCTCCCGCCGGCGCCCAGCCCATGACAAATGCCAACGGCACTTTGGTCGTTATCTTCAACGGCGAGATTTACAATTACCGCCAGCTCCGGTCGCAACTCGAACAGCATGGCTGCCGCTTCCAATCCACCAGCGACACCGAAGTCCTCCTGCACCTCTACGAGCGCGAGGGCCGGGAAATGGTCCACCAACTCCGCGGCATGTACGCCTTTGCCCTTTGGGACGAGCGCAAACAGGGCCTTTTCCTGGCTCGCGACCCCTTTGGCATCAAGCCGCTCTACTGCTCGGACGACGGGAAAACCCTGCGTATCGCCTCTCAGGTAAAGGCCCTGCTGGCCGGCGGCGGCGTGGACACCAGCCCCGAACCGGCCGGTCACGTCGGCTTCTTCCTCTGGGGCCATGTCCCTTCACCCTACACCCTTTACCGCGGCATCCGCGGGCTGAGCGCGGGCACCACCCTTTGGGTTGACAGCACTGGCAACCACGGCGAGCAGACCTTTTGCAGCGTCCCCCGGATCCTCGCCGAAGCCGAACAAGCTCCACCGACCACGCACCACGCACCACGCACCACGGCCCCTCAGCGCGCCGAACTTCTCCGCTCGGTGCTCGCCGACAGCGTTCAGCACCACCTGATCGCCGACGTTCCCGTGGGGGTATTCCTCTCCTCCGGGCTGGACAGCACCACCATCACGGCTCTGGCTTCTGAGACTTGTTCCGACCTGCGCACCGTCACCCTGGCCTTCGAGGAGTATCGCCGCACCCCCGCCGATGAAAGCTCATTGGCGGCCGAGGTGGCCGCCCTCTGCGGTGCCCGCCACCAGACCGTCTGGGTCTCCAAGCAAGACTTCCGCGACAACTTCAGCCGTGTCCTCCAAGCCATGGACCAGCCGAGTTGCGACGGCATCAACAGCTTCTTCGTCAGCCTGGCCGCCGCCCGTGCCGGACTCAAAGTCGCTCTCTCCGGCCTGGGCGGCGACGAGTTGTTCGGCGGCTACCCCAGCTTTCGCGAAATCCCCCGCCTCGTCCGTTTCCTAAGACCCTTTAACGCTCCATCGCTGCAACCCTTCAACCGCGCCTACCGCCTCCTCTCGGTTCCGGTTTTGCGGCGCCTCACCTCCCCCAAGTATGCCGGCCTGCTCGAATATGGTGGGACCTGGGGCGGCGCTTACCTGCTGCGCCGCGGCATGTTCATGCCTTGGGAACTCCCCGAGGTCCTTGATCCCGATCTCGTTCGCCAGGGCTGGGACGACCTCCAGCCGCTGGCGCGTCTCGAGGAAGCCGCCGGCGCCGTGCACTCGCCCTTTCTCAAAATCAGCGCCCTCGAATTGAGCTTTTACATGCGCAACCAGCTCCTGCGCGACACCGACTGGGCCAGCATGGACCACTCGATCGAAGTCCGCACACCCCTGGTCGACGTGCAATTGCTCCGCGACCTGGCCCCACTGCTCGCCGGCCACACCCCGCCCACCAAGCGCGACTTGGCCCTGGCTCCCATCTCCCAACTCCCATCTTCTATATTGAATCGCCCCAAGACCGGCTTCAGCATACCTGTCCGGCAATGGTTGTTGGACGAAGACCCCGGCTCCGAACACGAACGCGGCTTGCGCGGCTGGACCCGGCTCGTCTATTCCGCGCACCTCGGCAACCCTGCGGCCCCCTCCCTCCGCCCCCGCGCGGCGGCGGGCCCGGGCTTCCAAACCACCACTCGCGACCTGCGTGCCAAATCCCGCCTAACGCCTGCCCCTCCCCCGCCGGCGGGCACGAACGGAGACCATCCTATCCTGGCCCTGCTGACCGATGGGTTTGGCGGCCACGGGGGAATCGCAAAGTTCAACCGCGACCTCCTTTCCGCCCTTTGCTCCTCCCCCGGCTTCGGGCAAGTCGCCGCCATTGCCCGCCTCATGCCCGACCAGCCCGAGAATCTTCCCCCAAGACTCGCCTGGAGAACCGACGGTCTCGGCGGCAAGTTCTCCTATACCCGCGCCGTTGCCAGGGAAGCGTTGCGCGCCCGACGCGCCCGCATCCAGCCTCGCCTGATCGTCTGCGCCCATATTAACCTCCTGCCGATTGCGTTCTTGGCCCGCCGCCTCCTCTCCTTTCGTAGTCCGCCGTCCCGTAGTCCGTCGTCTAGTGGTCAGTGGTCCCGTAGTCCGTTGTCTCGTAGTCCGTGGTCTCGTGGTCTTTCATCCCCTCCCATCGTCCTGTTCATTCACGGCATTGACGCCTGGCAGCCCACCGGGAGCCGCCTCGCCAACGCCCTTGCTCGTAAAGTCCAGGCCGTCGTTGCCGTCAGCGCGTTGACCCGGGACCGTTTCGCGCAGTGGAGCGGCCTTCCCATCTCCCGCGCCCATGTCCTGCCCAACTCCGTTGACCTCTCCAAGTTCCAACCCGGGCCAAAACCCGAATACTTGCTCAAACGCTATGGCTTGTGCGACCGCCGCGTCTTGCTCACCGTCGGACGCCTTGCCTCCCGCGAACGCCAGAAGGGCTTCGACGAAGTCCTCGAAGTCCTGCCTGCCCTCGCCCGCGAATTCCCAGCCCTCAGCTACCTGATTGTTGGCGACGGTGACGACCGGCATCGGCTAGTCGCTAAAGCCCGCTCTCTCGGCCTTACCGTCCGGGATTTTGCACAGGCAACTCCCAGCTCCTATCTCCCGTCTCCTGTCTCCTCACCCGTCACGCTTCACGCATCACGCATCATGCCCCTCGTCGTATTCACCGGCTACGTGCCTGAGGCTGAGAAGGCAGATCATTACCGCGCCGCCGACCTCTACGTCATGCCCAGCCGGGGTGAAGGGTTTGGCATCGTTTACCTCGAGGCGCTGGCCTGCGGCCTGCCCGTCATCGGCAGCAAGGCCGACGGGAGCCGCGAGGCCCTCCGGGACGGCCTGTTGGGCACACTGGTGGACCCGGCCGACCCCGAAGAACTAAAAACCGCCATCCGCCAGGGGCTCGGCCAACGCCCGCGGTCCGTCCCCGAAGCCCTCTCCTATTTTAGCTACGCCGAGTTCGAAAAACGCTGCCACGCCCTCCTCCGCCAAGTCGTCCCGGAGCCCGAGCCGCAGCCCGACCGTCCACCCAGCGCCTAGATTTGTCTTAGCCTTTCAGCCTGCGCTTTATGCTTTCAGCTTTCTGCTTGCCGCTTTCTGCTCTTAGAAGCGTGCTTTCAGCCTTCCCAATTCCTGCTTTTCCTCCCGTGGTCAGTGGTCAGTGGTCCCGTAGTCCGTGGTCCCGATGTCCGTGGTCCCGTAGTCTTGTAGTCAGTAGTCTTTTCATTTCTGCTTTCTGCTTTCTGCTTTCTGCTTTTCCCTCCCCCGCCGCCCTCCCGGACATCCCCCGGCTCGACTGGCAGCCGCGCTCGGATTGGATCAACGTCCAGACCGACGTCACCCCCGGCGCCCGCGGCGACGGCCGGGCGGACGATACCGCTCCCTTGCAGGCAGCCCTCAATCGCGGGGTCACGGGCAAGACTGTCTATCTTCCACGCGGCACCTATCGGATCACCCAGACCTTGGCGTTTCACTCACCGGAAACGGGTGCCGCGATCATCGGCCACGGACGCGATACCCGCCTGGTTTGGGACGGCGCGACGGGAGAACGGATGTTCTGGAGCGACGGCGCCGCCTATTGCCGATATGTCGGCCTGGTCTGGGATGGCCGCGGCCGGGCCGCCGTCGGCTTCGATCACGCGTCCCAAAAACGCTTCGAGACCGAGATCTCGCACGAGCACGAAGCCTTCCGGAATTTCACCGCCTATGGCATCCGCGTCGGCAACCAGCAGAAAGTCGCCTCCGCCGAGATTCTCTATCGCAACTGCCTGTTCCAAAACTGCGGCACCGCGCTGGGCCTCCTGACCTTCAACGACTACGATAATACCCTTGACCGTTGCGAATTCCGCAACTGTGGCGCCGGCATCGTCGCCCACAAATCCAACTTCTACGTGCGGAATTGCCATTTCGAAAACAGCCGCGACGCGGACTTCGTCGTCGGCGCCGAGCACGGCTGCTCCATCCGCCGCTGCACCTCAAGCGGCTCGAAACAGTTTATTCGCGAAACCGGCACCGTCGCCCCGTTGACCGTCCAGGACTGCCACATCGCCGGCTGGACCGACCCCGTGGCGGCCGTTCAACTCGACGGCAGCCCCGTGCTCATGTTCGACTGCTCCTTCACCCCTGCCTCTTCCAACCGCATCCCGGTCAAAGCCGTCAATGCCTCGCAAAAGCTCTTGTTGAGCAACAACCAGCCCGCCCCGATCGAACGGCTCGTGACGGGCATCCCTCGCGACAAGCTCTACGTCATCCCTCCCGGACGCCGCGGCGGCGCTGTGACCGCCGCCGGTCAGCGCTTTCTGCAGGAGTCGGTCCCGGTTCCGACAAAGGTGTTTGATGCGGTGCGCGACTTCGGCGCCAAAGGGGACGGGCGAACCGACGACTCGGCCGCCATCCAATCAGCCATTGATGCCGCCAGGCAGCAGGCCCACAGCGCCATTGCCTACCTGCCAGGCGGACGCTACGCAGTCGCCCGTTCGCTGTCCGTCACGGGCCGTGACTACACACTGGGCGGAAGCGGCTTCCGCTGCGGCCTGCTCTGGCGGGGAGAAGCCGGGCAGCCGCTCATCGTCGTTTCCAACGCCCAAAATCTTACCCTGGCCAACTTCATGGTCGGCCATTCTGACCTGGGCCCCATGAACCACGGTGACGACATCCTCGTCACCTCCCCCGCGGACCAACCCTGCCGGCTGTTCCTGGACTGCCTGTACGCCTTCGGCATCTATCAGAAGCTGCCGGACAGGCATGGTATTCACTTTGACCGGTTACCGGCGGGAAGCGTGATTGACGCCGGGTACGTCCAAGGCAATCTCCGGATCACCGACTGCCCCCACGCCACCCTCCTGTTCCGCACCGCTTACGAAGGCACTGTCACCCTCGAAGGCGCCCCTTCCGCCCCTGACGGCTTTGCCGGCTTCCTTACCCGTCTGGCGACCGAGACCAAGCCCGCCCTCCGGGTGCTGGACAACAACTCGGTGGTAATGAGCGACTTCTATGTCGAAGAAGGCGACCAGGTCGCGGTCATTAAAGGCGCCGCCGGCCAGCCCCCGGGTCGCGTCACCATCCAAGGACCGAAAATGCACCTCCACACTCAAGAGCCCGTCTTCGACATCGCCGACTACTCGGGCCAGGTTTATTACGGCCAAACCCAAATGTATTGCGACCCGCAGGAGACCGTATTCCGGCTCTCCGGCGCCCGCCCCGTGCGGCTGATCCTGGCCGGGGATTTCTGGTATAACAACCGGCCCGTCTTTAAGGCCGAGCCCTCCGCCCAGGTCGTGCTGGCCGGCAACAGCGGCGCCCCCGATTCCACCCTCGGCCCGCCCGAACTCGCCGCCATTGCCGCCGCCCTGGACGACCTCCGCCGCCTCGGCGCGCTCGATTTGCACCTGCCCACAGGGATAGAAAGATGACGCCTGAGACCATCTCCATAGCCTCCCCAGAGTCTCCCCGTAGTACCCTCGTTGGCTAACGAGGGTACTACGGGGAGACTCCGGGGAGGCTCCGGTGCGGCCCGCAGGACGGGCCGGTGCCGGGTGGGAGGAATAGGGGGCCAGAGACTCGGCTGTTTAGGGCGCCAAGCTGAGTTCGGATGGGTCGCCAAGACGCGCGAGACAGATGAACTGATGGCCATTTTTAACAGTATGGTTGCCAAACCCCGCAATTTCGGCGTCTGATGATCCCACTTTGTTGAGGTAGGGACACCGGTTGCCCGGTGCCCCCCTCACAGATCCCGGCGGGCGGTATTCCCGCACCGGGCTCTTCGTGTTGACACGCTCTCTTCGCTCACAGGAAGGTTTGCCCGGTTGAT
>Ga0326727_10001959_pt1 | contig 73233 bp, 58 predicted proteins | sample MB2enrmetagenome_FD_207643 | JGI IMG/M metagenome (GOLD analysis project Ga0326727, IMG submission 207643) | Lab enriched peat soil microbial communities from McLean, Ithaca, NY, United States - MB29MY | ecosystem: Environmental > Terrestrial > Soil > Wetlands > Peat | place: USA: New York... | reverse complement strand
GCAGCTTCTCTTCCATAACACCGCTCGTTTTCCAAGGCATAAGGAACGTTGTAACGCCACCAGCCTTCGTTGCAGTGTCGGAGATGCGCCCGGTCCATTTCGTCGGACATCCGCCCGGTTTGTACCGCGACGATATCCCCCTCCCCCCTATGTTGAGGGGTTAAGTGGTTTGTTTTCAGTTACTTATATATTCCCAAACCCTCCCGTAACCAGTTGAAAACAAAAGAGTTAGAGGGTGAAGATGTGATAAATAAGGAGTTACGGTTCCGATTTGCAGCGGTTTTGGTGCAGCCTTGCGATCATTTCTCTTTCCTTGTTTTGAATGTAGTGCGAAAGGAGGAAATTAACTGCAATTGGCAAACGAATTTCGGATCGGTTCTTGAGCGGAGGGGCGGTGAACGGTCTGCGATTCACGCCCGGATGCAAAACAGGGAATGGTGGGTCGGCGGTCTTGCCGGAGGAGGGTCAACCCCCTCGGACAGGAGGCCCTCACGTATCTGACGAGATGTGAGAAAAGCGGATGAGCTCGTTGTGCGAATCAGGCTGGCTTGGACAGAAAGTAATGAAGGGTCCCGTGGACGCAATCGTCGGGATGCGTTCTTGCCGTCTCTATCTGTTCTGCCAATTGGGCTGGTATTCTCTCGCATTCTGCGATGGGCAGGCAATTCTCCACGGCCACCACGAACCAAGAGTCTTTCTCTAGAATTCGCGAGACTTTTGCCCGAAAGTCTGCGGCATCGTTTGCCCAAGCAACAATGTTCGTAAAGCACCCAGTGTCGCCGAATTCAGCAGGTGGCGTGAGAAGTTCAAATCGTCCTGTCCACAGCTCGTTCATCGCAGTCATTACAGCACGAAGGCCCACCGCTGAGGTGGGCCTTGATTTTGAGCTAAAGGTTAGAAGCTAGAGTAGTGTATCGGAAATTCGTTGGCACATGCGAACATTCCAAAATGCAGGTCCTTTGACTCCGTTTACCCCAAAAAGCGCGGCAAACTTCGCTCAGGATGACCGGCTCTTGTGTGTAGCCATTTAAGAAACACTACACTAGAGTCTGTCTTTACGCTTTCCCGATCACCTGAGCCAATGTGGCGCCGATTTCGGCGGGTGAGACCACGACGTGAATGCCGGCTTCGCGCATGACCTTCATTTTTTCGGCGGCAGTGCCCTGCCCGCCGCTGATGATGGCGCCGGCGTGGCCCATGCGGCGGCCGGGAGGCGCGGTCTGGCCGGCGATGAATCCGACGACTGGCTTCTTGACGTGCGCCTTGACGAAGGCAGCCGCGGCCTCCTCGGCTGAGCCGCCGATCTCGCCGATCATGATGATGGCTTCGGTATCGGGGTCGTCGTTCAGGAGGTGCAGCGCGTCGATGTGCGTGGTGCCGATGATGGGATCGCCGCCAATTCCAATTGCTGTGGATTGGCCGATGCCGCGCTGGGTCAACTGGTGGACGGCTTCGTAGGTGAGCGTGCCCGAGCGCGAGACGATTCCAACCGAGCCTTCTTTGTGAATGCGGCCGGGCATGATGCCGATCTTGGCCTTGCCGGGCGAGATCACTCCGGGGCAGTTGGGGCCGACGAGCCGCGACGTCGAGTTCTTGAGCTTGGCCCACACCTTGACCATGTCGAGCGTGGGAATGCCCTCAGTGATGCAGACGATGAGCGGAATTCCCGCGTCTTCGGCTTCGAGAATGGCGTCGGCGGCAAACGGCGGCGGCACAAAGATCATGGTTGCGTTGGCGCCGGTCTCTTTTACGGCGTCGGCGACGGTGTTGATGACCGGCCAACCCTCATGCGTTGTTCCGCCCTTGCCCGGCGTCACGCCGCCAACCACGTTGGTGCCGTACTCGGCGCAGCCCTTGGCGTGGAAAGTGCCTTCCTTGCCGGTGATTCCTTGCACGATGAGACGGGTGTTGTTATCGACCAAAACTGACATTAAAAAGCTCCTAGCTTCTACTTCGCTGCTGCGACTACTAATTCCGCCGCTTCCTTCATCGTTTCGCCGACTTGGAAATTGAGACCAGACTCTGCGAGTATCTTGCGTCCCTCCTCGACATTCGTGCCTTCGAGGCGTAGCACGATGGGCACCTTGACATTCAGCTTGCGGGCCGCGGCCACCACGCCTGTAGCCAGCCGGTCTACGCGCAGAATGCCGCCGAAGATGTTAATGAAGATAGCCTTCACATGCGCGTCACTGAGCAGGATTTCGAAGGCGTGCTCAATCTGCTCCTGCGTCGCGCCGCCGCCTACGTCGAGGAAGTTGGCCGGGCTGCCGCCTGCGTACTGAATGATGTCCATGGTAGCCATGGCCAGGCCCGCGCCGTTCACCATGCAGGCGATGGTGCCATCGAGCTTGATGTAATTGAGCGCGTATTTGCTGGCTTCCACCTCGAGAGGATCTTCTTCCGCGGTGTCGCGAAGTGCCTTAATGTTCGGATGACGGAAGAGCGCGTTGTCGTCGAAGTTGATTTTGGCGTCGAGCGCGAATAGCTTGTCGTCTTTGGTGGTGATGAAGGGATTGATCTCAACCAGCGAAGCGTCAGTCTCAATAAAGGCTTTGTAAAGGCTCTGGAAGAACGCCACCGCCTGGTTGATCTGCGTGGGCTTGAGGCCCAACGCGAAGGCCAGCTTGCGCGCCTGCCATGCGCCAAAGCCGACTGCCGGGTCGAGGGTCTCTTTGAAGATCGCTTCCGGAGTCTTGGCCGCGACCTCTTCGATTTCCATGCCGCCGGCCTGCGAGGCCATAAACACCAGCTTGCCCACGGCGCGGTCGAGCACGATGCCGAGGTAGAGTTCGCGGTCGATGGCCGCCGTTTCTTCGATGAGCAGGCGCTGCACCTTCTGGCCCTGAGGGCCGGTCTGGTGCGTGATGAGCTGCATGCCCAGGATGTGCTTGGCGTGCTGCTCGGCCTCTTCGCGCGATTTTGCCACTTTGACGCCGCCGCCTTTGCCGCGGCCTCCGGCATGAATCTGCGCCTTGACTACTACGCCCGACGCGCCCTCGGCAAACAGCCTGCGGGCCACGTCGTTGGCCTCTTCAAGGGTGTTTGCCATCTCGCCTTTGGGCACGGCAACGCCATATTTCGCAAGGATTTCCTTCGCCTGATACTCGTGGATCTTCATTGGATTGGGTTTCGCCCCGGCCGCTGTTGATGGGTATGTTTGGATCGCGCAAACTCTAGGGCGCGGCCGTTGCAGCGGTAATCAAATACTATCTTGGGGGACTTTGGGCGGGCAATTGGCTGTGCCGCGCTTGCCTGGCCGTTACCATAGAGATATATGGGCTTGGTGAAGGATTTGTTGAAGCCGATGGCGGAGGATGGTCGCGCGCTGACGCGCAAAGAGGCGTCGGCGGTGCTAGAGAGCATTCTTGCGGGCGAAGTGCCGGAGGTGGAGACAGCCGCGCTGCTGGCGGTAATGGCGACGCGAGGCGAACAGGCGCCGGAGCTATCAGGATTTGTGGACGTGATGCGCCGGAACGTTGTGCCATTGCCCTTGTCCGAAGCGGAAAGAGCGGAGCTCGTGGATGTGGTGGGCACCGGCGGCGGGGGTCCATTGACGTTCAATATTTCTTCGGGCGCGGCGCTGGTGGCAGCGGCGGCCGGCGCAAGGGTTGCCAAACACGGCAATCGCGCCGTGACCTCGCGCTGCGGCGCGGCCGATGTGCTTGAGGCGCTGGGCGTGCCCATCGATCTGAAGCCGGATCTGGCGGTCGAGTGCCTGCGCGAAACCGGATTCATGTTCCTGTTTGCGCCGCTCTACCATCCGGCGATGAAGGCGCTGGGGACGCTGCGCAGGGCACTGGGGTTCCGGACGATTTTGAACCTGTGCGGGCCGCTGACCAACCCTGCCGGTGCGCGAGCGCAGGTGATTGGCGTGCTGGCGCCGAGCAAGGTGCTGCTTGTGGGGCGCACGCTGGCTGCGCTGGGCGCAAAGCGGGCCTTCGTGGTGCACGGCTCCGATGGAATCGACGAACTGACCACGACCGGCGAGTCGGTAGTGGCGCGGGTCGAGGAGTCGGAGACGGGCGAGTCGACGCTCAAGGCCGCGCGAGTAACGCCGGAGATGGCCGGCCTCGAGCGGACTACGCTCGAGCACTTTATCGGCGGCGACGTGGCGACCAATACGTCGCTGCTCTACGACGTGCTCACCGGCATCCCCGGCGCGCGGCGCGATATTGTGCTGCTGAACGCGGCCGCGGCGCTGGTGGCGGCGGGGATGGCCGGCGATCTGAAAGAAGGCGTGGCCATGGGCGCAGAAGCCATCGACTCAGGCCGGGCAGCGGCGACGCTCGAAAAATTGCGACGATTCGGGGCGAAGTACGCGGCGAAGCCGAACTGAGGCTGAAGGTTTACCCCTCACTTCTCTTTTCCGCGATTTGTAGTACACTTCGCTGCGAGTTGAGGAGGCGGTCCGATAATGCGTTGTTCACTTCAGTACATTTGCATTGCGATCAGCGTCGCTCTGGCCGTTCCGGTTTGCGCGCAAACCATCCAGATCAATCGCGACAACAGAACAATCGCTATCAGCACCACGGATGAGGCCACTGCCACCGCGGACATTGCTGCGGTTTCTGTGGGATACGAGGTGTTCGGCCCTTATTCCGATCCTGCCTATTCTGACGGCGCCAAGGTCTCACACGCCGTCCTAGACGAGCTGCATAAGCTCGGCATCGACGACAAGAACATCGAGAGCGCGAATCAGGGTGTTGAGCGGAACACGGACTTTAACGACAAAGACACAGCGGAGCAACGCGCACAGAAGCAATTCGTAATGCGGCAGTCATGGACTGTAAGCGTTCCTCCGCAATTGGCCCCGCAGGTAATTCGGGCCGCAGTCGCAGCGGGCGCAAATCAAACCGGTGCGATTGAATGGAGGCTCGCGGATCGAAAGGCACTGCAGGCAAAAGCCGCAGAAGCCGCTCTGGTTAAGGCGAGGTCGGTCGCGAGTCAGATGGCGGACGGATTACACGTGAAACTCGGCGATCTGATCTACGCGAGCAACGAAACCCCAACAGCTCGAATCTTTTTCAAGACCGACCGAGCCGAGGCCCCTGAGGAGCTTGGGGTGCTGGGCGCACCACGTGCAACTATACCGCCATTGGAAATTCGGCCACAGACCATCCGCGAAGAAGCCACCGTCTACGCGGTGTTTGCGATTGAGTGAGCGGGACCTGACCAGACAAGAAACTCCTAAAGCAGGCTCGAGCGGCGCGTGAGACGCCTTGACAACGCCCACGAAGCCAGCGAAAGGACCAGCGCGAGCGCCGTCCATAGGGCCGGGATGAGCGCCTGCTGCGCGGCTGCGGGGATGTGGGGCATGGCGATGGGGCTGGTCAAAATGCCGGAGAGTGCGCCGGAAAACGTGCCGGCGAGAGCAATCCGGATGAATTCGTAAATGAGCCAGCCAATGGTTCCGGCAACCAGCACAATGCCGGGCAGCGCGCGCTTCCACGGGAACGGAATGGGGGGAGGGGCAGCGGCTTCGTCGCGCACGCGTTCCATTACGCTGGCAACAAAACCCGAGGAGGGGACGAGCGGGTCGTCGGACGCGAGAATGCGGTCGATGGCGTCAAGGCGTGCGCCGGGTTGCGTATCGGATTTCATCGAGAAAAGTCCTTTCCCGTGCTCAGAATGGGTCCGGCGGCGGCTTGCGGGTTGAGGTGCGGAAAGCGCTTGCGAAGCAGGTCGCGGGCGCGCGCCAGTCGGGCTTTCACCGTGCCTTCGGGCAGGCCCATAGTCTGTGCCGCGCGGCCCACATCCATCTCATGAAAATAATAGAGAATGACCGGTTCGCGGTAGCGGAGCGGGAGCGCCAGAACTGCCCTGCGCACGGCCTCATTTTGCCCGCGCAGCTCAGAGTCTGAGAGTTGGACCGCCGGAGCGGACGGCTCGGCGGCCTCATCGAGCGGCACAGCCGTTGGGAAGCGCTTGAGCTCGGAGCGGTAGACATTTGCGGCGATGGAAAATAGCCAGGTGGAAAAGCTCGACTCGGAGCGCCAACTCGCCAATCCCCGCCAGGCGCGAAGGAACGCCTCCTGCGCCATCTCTTCGGCGCGGCCGCGGTCGCGGCAGTAGCGCCAAGCCATATTCACGAGCGGCCCCTGCCAGCGCAGCACAATCCCCTCGAATGCTCCGACGTCGCCGGCCAGCACGCGGGCCACGTCGGTCGAGTCGAGGCCGGCAGTATCGTTGCGGGCGGCGGTTGGCGTTTCGATCAAGGTGCAGCCTTCTTCAGCGGGTATGACAGCGACTTGATAACGGTGGTTGCAATTTTATTGCTACCCGCGGGCTTGAATCCTCACAAACAAATTCTTTCGAAAAAATGCAACCGATCGTTGCCGGCCGTTGTCGTACCGGTCGCAAGGGTTGAAAAGGGAAAAGTAATGAAAGGGAGGACACAAAGATGATGCATCTGGCAATGTCGTTTTTCAACGTTGCGGACATAGGCCCCGGCGAAGGCATCTGGCTGGTTCCGGCGGTGGGGGCGATAGCGGTGTTCGCAGTGTTTCTTCCAATGACGAGATGGATCGACAGCCGTCGCAAGGAGCGTGAGGCGTACTACCGGGCGGAGACGCTGCGGCGCGTGGCCGAGGCCCAAGGCGAGGGCGCGAAGGCAACGCTGGAGCTGCTGTGGGAAGAAAACCGGCAAAAGCAGATGCAAGCCCGCGAGGGGCTGAAGATCGGCGGGGTGATTACTTTGGGAGTGGGAATCGCTCTGATGATTTTTCTGCGGTCGCTGGGGGGATCGGGCTCTCCCTATCTGGTTGGCTTGATTCCCTGCCTCGTTGGCGTGGCGATGTTGGTTTACGTTTACCTGATGGCGCCGCCGATCGTGGACCGAAGCAGCCAATGAGTCCGCGGAGCGGGTTGGGGCATCAAATGGTTGTTTGAACAGATAATTTCTGGCGCTGCCGCGGAGCAGCGCCAGTTCTTAAAAGGAGAACAAACATGACCGCCACCCCCAAACGCCAGCCCGCAATCTTTCTTCCCCACGGCGGCGGCCCGTGCTTTTTTATGGACTGGAGCTGGGGCCCGGCCGACACCTGGAAACCGACCCAGACCTTCCTCGAAGGGCTGGCGGAAACGTTGCCGGAAAAACCGAAGGCGCTGCTGGTAATAAGCGGCCACTGGGAAGAGCCGGCGTTCACCGCCGGCTCGGGCGAGCATCCGGGGCTGATCTTCGACTACACCGGCTTTCCCGAACACACCTACAGGCTGACGTGGCCGGCGCCGGGCTCGCCGGAGCTTGCGGCGCGCGTGACGGAACTGTTAGGTGCGACCGGACTGCCGGCAGCGAAGGACCCGAATCGCGGCTACGATCACGGGGTGTTTGTGCCGCTGAAGGTGGCGTTCCCGGGGGCTGAGATTCCGGTGGCGACGTTGTCGCTGGCGAGCTCGCTCGATCCGGCGCTGCACCTGGCGGCGGGACGCGCGCTGGCGCCGCTGCGCGACGAGGGGATACTGATTGTGGCTAGCGGTATGAGCTTCCACAATCTGCGCGCTTACTTCAACCCGCAGACCGCTGAACGGGCGCGAGCCTTTGACGCATGGCTCACCCGAGCCGTGGAGTCGCCGGCGACTGAGCGCGATGCACTGCTGATAGGCTGGCGCAACGCGCCGTTCGCGGCCTTCTCGCACCCGCGCGAGGAGCACCTGGTCCCGCTATTTGTTGCTGCAGGCGCGGGCGGCGAGGCTCCCGGCAAACGCGTGTTTGGCGACGAGCCGATGGGCGCGGCGATCAGTGCCTACCGGTTTAATGGGTGAGACGGGGCTTACTCGGCGCGGCCGCTGGGCAGAACGGGCGCAGTCGAGCGAGGGTTATAATCGGACCCATGACGCCGGGCACCAATCCGCAAGTTTCCGCGCTTCAAGATTCAGCGGGCAACGACGCACACCAGGCTGAGACAGCCGCGAAGCTGAATGCGCTTGAGGAGCGGCTGCGCGAGCTGGGCAGCGTGATGGTGGCCTACTCGGGCGGCGTGGATTCGGCGTTCCTGGCCGGGACGGCGCACCGTGTGCTGGGCGATAAGATGCTGGCCGTACTGGCAGATTCAGCTTCGCTGGCGCGGCGCGACATGGAGCAGGCGATTGCGTTTGCGGGCATGATTGGGATGCCGCTGAAAGTGGTGCAGACCGAGGAGCTCGACCGGCCGGAGTACGCGCGCAACGATTCGAACCGCTGCTTCCATTGCAAAGACGAGCTGTTCAACACGATGGAAGCGCTGGGCGGCGAGTTGGGATTCACGCGCATCGCATACGGCATGAACGCCGACGATACCCGCGACTACCGGCCCGGGCAGCGCGCTGCCGAGCAGCACGTGGTGCTGGCTCCGCTGGCAGAAGCGGGATTGACCAAGCTCGAGGTGCGGGCGCTGGCCAAAGCGGCGGGATATCCGGTTTGGGACCGGCCCGCGGCGCCCTGCCTTTCATCGCGGGTGGAGTACGGGCGTACAGTGACGCGAGAAGTTCTCGAACAGATCGAAAAGAGCGAAGAGAGCCTGCGCGCGCTGGGATTTCGCGAGCTGCGCGTGCGGCATCATGGCGAACTGGCGCGGGTTGAAATTGCACGCGGCGAATTGCAGCGTGCGTTGAATCTGGAGATGATGGACGCGATTACCGCGGCGCTGAAGCGGTCCGGGTACCAATATGTGACCCTGGATTGCGCGGGCTTCCGGTCAGGCTCAATGAACGCCATCCTGCCAGCCGATGTACTGGCGCGGCGTGGAGCGTAAAGTTTTCCCAACCCTCCGTCGGCCATTTAAAATCACAACGCTATGCGAGTTGCCTACCTGGAGTGTTTTTCCGGCATCAGCGGCGATATGCTGCTTGGCGCCCTTGTGGATGCGGGAGTTCCTTTTGAATTGCTGGCCGAGACTGCGGCGGCGCTGAAAGTTGGCGCACGGCTTGAGAAGCGTACGGTGATGCGCGGCGGTCTGACCGGGACCAAGGTGGATGTGATTACGGACGAGGGATCAGGGGTCAGGGATCAGGGGTCAGGGATCAGGGATCAGGAATCAGAGCTCGCGCACAGCCAAGAGCATCCGCACCGTGATCATGAGCACGGCGAGCATGGACACGACCACGGGCACGAGGGTCATGCGCATCACGATCACGAGCATGGTCTCCCGCTTCACACGCACGAGCATGAACACCGGGAGCACGAGGTTCAATCCCATCTTGGTCATGACGAGCACAGCCATGAGCACCGGTCGCTGAGCGCGATTCTCGCCATCATTGGGGCCGCGCCGCTGAGCGCAACCGTCAGGGCCCGGGCGAGCCGGGCATTCCGGCTTTTGGGCGAAGCCGAGGCAGCAATTCACTCGATTCCCATTGAGCAGGTGCACTTCCACGAGGTGGGCGCGGTAGACACGATTGTGGACATTGTGTGCACAGCCGCGGGATGCGAGGCGCTGGGCGTGGATCGGTGGATGTCTTCGCCGTTGAACGTGGGCAGCGGGACGGTTAAGTGCGCGCATGGCACGCTGCCAGTGCCTGCTCCGGCAACGCTGGCGCTGGTGGGCGATGCGCCGGTGTACTCGGCCGGGCCGGCCATGGAACGCGTGACCCCGACAGGCGCGGCGCTACTGAGGATGCTTGACGTGTTGTACGGACACCTGCCGGCGATGCGCGTGGAAAGGCGCGGCTACGGCGCGGGCGGGCGCGACACGCCAGGCGAGCCGAACCTGTTGCGGCTGCTGGTGGGCGAAGAGACTGGGACTGCGAATGCGGAGCCGAACTCGGAACAGATTGCGGTGATCGAAGCGGTGATCGACGATGCGAATCCACAGCTGCTAGCGTACATGAGCGAGCTGCTGCTCGAGGCCGGCGCGTGGGATGTTTACCGCACCGCGGTGCAGATGAAGAAGGGCCGCACGGGAATGCAGGTGACGGTGCTCTCGAGCCCTTTACTTATGCCGACGCTGCGCGAGATTCTGTTCCGCGAGACTACGACCATCGGGCTGCGCTGGCGAATTGAGAACAAGATGGCGCTCAAGCGCGAGTTCGTCGATGTCGAAACCGAATGGGGCAAGGTGCGGATGAAGATTGCGCGGCTGGCTTCGGGAGAGATTGCCAATACATCGCCGGAGTTCGAGGACTGCCGGTCGATCGCACGCCAGCATGGGGTCCCGCTCAAGCGCGTGATGCAGGCGGCTATGCGTGCCTGGGCGACAAGCACGGCGGGCGCGAAGAAGGTGGGAGACTGATGGACCCGGCACAGATTGAGGCATTGCTTAAGGAAGTGCATGAAGGCAAGACCGGCGTGGAAGAAGCGCTGGCGCGGCTGCGCCATTTGCCGTTTGAGGACATGGGGTTTGCCAAGCTCGATCATCATCGGGCGCTGCGCACGGGCAATCCTGAGGTGATTTTCGCGGAGGGGAAGACGACAGCGCAGGTGGCTGCGATCTTCAAGCGCATGGCGCAGGCGGGCGGCAACGTGCTGGCCACGCGGGCGTCGAAGGCGGTTTACGAGGACGTGGTTCGAGCGGAGCCGCGCGCCGAATATCACGAGATTGCACGGGCTGTCACACTCACACAGACGCAGGCTCCGGCGGGCAAAGGCGCCATTGCCGTGGTTTGCGCGGGTACGAGCGATTTGCGGGTAGCAGAAGAGGCCGTGGTGACCGCGCGGCTGATGGGCAACACGGTGGAGCTGGTGGCCGATGTGGGAGTGGCCGGGATTCACCGGCTGCTGGCCGCACAGAGTACGCTCAAATCGGCGCGCGTGCTGATTGTGTGCGCGGGCATGGAGGGAGCGCTGCCGACGGTGGTGGGCGGACTGGTGAATGCGCCGGTCATCGCGGTGCCGACAAGCGTGGGCTATGGCGCATCGCTGGGCGGCGTAGCCGCGCTGCTGGGCATGCTGAATACCTGCTCGCCAAATGTGAGCGTGGTGAATATCGATAACGGATTCGGCGCGGCGTGCATCGCGTCGCTGATCAATCATTTGTAGGCCGCTGCCCGCTGTATTCGCCCGAGCGGGCTCCGGCGGGCGGGTGCCTCATAATCTCACTAAGAATATGCCGCATTGCCCGATGAAATTCCGGTTTGTTCGCGGGAAGCTCGCGCCCGGGGCACGGATTCTGGATATCGGGTGCGGGAACAACTCGCCCAGTGTCACAAAAAGGTGGTTTCCGGGCTGCCATTACGCGGGTGCCGACATCCAGCGCTACAACAACAGCGATGCCGACCTTGCGGCAATGGACGAGTTCTTTCTGCTCGGCGCGGACGGGGCGGGTTACGAGGCGATTCCCGAGGCGGGCTATGACTTCGTGATTTTGAATCATGTGATCGAGCACATGGCCGAGCCAGAGCCGATCGTGGCTGAGCTTTGCCGCAAATTGAAGGCCGGCGGATACATCTGGATCGCATTTCCATCGAAGCGGAGTTTGACGCTGCCGCACTCAGTGGACGAAACGCTGAACTTTTACGACGATCCGACGCATGTGCACGTGCCCGATCCCGGCGCGATCGCGAAGACGCTTGAGACGAATGGCGTGGAAGTGATTCACTGCGGCCGATCGCGCGAGGGTTTTCTTACTACCTTTGGAGATATCTTCAGGCTAGGAAAGAGGCTGCTGGTGAAGGCGGCGACGGGCAGATTTTCAGGCCGCGGGATGTGGTACATCCTTGGCTTCGAGGACCACGTCTTCGGGCGGCGCAAGGCTTGATCGTCAATCCGTTGGCCGTTCGTAGAAGCGAAAGAAGAGCGACGGCTTTGAGCAGGGCTCCGCTCTGGCGACGAGTTCTGCAACTTGCTTGTCGTTGAGCGGCGTGAATTCGCGGGCGATTTGCACGTTCTCTTCAAGCTGGGCGATTGAATCGCAGCCAATAATCACCGTGCTGACCGGGCGGGAGAGCGTGTAGTACATGGCCTCGCGCATGGTCAGCGTGCCGGATTTATCTGTCTGGATGGTCATGCCTTCCCAACTGTGCTTTTGCTGTTCGATCGGCGGCGGGGTCCAGCTTGAGAGCAGGCGGCTGCGGCCCGGGATCTTCATGCCGATAATGCCCATCTGCCTTTCGACGGCGAGCGGCAGCAATTCCTCGTTGAAGCTGTAGTGGTGGGGGTCGGCGGCATTCATGGCCATCAGGATGGTGTCGAATGGGTAGCGCTTAATGCACTCCATGAGCACATCGGGGCGGTAGTGGCCGGTGATGCCGAGATTGCGGACGACCTTCTGCGCCTTCATCTCAAGCAGCGCTTCAAAGGCGCCGCCTTTGCCGAAGATGTCGTCGACGTTTTTCGGGATGCCGACATCGTGGAGCTGCCAGAGGTCGACGTGGTCGGTCTGGAGAAGCTGGAGCGACTTGTCGATCATGCGCATGGAGCCGTCGCGAGTGCGCTCCTTGGTTTTTGTGGCGAGGAAGGCCTGATTGCGGCGGCGCGCCATTACTTTGCCCACGTACTGCTCGCTCCAGCGGTCGGGCCCGCCGTAGATGGAGGACGTATCGATGTAGTTGACGCCGAGGTCGAGGGCGCGCTCGATGATGGGCACAGCCACGTCGAAGTTGTTGGGCTTCTCGAGTGCGGCCTGGCCGCCGAGCGAGAAGATGCCCACCTTGTAGCCGGTTTTGCCCAGGTTGCGCGTGGGCATGGCGTCGAAGGTGACGGGGTTGGAGGGAAGCGCGGGCAGCGACTTTTGCGTTTCGGCCATGACCGAAGGCACGAGCAGCGCGGCTGTGACGGCGCCGCCGGCTTTCAGGAACTCGCGGCGACCTGTGTTGCGGGTCTGACTGTTCTTATTGCTCATAAACTCTTCCTCCCAACGATGACCCATGATAACCCGGGAGCGGGTCTTGCGGTTTGTTAGTTGGCGATCGGGCAGGGGTTGGCCGGAGCGGCGGCATGGGTCCAAGTCTCGGAACCGCTCAGGAAGGCGACGCCGTAGTAGCCGTGAATGACGAGTTTGTCGCCGTCGGCGGTCATCTTTGAATGGTAGGTGCGGCCGGTTTTGGGGTCGTAGAGCAGGCCGCCCGAGGCATTCGCCGGGCTGTTCAGCGTGAAGCCGCTGCCGACCTTCATGCCGCAGAGGGTGCGGCCGTGCAGCGAGGAGTCGGGGTTGTGGATGTCTTTGTCAGAGGGAACGGAGGAGCTGACGTAGAGAATCCAGCCGCAGACTTGCTGGCCGCAGCGGTCGAAGCGAACGATGGATCCGATCGGGGTCTTCCAGTCGCCGATGATAGTAGAGCTTTGGGCGTGAATGGCGAACGAGGCTGAAAGAAGCAGCAAAACGAGGCGGAGAAGAAACCTCATGGATTCGAGAACCTCTTGAGTCAGAATGCCGGATAGGCTGGCATTGCGCCAAGGCCGGCGGTCGGATTATTTGTTTGGAGTGGTTGCAGATGTGCGCGGTCTGCACGGAATTCCGAAGTCTAATCGTCTTAATTTCAAATAGATACGGCCGACAAAAAACATTTCGCCGAACTACTTGACATCATACACTGTGTATTATACAGTATGCTGTGTACAGTGTACGAGGTACAGCATGACTGTTGCTGAGAACCAATTCGAAAACCTGAGACTGGAGCTGCGGCGTGGCTGCTTGACGCTGGCGGTGCTGGGCCAACTGAAGCAGGAGCACTACGGCTACACGTTGCGCAAGGCGCTGGCCGGGCGCGGCCTGGAGATTGACGAAAGCACACTTTACCCACTGCTGAGGCGGCTCGAGGCGCAGGGACTGCTGACCAGCGAGTGGCGGGAAGAAGAGAAGCGCAACAAACGGTTCTACCGGCTCTCGGCCGACGGCGAGGCGATTCTTGTACGGCTGCTGGATGAGTGGAAAGCCATCAACCAGGCCATTGAGAACATTCTGTGAGCCTGTTTTGAGTCTGGGCGGAGTGCGTTGCTGGCGCGGGATTGGGCGGCGTTGAAGCCGGGAGTTTGAAGGGAAGAGAGGAGTTTGAGCGATGGAATTACTGGATCGTTATCTTGAAGCGGTAAGGAAGCAGCTGCCGTGGGAACGGCAGGACGACATTATTGCCGAGCTGCGGGCGAACCTTGAGGCACAGCTTGAAGACAGGCAGCAAGAGGCAGGCCACGCGCTGACTGACGAGGAGGCCAGGGTGTGGGTGGGACAACTGGCAGCTCCGCGGACGATGGCGGCGCGGTACCGGCCTCAGCAGTCCCTGATTGGGCCGACGCTCTTCCCCACGTATTGGCTGGTGGCGCGGATGGTGTCGCTGTGGGTGTTTATTGTGGCCGTGATCGTGAACGCCACAAGGTTGTTTACAGAGCCGTGGAGCGCCGCCGCGGTGCCGGGGGCGATCTTCAATGTCGGCTTTGTCGTGTTGCTGAACGCCGCCGGAATCACGGCAGTTTTTGCGGCAATTGAGTATGCCGGGTTGCATTACCCCGAGCGGTTCCCTCAGCTTGCGGAGCTGGTAGGCAAGTGGGACCTGAACGATCTGCCGAAGATTGAATCGGTGAAGCGTGGACGGCGGCGGACCTTTGGGCTTGCGGTAACCGACGTGATCATTCACGCGTTGCTGTTGGTTTGGGTGCTGCTGTTGCCCAGGTTTCCCGTGCTGATTCTCGGCCCGGGCCTGTTTGCTGTGAACGCATCGCCGTACACGTATGCGCCCATCCTGGTGGATTTTTACTGGATGATAGTTGCGCTGAACGTGGTGCAACTGGTGTGGAAGCTGGTGGACCTGAGGACCGGCGCGTGGATGGGCGAGCGAAGGCTGCAGCATTTCGCAATCAAGCTCATGGGGATGGTTCCGCTGGTAATAGTGCTGCGGGCGCCGGGGCATTTGTGGATCTTGCTGAAAGATCCGGCGGCCGATTTTGCGAAGTACGGAACACAGCTTGCGCAGATCAATGAGGCAATCTACCTGGGGTTGAGGATGGTGCTGGCCATCGTGGTTATTACGTTTGTGCTTGAAGTCGCGAAGTGGTGCCTGGAGAGCTACAAGCAAGGAGTGGTGAGGGTGCATTAGCGGCGGGCTGGTCTAGACTCATTGCATTGCTGCGTAAGCAGGCGAACGGAGGCGGTACGGTGGCGCTGAGGTCGACGGCCGGGAAGGTGAAGGCGAGGCTGAGCGAGGGCGAGCTCTACGAGTACGCAGTGAAGGCGCTGGGGCGGCGCATGCGTACTGAGGTGGAGTTGCGGCGGCTGATGCGGCAACGCGCGGAGCTGGGCGAGCGCGGCGAGGCGGCGATTGTCGCAGTGGTGGCGAGGCTGAAAGAGCAACGGTATCTGGACGACCAATCCTATGCCGAGACCTACGCGCGGCTGCGGCAGGAGAACGACAAGCTGGGCGCGCGGAGGGTGCGGCGCGACCTGGCGCAGAAGGGGCTGAAGGCCGATTTGATTGAAGAGACCGTGGACGCGCGCTACGGCGAATCCAATGAGGAGACGCTGGCGCGTCAGCACCTGGAACGGAAGAGGATCAAGAAGCCGGAGAACGAGCGCGAGACGGCAAGGGTAGTTCGGCGGCTAGTGGCGGCAGGGTTTTCGACGGGCGTGATTATGCGGATTCTGCGCCACTGGGACGTGCCGGAGGAGACGCTGGCTGGGCTGGAGAATCTGGACGAAGAGCCGGGGCGCGAGGAGTAGACTCTCGCCCAAACGCCTCTAGGTTTCGGACATTCGCGCGCCAGCGCGGGACGGCCCCACCGCAGGTGGTTACACTGAAATAGATATGCAATACCGCACGGGAAACGAGATACGCGAGCTGTTTTTGCGCTTTTTTGAGACGAAGGGGCACCGCCGGGTGCACTCGTCGTCGCTGGTGCCTGCCAACGATCCCACGCTGCTGTTTACCAACGCGGGGATGAACCAGTTCAAGGACCTGTTTCTGGGGGCCGAGAAGCGGGAGTACTCGCGAGCCACAACCTCGCAGAAATGCGTGCGGGCGGGCGGCAAGCACAACGACCTTGAAAACGTGGGCTTTACGCGCCGGCACCACACTTTCTTTGAGATGCTGGGCAACTTTTCGTTCGGCGACTACTTCAAGAAGGACGCGATTGCTTTCGCGTGGGAGCTCGTGACCAGCGAAGAGTGGATGGGAATCCCTAAAGACCGGCTCTACGTGACGATTTTTGAGGGGACGGCTGACGTTCCGCGCGATGACGAGGCCGAGCAGTTCTGGATCGAGACGGGCGTGCCCAGGGAACGCATCTTCGAGTACGGATTGAAAGACAACTTCTGGCAGATGGGCGAGACCGGGCCGTGCGGGCCGTGCAGCGAGATCTTCTACGACATGGGACTCGAGGCGGCAGAGACGCCAGGCGTGGACAAGCCGTTCGGGCAGGACGATGCGCGCTACGTGGAGATCTGGAATCTCGTTTTTATGCAGTTCGACCGCTCCGCGTTAACGGATGCGGCGGGGAAGACAACCTATAAGTTGACGCCGCTGCCGAAGCCCTCGATTGATACCGGGATGGGTTTGGAGCGGGTGGCGGCAGTGCTGCAAGGGAAGGTTTCGAATTTTGCAACCGACCTCTTCACGCCGCTAATTCAGCGTGCGGCCGAATTAACAGGTCTTGTGTCAGGGCACGACTTCAGTCGTGCCGAAAGCAGCGAAAAAGAGAGTGGGGCTTTAGCCCCTGTCGGCGGCGCCGATGTTTTGAAGGGGCACGACTTTAGTCGTGCCGAAAAGGCCAATGCAAATGAATGGGCTTTAGCCCCTGAGGGAAGCCTTGTCGGCAATGCGAGCCTCCGCATTATTGCTGACCACGCGCGTGCGGCGACGTTTCTCATCAACGACGGTGTCGTGCCCTCAAATGAGGGCCGCGGATACGTGCTGCGCAAGATCCTAAGGCGCGGCATCCGGCATGGGCGGCTGCTGGGACAGGAGAAGCCGTTCCTCTTCGAGATGGTGTTTGCTGTGCGGGATTTGATGCAAGGCGCTTATCCCGAACTCATCGACTCCGCCGCCCGCGTCGCCAAGGTAGTGGAGGCCGAGGAGAAACAGTTCGATCGTGTGCTCGCGACAGGCTCAGCCGAATGGAATCAGTTGATCAACCAGAGGTGGAACGAAAATTGGAACCAGCAGCAACAATTCACGAAAGAACTTGCGGAGTGTGTTCCGCCAGCTGTTGCCGCCAAGCTTAAATCGCAATCTCATGGCGTTAATACATCTACAATGCTGGGAGCCGACGGTGAGCCATTTCTCGAAATCAAAGATGCCATCTTGTACTCCCAGCCGTCATCGCAGGTGGAAGCTAAGCTAACGGAATGGCAGAAATTGAGAGCGAGGCCAATTGTTTCAGGGGCAGATGCATTTCATCTCTATGAAACATACGGACTCCCCTTGGATTTCATGATGGATGCCGCACGCGATGCAGAGATCCCATTTGATCTTGAGGGATTTGAGCGCGCCAAGGAGATTGAGCAGGCACGCGCGCGCGCATCGTGGAAGGGCGGCTCGCAAAAGAGCGCCAGCCCCGTATTTCGCGATTTGCCGAAGACGGCGTTCGAGGGCTACGGAAGCTTGATTTCGTATGCCTGCGAGGTGCTGGCGATTGTGAAGGACGGCGTCGGCGTGCCCTACGCGGGCGCGGGCGCTTTGGTCGAGATTGTGCTTGATCATACGAGTTTCTACGGCGACTCGGGCGGCCAGGTGGGTGACACCGGAGTCTTTCTTTCGGCCGATGGAAACTCCACTGTTGCCGAGATTGTGGGCTGCGTTCTGCCGGTGCAGGGCGTGCGCGCGCACAAAGCGGTGTTGAAGCAGGACCTCGCCGTGGGCGACTTTGTGAACACGGTTGTGGATGGGGAAAGACGCGACGCCATCAGGCGCAACCACACGGGCACGCATCTGCTCCATGCCGCGCTGCGCCAGGTGCTAGGCACGCACGTGAAGCAGGCGGGGTCGGCGGTGCATCCCGACCGCCTGCGCTTCGACTTCTCGCACTTTGCGCAGGTGGCCGACGAGGAGCTGGAAGAAATTGAGACGATCGTGAATCGCGAGGTGCTGAAGAACGCGAGGGTTGAGACGCTCGAAGATGTGCCGATTGACGTGGCCGTGAACGAGTATCTCGCGATGGCGCTGTTCGGCGAGAAGTACGGCGACAAGGTGCGCGTGGTGAAGCTCTCGGATGGCTTTTCGACCGAACTTTGCGGCGGAACGCACACGGCGGCGACGGGCGAAATCGGCCTGTTCAAGCTGACGGGCGAGACTTCGGTGTCGAGCGGCGTGCGCAGGATCGAGGCGATCAGCGGATTGGGTTCGCTGGATACCTTCCGGCGCGACTTTGAGGTTGCGCAGGCGGCGGCGCAATACACTCCTTCAGCCGAGGGTGATCTGGCGGAGTCGCTGCGGCTGGCGATGGCCAGCAAAGAGGATGAGCTGAAGAAGCTGCGGCGCGAGCTCGAAGAGATGCGGATGAAGAGTGCCGCGGGCGGGCTGGACGAGGCGGTTGCGGGCGCAGCCGAGGTGAAGGGCGTGAAGCTGGTGACGCATCGCGCCGATGGGCTTGAGCGCGGGCAACTGCGCACGCTGGTGGACAACCTGAAGCAGAAGCTGGGCGAGGGCGTGGTGGTGCTGGCGTCGGCGCAGCCCGAGGGCAAGGTTGCCATCATCGCCGGAGTGACGCCGGGACTGGTAAAGCGCTTGCAGGCCGGCAAGCTGGTAGGCGCGGTGGCCAAGCTGGTGGGCGGATCGGGCGGCGGCAAGCCTGAGATTGCCGAGGCGGGCGGCAAAGATCAGAGCCAGATTGATGCGGCGTTGAAGGCTGCGCCGGGGATTGTGGCGGAGCTTCTGGGGTGAGCGGAGTCAGCTCTCAGCTATTAGCTTTTAGCTCTTAGCTGAGTTCTGCTGGGTTGGAGTTTGTGCTTCGCTTGCTTTCCCACACTGGCTGGGGGAAAAGACCCGGCGAGGGTGGGGCAGCCGGCGGATCGCCGATGGGCTGTGCGAGCGCAACGGTCAGCAAATGACGTAAGCTGGGCGCATGGCGAGGCGCGAGCGGGATTCGTTGATACTGACGACGCTGAAGATTGACCGGCTGCGCAAGCGACTGCTGAAGTGGTACGGCGAGAACAAGCGCGACCTGCCGTGGCGTGGGAGCCGCGATCCATACGCCATCTGGGTGTCGGAGATCATGCTGCAGCAAACCCGCGTTGCAGTGGTGGTGGAGCGGTACCAGGCTTTTCTCAAGAGGTTTCCCTCGCTGATTTCGCTGGCGCTGGCCAGGGAAGACGAAGTGCTGGCGCTGTGGAGCGGGCTGGGGTATTACCGGCGGGCGCGGATGCTGCATAAGGCGGCACAGTTTGTGGCCCAGAACTATTACGGCAGCCTGCCCCGAAAGTCTGAGGAGCTGCGGGAACTGCCGGGCATTGGCGAGTACACCGCAGCCGCAATTGCCAGCATTGCCCATGGGGAACGCGTGGCCGTGGTGGATGGCAACGTGGAAAGGGTGCTGTGCCGCCTGGCGGGTTGGGATGAGAGCGCCAGGCTGCGGCAAAGGGTCGGTGAGCTTGCGGCGCGGATGGTCGATCCGGCGCGCCCCGGCGACTTTAACCAGGCGGTGATGGAGCTGGGTGCGGTGGTTTGCCTGCCGCGGGGGCCGCGTTGCCCTGAGTGTCCGCTGGCCATGGACTGCAATACGCGCGGCGAGCACCAGACTCAAAAACGCGCGCCGATGAAGAGCGTGGAGATTGGGCACGCGCTCTCGGTGCGCACCTCGGTTACGAAGGCGGCGCACAACCGCTCGGGGCGCGAGGTGCTGCTGGAACAGCGGCCTGCCACGGTGAGCGTAATGCCGGGGATGTGGGAGCTGCCGCAACTGCGCGAAACCGAGGTGCCGCCCGGGGAGATGCGGATGACGGTGCGTCACGCCATCATGCAGACCAACTACTACGTGCGGATTCGGACGGTGTTTGAGGACGACGTGGCAAAACTGGCGGTTGCGCAAGGCGAGTGGCGATGGGTCCCGTTGAGCGAAGCCGCAGGAATGGCGTTGACCGGGCTGGCGCGCAAAGTGCTTACGCGGGCGCATCTGCTGCCAACGGCGCCGTTCTACGCCATTGCACCGCCGGTGGACGAAGACATCGTCTGAAGATGCAGTCGAATCGTACTGCCGATTGAGCCCGCCTTTGCGTATGGCGAGCAAGGCTCAGTAGTAATCCGAGCAACTGAGGTAGTAGCCGCAGTTGGTGCAGACCAGCTTGCAGCGATGGCCGGTAAGCCGGTAGGAGCAGGTGGGGCAGAGCTGGCAGTGGTGCTCGACGGGTTGCGAATCGTTAAATGCGCAGGCGGCCGCGCCTAATGAATTCTCGGCAGCAAGATCGAGATTGAGGGCCTGAGGAAGATGCATCAACATGCCGGACAGATTAGCATGGATATAAGGCGACCTGCCTGCGGAAAGCGGGCAGGCGCCAGAAGCATCAACATGGGCTGGGCTTCCCCGCTCAATCCCGGCAATCACAAATCTCAATAAAACTGAGGATCATCGAATCCCCCAAGGAGGAAATATGGCAAGCAAGGCAAGTGCAATCTGGTATGGATCGTTGAAGGAGGGTAAGGGCACGATTTCGACGGCGACGGGCGTGCTGAAAAATGCGAACTACTCGTTTGCGACGCGGTTTGAGGGCGCGGAAACGGGCACCACGCCGGAAGAGCTGATTGCGGCAGCCCACGCGAGCTGCTTTTCGATGGCGCTGGGCGCGCAACTGGGCGGATCGGGCCTGACGCCGGAGTCGATTGAGACCCACGCTGCGGTCACGCTGGCCAAGGTGGAAGGCGGATTTGCGATTACGAAGATTGCTCTGACCACCACTGCCAAGGTTCCGGGCGCAACGCAGGAAGTGTTTGACGCAGCGGCTGCGGGCGCCAAGGCCGGCTGCCCGATTTCGAAACTGTTTGCGAACAACACCGAGATTACGCTGGACGCGAAGCTGGTGTAGGCCGAACCGGGAACGGCTTCGAGAAATCAGCTCAGACATCCCTCCCCCTTTGCGCCTTTTAAGCGAAGGTGCAACGGGTGAGGGATGCTTGCTTTCTCTAGGTGACTCGGGGGTATTGCAGAGATGGAGATGCCGGCCGCTAATTTGACACCGCATGCAGCATTTGCGAGACTCAAAGTTGCTGCCTGCTCAGCGCATCCGCACTGAGCGACTCTCCCGTGCCGAAGTGGCGGAATTGGCAGACGCGCATGGTTCAGGTCCATGTACTCGCAAGGGTGTGGGGGTTCGAGTCCCTTCTTCGGCACCAAAGCCAAAGTAAGATGGTTATTTTCACTGGTTTACGATGGAATGGAAGAGCTTCCTGGCAAGCTTCCTAGCAATTCTTCAACAGGACAGCCTGAGGTTTTCTCCAAAGACCAAGTATTTGGTCTCAGGAGAACCATAGATGGCTCGTCGCACGGTCCAACTCTACAAGTACATCATCCTCAAAAAAGGCCAATTATCGACTTCGAAGCGTGAGCGAGAGGGGATAGTGGTCTGAAGCTCGAATTGAATCGTGCAATCTTGGCTCAGAAGCAATCAGCGGGCCCTTCGTCAGGATCCAATCGATGGTGCGCGAGCCATTGAAACGAGAGGACACTGTAGTGGGACGGATCGAGTTGTGTGCAAAGGGATTGTTGAGGCCCGAATTGCCGATGGCTGCAGCGGCGGGTTCACGGCGCAAATCAGCGTTGAAGTCTCCTGCAACTACAACCTGAACGTCTGAAGCGTGCCGGGGGAAATCGTTCAGGATTTCCGCAAGCTGAGTGCAGCGCAAGGCATCGCTTCCCCGGCTTTCCAAGTGCACGTTGTACACAATCAGTTTCTGTTCAGGGAGATCGATACAGCTTACGAGCGCCATTCTTCCGCCGAGCCTTCTCTGGAAGGGCTTGGCGCGCGGAATGAACCATCGCGGATGCCAGAAGCTTGATTGACGATGGAACCTGAGGAGGCGCGAATGCGACAAGGGCAATCGAGAGAGCGTCGCCTGACCGTGATAAGCAGGGGTTCCGTTTTGTCCTTGTGCAAGCTCCTCGAACTCGTATCCAAATACATAGTCCATTTCGAGCGCCCGGGCGATTTCCCGGGCGACGTTGCGATAATGAGTTCGCTGGGCATACAAATCCGCTTCCTGCAACAAGACCAGGTCTGCCGCTGTTCCAGCGAGAAACTCAATGACTTCCTTCAACAGCTGGCCGCGATTGATGTTCCAGCTTACGATCCTGACGGCATCCGGACACGCGCACGCCTGCGGCGTTTTAATGAATGACCCAGTTTCGGTTTGGTCCATCGATTCCATTGGCGCCAGGGGGTTATAAGAAATAGTGTGCCTTTTTTGAGTTGTGCCAAGCCGCCGCCCACCCCAGTCGTGTGAACAGGTCCTAATCCAGCATATTGCCATGGCGCCCGGTTTCAAACGGTCAGGGGCTTATTCTCCGGCGCGGCAGATGTCTGAGCTACTGCGCACGGTTTTGACGAAAATGTCAAACGCGAATACAAGGACACCATCCACGCGATATTGGCGCCGATTGCGGACATATACAACGCCAGCCAATTCAGATTCAACAACGCGAAGGCCAATAAAGCATAGGGCAGGAAGCAGCGCCGAATGATGAATTCCAACTGGCGCGCCATGCGCAGAAGCGGATTGGATGAACGGCTTTCTGCCTTCTTTTGCCAAACTACCAGGAACTGTTCGGGATGCTTGCCTGATAGCCTGCTCCGCTCGAACCACGCAATCAGGATGGTGGCTACGGCGCCACACAGGAGCATCGCGCCCCACGCCCAGAATGCGCGATTTCCCGAAGTGCGTGCCAGGCCGATTGTCATTCCTGCAAAGATGAACAGGTAGTAGAGGTAATCGCAGGCGGTCTCGAGCCAGCATCCAAAATCGGAGGCCTGCAGTTTCAGCCGTGCGACCTCTCCGTCGCAACCGTCGAGGATGCTGGCCCACACCGACAAGATCGCTCCCAGAAGCGTATTCAGGTATCCGCCCGCTGCGTACGAGGCACCCGCTGCAAAACTGACGCCCAGTGTAAACAGGCTCACCATATTCGGCGTGATCGGAAACTTGATGAGCTGGCGGCTGATGGGGATGGAAATGGTGCGATTCATCCGCGCGAAGACGCCATCAGTCGGCTTGACCAGCCATCGGTCGAGCTTTTGCTCGGCGACGACGCAATCCTGCGGCAACGAAATCCGCTGCCACGAGTCTTCATCGACAGGCCTTAATTCGACGAATGCAGGGCTGTCGGCGATGGCTTTCCGGGCGATCCAGAGGTGCAAATCGGGCACAGTGACCACGTTGGACTCGGACTCGGCAGCGAGTTCAAGAGCCGCTTCATGCGAGAAAGCGAAGAGACCGGCGGGATGGTTATCCGTGGCAAGTTCCAACACGCCACTATGACTATTCCATTCACTTACTATTCGATGCAACGCCGGTTGGTAAGTGCGATCGCCGGCGACCAGGAGGACACGGGCGCTGTCACAGTTCGCAGTTACCCAGCGAAAGATCGATGACAAAGTTATGCCCACAGCGACTTCGATCCATTCGATACCTTCGGGGAGGCGTCGCGTCCTGTGCAACTGCTGCCTGATCTGCGGCCCGGTGAACCGGTTGAAAACAACGATAATGCGCTCCGGTTTCGTGGCTTTTGCTCCCAGAATTGCGCGCAGTAATACGGGCAGCGTTCCCACGGGGGCGGAGGCGGGGTCGAACCAGGGTGACCAGGAAAGATCATTGGCAAGAACGATTGCGATTTGCGGATTGGAGCCCAACAGAGTGGGGTCCTCCCGGGGTTCTATTACTCGCATAAATTCACTCCCGTGACAATTTCGGCGCCAGGGTCCAACCTCGGCTGGTCATTCGACCGGGAATACCAAGCCAGGCAAATGACTCCGACGATGGCCCAGAAGATGGCTCTTGCCCGGCGGCAGAGCCCGAGCGTCAAACCCTGGGCACTGCTGAGGCCGGCGAGTCTTCCAATCACCATGTTTCCGCCCTCATAGGTGCCCAGGTTCCCCGGGTTAACGGCTCCGATTACGTTGATAAGCTTGGTTAGAGATTCGAGAATGAGCGCGTCAACAAAGCTGGCGCGCGCACCCAGGAAATGGAGGATCAGATAAACCTCCGCAATAGCGAGGAGGTGGCTTGCCAGGTTGAGGATCACGCTCAGCCAGAAGGCAGTGGGCGCCTGTCGATGAAACTGAAGGAATTGGCGCTCTGAAGATTCAATCACGGCCTTTTTGCTGTTGATCCAGCCGCGGAACCACGGAATGCGGCCGACGGCACGCGCGGGTTTTGAAAACAGCGGCCACCCTTTATGGAGGGCGAGCCCGGCCAGTCCCAACAGGAATACAACCGCGAGCACGAATATGCCTGCATATACGCGCAAGACACCCGAGAAGGCGACCACGAAAGCCGCAGCACAAATCCCGGTAATTGTCACCACTGCGCCTGCCACGATAAAGAGGCCGCGGTCCATAGCCACGGACGAAATCGCGCTGGCCACCGGCACTCCGGAGCCTAGCAGGGCCACTCGCGTAGACTCGCCGAATACCAGCCCGACGAATCCAAGCTGTCCAATGGCTTCAGACACAAGACGCAGACCCAGAGTCCGCCAGAAGGAGATTCTCTTCGCGTCGCCGAGCAGGGCGAGCCGCCATGCCCACGTTTTGACAATGTGGGCGAAGCCTGCAAGCGCGATGACCAGAACCATTCCCCAGGCAATGTTTTTTGCGTTCCGAAGGAGTGTGCCTGGACCGGCCCGTTCAACCAGATAAACGAGCAATGTGGCGCCAAGAAGCACCGCGAGAACCTGCAGTGCGGGCTTCGATTTGCGCCCGGGACTAGGCATAGGCCGGTCCCGCGATCTGATGCATTGGCCAGGGTCGCACGAAAAAGGAATTCCGCGCGTAATTCAACGCAGCCGGCGTGTCGACATCTTGCCAACGTCCTTCTCCGATATCGAAGCCTTTGAAGGTTCCGTTCCCGGCCATGACCTGCAGGCCATCCGAGAGCGAGCAGTTACCATCGATCATGGCGCTTTCGAGCCAATGGAAGAGCACCGGCTGGCAGAGAAACATTCCCGTATCCAGAGCGTTGTAGAGCTTCAGATTCTTGCCGATGTCGACAATGCGGTTCCCTTCAAGCCTGACTTTGGTCGCGTCATCAAGGTCGAACACACTCTCTATTTTCCGATCGACTCCGAGGATGACTTCATCCTTTCCCAGCGGCTGGCGGAGTAAAGCCCCGGCGGTAGCTGGTTCGAAGATGTGGTCTGCCATGAGCAGCAGGAAAGGCTCGTGAATCAGGTCCTTCGCGCACAGAACGGAAACTCCATTGTTCTTCTTGCGATAATCAGGATTCTCGACCCAGACAACTTCCACGTTTCTGAGCAGCCGATTCTGGTACCACTCTCGAATGGCCTGGCCACGATACCCTAGCACGATGACAAACTTTTCGACGCCGGCCGCGCGGCAACCGAACATCACGTGCTCCAGAAGCGGCTTACCATTCAGTTGCACAAGGGGTTTGGGCAATTCTCCCGAGCAAGCAGCCAGGCGGCTCCCGTTGCCTGCCGCCAGAATCAGAGCCAGTTTAGTGTTCGACATAACGAGCCTCCGCAACTTGGGGTTCTGTATCTCCGGCCGCCATTCCCGAACGCGGCGAGTAATTGAAGTAGTGAATGTCAACCTCGGTTTTGCCAAAGATCTGTGCTTCGCTGATGCTGGTGGTCGACCAGGGAAACCAGTACTCCCCGATCTTTCGAAACTCCTGCGCAAAATGCACACTGTGAAGCCAAATCGAGGGGGCCTTGGCGGGCTCGCCCTCGACACGCGCCAGCGCATAGTCTTCGGCGTCAACCCATATCCGTCCGCGAATCAAGTACTCATCCTCTCGCTTGGGGATCACATCGATCACATAAGCAAGCCGGCCATCGAGAGGAGCGGTCCCGATCAAATGAAATGCGTAATTATCTGGAGTGAGCCTGGCTCTTGGGCGCTCCGGCATGCGCGAGGTTTCCGATTCCGATTCCAGCATCTTGCGCAGCACGAGATCATTCGCCAGCTTCCAACCCTGTTCGGAAACAACCTTGAAGTTTTTCGTTCCATCCTGATCGCAGGTGACGCTCACGACCATCGTGGCGTCTTTGTTCAGGCGGTGGTTCTTGAGAACGTATTGCCGGTTGCCGGTGTAACCGCCGGCCGCAGTCTCGCGCTCCAGGTCGTACGCGAGCATCCTGGCGACCACTTCGTCGGCCGATGGAAAAGGTGCGGCGGTCGTTTGTCCCATCAGCGGCGCGAATGAGCAGGCGAGCAGAGCCGAGATGATAATGTGGTCTCTCATGGTCAGAATTGAAATACCAGCTTCCCGCGGTACTCTCTCCAGGCGGGGTTATAGAAATCGCCGAATGTGGAGCTGGCGACATTGTTCTGAACGTCGCGCGGATTGTCGTGATTGAAGATATTGAAGGCAGAACCGCCGACGACCAGGTGAATCCGCTTGCCTTTGACGTGAAGCGTCGCGGGCCGGCTGATCTGCAGGTCGCAGGAAGAAAACCACGGGTACCGCCGGTCATCGCGCGGGCCAATGTACTGCCGGTACTGATCCTCGGCGGAGTACGGGAAGCCTGTGTGCATGTCGTACACCGGCAGAATATTCAGTTTCCATGGGCCGACGATGGTGGGCCAGATCAGGATCCGGTTGGGGGCGTCGAAGAGCTGACGCGCACGGGCATCGGGCTGAATTACCGCCTGGGGATAATTCCCGATGAAGAGGAACGGGTCGTTTAGATCGCCGTAAGCGCGCGAATGCACATACGAGGCATTCACAGTGGAGCGAGGGAACTGGTAGCGCCCCGTGACCTGAAACTCGCGGTACGAATCGCTGCCCCCATTGGATAACGAAATGACGCCAGTGTCTGTCCCCGTGACAGGAGACACCACGAGGTCTCTCGCGGTGTGACGCTCTTCGTAGCCTGCGCGGGCTGTGAATCTGCTGGTGACCTGACGTTCCAGTTCAACGTTCCACGCGGTGCTGCGTGGATTATGTAGCCCGCCCACAATGCGGTTGGTAAAAGCAGTGGAGCTGGAAATCTGGCCGGTGGAGTCGTACATCGACACCGTGCGCTCCGGCAGATCAGGGAATGCGGGAAGCATCAGCGGCACGCGATCGTAGAAGATTCCTCCTCCCCCGCTGAGCAGTGTCCTTCCGTCACCGGTGAGCGTTACAAGCACGCTGCCGCGCGGCGCGAGGTGCGTAGAACCAGTAACTGTATCGCTGTCCAACCGCAGACCGAGGCCGAAGGATATTCGACTCGAGGGAGCCCATTGGTCAAAAACATATTCCGCCGTCTCGTTCTGACCGATGTTGAAGAAGCCCTTAGGGGAAAACGTGATTTGTTCAATCGTCGTTCCCGATGTCCCAATCAGCTGGGCAGGGAAAGACGTTTCCGATCCGCTGAGAGTCGAGTGGGAATAATCCAGACCGGTTCGGATCTGATGAGTGCCGGCGAACCGGCGAGGTGCAAACTGGTAGCTTTCCCGCACATCGTAACGGTCGGTGCGACGGCTTTGCTGGTTGAAGAAACCGCCTTCCGTTGTATCGATCATCAACTGGAACGGTTCGTAGCTTTGCGGGTTGATGTCGACGTCGTAGGTCTTGTAACTGAACTGCGAGATAAGGGCACTGTCGGGTCCGGTGATATACCGGTGCTGCGCGTAGACTTCGTACCCGCGTTGATGGAAATCAGTGGTGGACGGCTGGGGCGTGAAGGTGTTCAGCCCCATGTAGTCCAGTTTCTGCGGATAGATGGTTACCGATACGGTGGCCGTTTGCTTCGCGCCGTGAGTGAGATCGAATTGGGTGTACGAGTCGAAACCTTCCAGTTTGGTGTCCCGCTGCAACGGGGGCAGACTGTTCACCGGAGTCCGTACGAATCTGTACTCGAAGGACTGGGTGAATGCGGCCCGGTCTCTGAGAATTGGACCGGTGTAAGTCACGCGCGGAGTGGCTGCGCCAAGGCCGGCGATGGTGCCGGCGCGATCGCGCCAGCGGGGAAGGATGTTTTGAATCGTAAAGTGGCGTTTCTCGTAATCGCCCGTCTTTGTCTCGGCGGTTGATAGGGCCCCGGTCAGCTTGCCATACTGAGGGTCGTAGGGATTGGAGATGACCTGGACGGAAGAGATCACGTCAATGGGCAGGTTGATGGCCGGACCGCCGGAGGCTGGATCGGTGACGTTGGCGCTATTCACCAGGGCGCCGCTCTGGGTACTGCGAGCTCCCTTCAAGTTGATACGCCCATCCGGACCGCGAACCACGCCTGGAACCAGGGGAAGTAAGCTTTCAAACCGCTCGTTTGCGTTGGGTGCGTTGGCGACGGTTTTCTCAGAGATGGTCACGGAGGACGTTGAGACTTCTGCCTCATTGGGGGTTGCCGTTACAGTAACTGAGGTCTTGACCTCGACGAGTTTCAGCTCCAGCGAGACTTTCACATCGGCTCCGGCTGTCACAGCGACTGTCTGCTCTGCGTGCATACTGGGAAAGTCGGCTTGGATGGTGTATGTGCCGGAGTCGACTCCGGAAAAACTGTACTTTCCGTCTGCATCGGACTCGGTCTCCATGGTTGTGGAGCCTTTTAATACGACCTTTGCTCCCGGCAGGAAAGAAGTCTGTCCGGAGTCGACCACAAAAACAGTGCCTTCGACAGTGCCTGGCTTGGCAGGGCTTTGCCCCCATACATGGAAAGGAAAAAGCAAGTACAAGACAATCAGGATCGCAAACAGAGAGATGGCCTTGTGTTCGATCTTCCTCGCAGCGCAAATGCGCTCGTCTTCACGGTGGACATATCTCATGCTTGCGTCTCGGCTCCCTCGCTACTCTCTGCCTTGCCACTTGGATAGGAGCAAGAGGGTTGCCAAAGGCGGACCTAGCGTAATTACTTAAGAATCAACGGCGCGATCAGCACCATCGACATGCGAGTCGAAAGTGTCGATGACAATCGAAACAGCTTTTGATTTGTAAACCGTGACAGGAAAGATGTTTGCTGGTCACGGAGAAAGGGCGGCGATGCCCAGCGCTGCCCGGCCACGGAGAGGATCAGCGCCCGCCGCCGCGGAGTTCCTGCCGGTTCAAAAACTTCCGATCAGCATACGGAAACGAGCTTTTCCCGATTCGCCCAAACTGAGAATTAGGCCTGCAGCGCCGAGCGGGGTAGGCACGACTTCGAAGTCGATCTGGTGAACCAGGTCAATGATCTGCCGGGAATCCATGCCTGCCGAATACAGGCCTCCAACGAGCCCGCCCATGCTCGTGCCGGCCATGTCGTCGATGGGAAAGCGGTGCTCTTCGAAGTAGCGGAGCACGCCGATGTGCGCCAGGCCGAGGGCCCCCGCCCACACTCAGAGCAACTCCGACCCGCGGGCGGCCGCTCCTTTCATTCGATCATTTGACCGCGGCTCGAAGAGTTCCCTTTGCCAGTTCCGCGTCAGCGTCGCTGATAGATTGCGGCGATTGCGGTTGTGCGATCTTATAGGGCCCGTATTCGATCGTCATCACAGCCTTTCCGCCGATGCGAACTTTTGTCTCGCTTCGATTCTGCTCCGGAAGCCAGAAATCGCCAATTCTCGAATTGGTCTGGTGAATCAGCGTTTGCGAAATCCAGAACGAAGGATTCTTCGCGGGCTGCACTTCCATTTTCGACACAGCGAAATCAGACGCATCGACCCATATCTTTCCTCGATAGAGATATGGGCTGTCCGAAACTGGATCGACTTGGAGGACATACGACGGCCGCCCGTTCAGCGTCTCTTTTCCGAGTAACTGGAACTTGTAATTGGCCTGCGACAACGCGTGGGCGCCATGATCCTGAGACGCGTCCTTCTCGCTATCCAATGCGCGCTTGATTACCTTTTCGCAAAGTGTATGCGAGCCGCTTTGGGAAACGATCCTGAAGCTCTTTCCGGAAGCGGCGTCATACTGGAGCTCCACGTCCATTTTGGCGGTTATGTTCTTGAAGAAGCCCCGATACTCGATCTCGTAATGACGCAATGCGTGGTAATGCTCCAGAGCTACTGCCTGCGTCTGATCGTGGTGCTCGATGGCCTGCACGATCTGCGCCGCATCAGGCGCCGCCGGCGCGGCAGCGCCACCATTCTGAGGCCAGGAAAATGGGACCAGGACTAAAATCGCCCCCGCAAGGAGCGCAAGTTTACATGGGGATTTTGAGAAGCGCAAGATCAAAGTTGTACTCCTTCTTGAGTTGACGAAGAGATCGTGTCGGCGCCGATGGTTGGCCACCCCGGCTGAATCACCCAATCGCTGATGTCCGGTAAGACAATGAATTTCTTCTGGTCCGCGACCGGCCGCGGCAGGCGAACGATTGGCGCTGCTGCTTTCAACTGCTCCCGGTAGTGCTTAAGAAAGTAGTGCATGGTCTCAACGCGAATACGGATCGAGGCCAGGGGGCGATTCTCGTCCAGATCGCGGAACGAGAAGTGCGGCTTGCCCGATGCTGCAATTATGCGCTCAATCAGCCGGCTGATGAAGGCATCGTGCCCGCACTTGAAGTTCGACAGCTCCACCGAGATGAGATTCGGATGTCGGGCCACGAATTTCGCGGCCCAGATTTTGTGGTTGGAGTTCGCCGAAAAAGTGTTCTTCCACACATCCGAGATGTCGAGGGGAGAACGAATGAGACCGGCCTGAATATCTTGACCGAAAAGCCGGTCGAGGAGATCCGCATCGAGCGGCAGCAGGCCTTGCGAGAAGATCGGGTAGCCCAGCCGGTGAAGCTCTTCGAGAATGCCCTGATTCAAGCCCGGGTCGTGGTGATAAGGCCGGCCCAGCATGACGAGGCCGATGTGCCCGGTGCGCTCCAGCTCGTCGAGCGTGTGACGAGCCTGGCGCCGGAAATCATTCTCAAAACCCGAATATGCGGCAAACGCGGCGTCGATGGCGCGTGCGTTCTGGTCCCAATCGAGGTCCAGCAACCCCTTCCAGCATTCAAACATCTGGTACTTGAAGAGGTCGCGGTCGGTCAGATCCAGAACCGGGTTGAGATACTGCACGCTCGCCTTCTGGAACCAGTTCACCTTGCGGTAGAACGCGGCCTTGACGGCTTCAGGTGTTGCCGATCCGGACGGGCACGCATTCGAATCCACACAATGCTCGAGAGGCGACGCGAGCTTGTCGAGCATCGGGAAAAAGATGGCGTCGAGCGGCTCTTTCTGGCAGTGCTGGAGCAGCTCGTAAACGTGGGCGAGAGCAACCTTGGAGGGGAAACAGGGATCGATGGCGCAGAAGCCGGCAGCCTCCTTGTAGCGCTCCGGAGTCGAAAAGTGCGAATAGTGAAGGTTTCGCGCAGGAACGCCGAGGTTAACGAAGTAGGCAGAAAACAAAGGCGCGTAGATGTAGAGATTAAGTGCCCTGGGGATTCCGATGCGGACTTGCGCGCGAAGCTGCATCTTCGACTTGGCCTTGGCTGAGAGCCGTGCGGGGTGTTCCCGAGTTGAAATCGAAGCGGCAGGAACGCTCTGCACCGGCAACCAGACCTTCTCTGCCGCCGCTTGCACGTAATTCGGCGAGCTTTGGCGCAGCGCGTGCCAGGCGCTGTTGATCTTCCTTACTTCATCGGCGTCATCTGCCTCTCCGCGCTCGCAGGTGGCGATGATGACTCGCTTCGACTTGGCATTGGCGCCGGCGTCAGCGCTCAAATCCACAAAGGTCCGCAAACAGCGATTGGTGCAGAAATGGCATCGCGTCGATTCATCGCGGCTAATGGAATAGCTGAGCCGGTCGAGGCACTCGAATCCCGGGAAGCTCGACTCCTTTTGTGCGTGGCTGTTTTCCTCCGCTTCCAGCGCTGCGCCGATGGCGCCGGCCTCGCAGCAGTTCGGATGAATGACAACCTCCGGAACACCATCTCCATGGTAATGCTTGCGGATGAAATCCACTTCCGCTTTGACGACAGCGAGATTCTTCTGCGTTCCGCCCTGGAGAACAAATCGACGTCCGAGGCTGGCGACATTTGAGACTCCGGCCACGTAAAGAAACACGTTCTTGGGAAGCACGGTTGCCAGGCCGGCAAGAATCTCCTCCGGCCGCCAGCCCTGGCGTTGGAAATTGACGATGTCCGACTGCAAAAAAACGGCGCATCCATAGCTGAATGCCGGGATGCGCCGTGCCTGCAATGCAACGTCGGCAAAGTTTTCGACAGAGATACCGAAGGATTCGGCCGCGGACTGCAGAAAGTACCCGTTGCCCGCCGAGCACTGCGTGTTCAGCTTGAAGTCCTTCACGGCGCCATTCTCGAGAGCGATGATCTTGATATCCTGGCCTCCGACGTCGACGATGGCCTCAACATCGGGAAACAAGCGCAACGAAGACTTCGCGTGCGCCACGGTTTCAACCAGCGCGACGTCGGCGGAAAGGACTTTTTTCAAAAGGTCCTTGGAATAGCCGGTGGTTCCCATGCCAAGCACCTTCACCGGCCGCGCGGCGCCCCCCAGTTTGCAGCGCAAATCCTTCAAAACGCCGATGGCATCGGTAATGGGATCTGCCTGGGACAGATGATACGAGCTGGCCAGGATCTCTCCGCCGGGCGACAGCGCAACAGCCTTGGTGGAAGTTGACCCGCCGTCCAGGCCGATAAGGATTTCCAGCTTGCGGTCAGTTAGATCCGGAGACGACGACGGCAGGAAGTAAGCTGTGCGAAAGCTCGTCAACTCGGCCTCGTCCGCGCACAGGCCTCCTGTTGCTGCGGCGCTGTTCCGTGACGCTTCATTCTTGCGGATGTGCAATTCCAGCGGTTGGGTTCCCTGGTATTGCACCTCTTCTGTTTCGGCAGCTCCGAAGAGGATCGCGCCCATTGCGGCGAAGTATTCCGCCATGGGCGGCACGGTGACCAATGTCTCTGCGGTTGCACCCGCCGGCAGGGCGATCTCCTTGCGCTTCCAAAGGTCGAGCAACCCTTTGCGCCACGCGGCTTGCAGGCCCGGGAAAAAGGTGTTCGGGCCGCCCAGCAGAAACACATCGGGCATCAAGGTGTTTCCCCGCGTGAGCACAGAGAGATTCTGCAGAACGATGGCATGAAAGAGAGACGCCATCAGGTGACTTTCGGGAACGCCCTGTTTTTGAAGCCCGGTGATGTCGGTCTCGGCGAAGACGCCGCACTTGCCGGCTACGGGATAGATATGGGCGTCCTCATAATTCTCGGTGAACAGTTCTTCTGAGGAGACGTGCAGTTTGGCCGCGATTTTTTCGATCACCACGCCGGTGCCGCCCGCACACTTATCGTTCATCGAGGCGATTTTCTTTCGCTGGCCCGGGATCTCGCTCTCCTGGAAGACGATCATCTTGGCGTCCTGCCCGCCAAGCTCGATCACGGAGCGGACATTGGGAAACGATGTCTCAACGGCCTGGCTGACGGCGGCAACTTCCTGAACGAAGCGGGCCCCGAGCAGCTCAGCCAAATTGTGCCCTCCGCTTCCAGTCATGAAGAGTCGGATACCTTTGTCGGCCATGCCAAGTTCGCGCTTTGCCTGCTGCAGGACATGTAACACCGTCTTCGCCTGCTCGCCTTCGTGGCGGCGATAGTCGCGAAACAAGATCTCTCCGGCAGGCGAGGAACGAACAACGGTTTTGACCGTCGTCGATCCGACATCAAGACCCACCAGGAACCGAAGCATGTATCTTTCCCCCTTCTTTGCCTTTGGTCCGCTTGACCGCTTTCTACTCCATATTTCCGGTCACGCCCTGGAATCCATGCGCGGCCTGCTTGAGCAGCCAGCGCAGCACGCGGGCGTCGTTGTAGCAGAACGCCAGGATGTGATTGAGCGTTGAGAAGCAATTCGGCTCGCACTCATTTTTCATCGCGCACAGTTGTTTCGAATCCATTCGGGGCGCTTCGATGGTACCCCAGTCGTGATTGGACGAGTATGTCGGGAAGCACGGCGCCAGCGTGCCATCGGTCCGGATGATCATGCTGCTCTGCCCGGCGCGGCAGCCCCATTCTTCGAGTTCCTGGTTGATGAACTTCTTCATTTCGGCAAGACGCGTCACGGAGTTGACCATGTGCCAGCCGCTCTTCTGCTTTTCAATGAGCCAGTCGATGAGTTCCCCGATCGCGGCATGGTCTTCGGGGCGGATGAACACCGGGTTCTCTTCGAAGTGCTTGAACTCGGAGTGCTCCATCATCGGCGTCTCGCAGATGTGGTAATCGGTAGCGATGTTGTTGTCGCGCGCCAGTTCGGTCAGCATGCGCACATCTTCAAGATTGTTGCGGCAGATGTTGATGTTGAGAAAGACGGAGTAACCGTATTTATGCTGCTTACGGATGAGGTGATCGAAGTTCTGTCGGATCGGCACCATGGCTTTAGGGAGGCCAGGCTTGAGATCCCATGCGTCCACGGCCAGGTTCACCGTCGCCACTCCCGCATCCGCAAGGCGATCGATCGTATCCGGCTTCATCAGCCTGCCGTTGGTGGGCAGATAAACCCAGAAGCCTTTCCTGGTTGCGTAATCGATCACTTTGTGCGCGAACTTGGGGCGAATCAGGACTTCTCCTCCCATGAGGGCGAGAACCCTGCAGGTGGTTGAATGCAGCCAGTCGATCGACCGTTTGGCAACGTCCTCGGTCATGCCGGCGACGTGGTTGTCGTAGGCCCAACAGTAGTGACAATCGAGATTGCATTTCGATTCGGTAAACAGATAGGTGATGAGCGGGTGGAAATCGCCCGGCAACAGGCGCGAGCGGAAATAGGGGAACATCCAGCCCCGCATGGAGTGGTAGATCTGGGGGATGGTGTAGTGGCGCTTCCCGTCCTTTGAGATATAGTCCGTATCCGCGGCGCAATACAGCTTAGGATCCCGGGGAAAAACGGGCTCGGGAAGAGGCTCGGGAATTCCACCCGGTGGAGGAGGCAGCTTGGAGCGTGCTCCTCGTTTCAATTGCTCGTTGGCGTCCTCGCTCAGACGAAGCGTCGGAAATGACGATTCAGTATTTGCAAGCGGCCGCTGAAGATCGCTCATTGGGTTAGTCTCCTTTTGAAGAAATATGGCCGAGAGCCGCACTATTTGATTGCTGTTCGAACCAGGCCCAGGAGCGCGTCCTGTTTCTGCGGTTCTGGGACATCAGCCGATCTGCATACAAAACGAAATTTGCGGCGGTTGATACGACACCGTATGTGCGTGGAACCGGATGGAGAGGATGGCATAGTTCGGGGGTATCTGCGACAAACTCGCGAATCTCCTCAATCGAGCGATGTGTGGACTCAAGCACTTGCTCAAACTCGCTCAAGGCTTTGGCCCTGGCCTCGGAGAGGGCCATCTGCACGCGGCTGTAGGCATGGATCTCACCGTCTGCAGAAGTTTCAACGGGCAGAAAGCTCACTTCGGGAAATCGCTCAACGAGAGATGCCTGTACGCCGTCGGATTGTACGGAGGGCAAACAGCCAAATGGCTTGAGCGCAAGCACCAGGTGGCACTCTTTCCTGTGCGTGTAGTAGAGTGTCTTGGCGACTTCCAGGTGCCCCTCGCCTCCCCGCAGATGCGGATCGTAGAATGGCGCAGCCAATTCGGAAAGCTCCCGCTGCGAGGGGAGATGCTGGGGGGGGAAACCGAGCAGTTTCGCCAAGCGATGGAAATGGTGACGATAAATGCCCGCTCCGGCAGATAAGCCGAGAGCTTTTCCGCACGACGCCAGGCGCGCCAGGGCCGCTTGCTTTGGAGATGTCCAGGGGGCCGTGTAGCGGGCCATCTGCCTGCGTTCGGCAGCATTCGCCTTCTTTTGCTGGAGCAGGTAGAGGATCCATGTGCTGATCGGCTCGATGGAAACCTCAGCTCCCTCCTGTTCGAGGAAATCCAGCATACGAAAGTTGCCATCGCTTTCGGTCATCTGCGCCCAGAACTCACCGATGACCTTGACGATAGGCTTCACGCGCAGCCAATCCACTTCCACCTCGCGCAGGTCACGCGACACGCGGGGCAGAATCGTGGTCAGAGCGTTGCCGTATAAATGATTCCAGGCTTTCACCAGCCGGTTAGGAACGAAGTAAGCCGGCGACTCGCGCGGCGGGCAAAGCCGCCGCGGCAGAATCTCATCGAATTGAAAATCGGGGTAGGTCTTGAAGTGTTCGGCGATGGCGCCGGTCATGCGCGAGATGGCGCGTTTCGTCGCCCCAGCCTGCGCCTCGAATGGCTCGATACGGCGCTGAGCGCAGTTCATCAGATCGCCGAGGATGAACGCGTGCATCGTGTTGAAGCCGAAATCCACCGTGAAATCGAGGCCGCTGTGGCCTGACGTCGCATGAATGCCGCGATCCTGCGAGAACGATAGAACGCGGAATCCCTTAAATCCGGCCGCCGCCAAGGCGGTGCGGAACTCCGCTTCGTACATACCGAAGCGGCAGGGACCTCCACAGGCTGCGGTGAAATAAACATACTTCTTCACAATTTCTGCGGCGCTCAGCCCTGACTCCTGAAGGCGGCGCAGATGCCGGAGCAGATTGCCCACCGTGAAATAGACCGGATTGCACAAACCGCTCGCGCAATACTCCAACGCGATCTCGTGCGCGGCGCGATCGGTTTCGGGCAGGCGCTGGCATTTGTATCCGGCGCCGGCAAGCAGACCTTCGATTAAACGCTCGTGCTTCCACGTGAGGCCGCCGAAGAGGATCGTTACTGAATCGCGCTCTTCCGCGGTAAAGGGAAGTTCCTGGGGCCGCAAGGGCACAGACGCATGGCTCTTACCAAACTGAGTGGCGTCCCGCACTTCGGATTGTGTCATCGTACTCATCGGTACTCGCAAAACTGCGCTGGTTTATGTGAAAACGCGCGCCGGATTCGCCGCGGCCCTGCGGTCAGCGCAAAGTTCAAAACTCGCTTCCCTCCTCGTCCCAAAAGTCACCCTCTTGTGTCTTGGGTTTGCGCGAGGTGACAATTCGATCGACGGCATAAGGCGCCGGCTTCTGTAAGGTGTGGTGATGGCGCACTTGTAACTCGCCGAGCAGACCGATGGCTAAGAACTCAATGCCTGCCACTATCAGGGCAGCGCTCGTAACAAAGAGCGGACCATGTTGGAGCATCAAACTAACATCGGGGTGAAGGATCTTGCTGGCTGCAAGACCGAACATGCCCACTCCGCCGGCGAGCGTGCAGAGAAGTCCGATCTGGCCGAAGAGATGAAGGGGCCTGTTCAAATACTTGACGAGAAAACGGATTGTGAGCAAATCGAAGAAGACGGGAAGGGTGCGCCCTATGCCATAGTGGCTCTTTCCATGCTGGCGATTGATGTTGTGAATCGGGATTTCGCAGATCGAAGCACCGTACCAACTGGCCAGTGCGGGGATGAATCGGTGCATTTGACCGTAGAGCGGAATGTCATGAATGACTCTGCGGCGGTAGGCCTTGAAAGTGGTGCCAAAGTCGTGAATATCCACTCCAGATAGTCTGGCCATCATCCAGTTGGCGCATCTTGATGGAATCCGGCGCCACAGGAAGTTATCTACCCGCTTAAAACGCCAACCGGAGACAATGTCGTAACCTTCATCTAATTTCTTAACGAACTGGGGAATGTCGTTCGGATCGTGCTGTAGGTCGCCGTCCATGGAAATGATGTATTCTCCCGACGCATTGTCAAAACCTGCCGCCAAAGCCGATGTCTGGCCGAAGTTTCTGCGCAGCTTGACTACCACCACCCGGCTGTCGACTTCGGCGACTTCCTTCAGGAACTCGTAGGTTCTGTCGCGCGAACCGTCGTCAACAAAAACCAGTTCATAGGAGTCAGTTGTTTGCCCCATTACGCGTTTCAGGCGAGCGTAGAACTCCCTGACATTTTCTTCCTCATTGTGGAATGGCACCACAATCGAGATCTCGAGTATTCTCCTTTCCGATGGGCGCTGTCTGCATAACTCGAGATCTTGATTGTGCCCGCCTGGTAGCCCATAATGATTCTGCATTTCCCTACCTCGTTTTCTGCCTGTAATTCAGCTCTCGACGATCCGCGATTGGCCAGGGTGGAGGCGCACGTCGATATCAGCCTCCGTTGCGCGGAGCTTCAATGTTTGTGCTGCCACGTCAAGGATGGAAGAGAATATTGAGGGAGCCGCCTGCTCCCGCCTTAACAAAATGTTCCTGAAGGTCAAATAGACAAGGGCCGCCGAAGAGCTATCTTGCGGCTCGGTTGCGGGGAATGCAGGTTGGGGCCTCAGCTCACTCATATTTCAGCGCCTCCACGGGGTTGAAATGCGCTGCACGAGTTGCCGGATATGTACCAAAGATAACTCCGACCAGAATTGCCGCCGTAATCCCCGTCACAATTGATAAGGACGAGATTGGAATGGCGAAATCGGTGAAGAAGCGCACCGAAAACGGGAGGGCGAGGCCGACCACGATTCCGACAATCCCTCCGCTCAGCGAGATAATCACTGCTTCAGTGAGAAACTGCAGCCGGATGTCGGTGTGTGTGGCGCCCAGAGCCTTGCGAATTCCAATCTCGCGGGTGCGGGCATTGGTGTTGGCCAGCATGATGTTCATGATGCCCACCCCTCCCACCACCAGAGTGACAGCAGCAACCAACACCAGAACCGCTGTGAGAGCATTGGCGACGCGCGAGGCCATGGTCAAGAGCTCCTTGAGCGTTTGCGCTTTGTAGACAGAGCCGCGCCGGTGCCGGATCTGAATAATGTGCAGAATCTGCTCGGCTGCCGCAGGCACCGCTTCCATGCTGTTCATGGAGAAGTAGATCTGCTTCACATTCTCCGATCCGGTGAAGTACCGGGCGACGGAGTAGGGAATCAGGACGGTCTGGTCTGCAATCTCGGACTGGCCAAAGTCGTCTACGCTCTCACGGAAGACTCCAATAATCGTGAATGGAAGGCCCTGGATTGCGAACACCTGACCGATCGCCGCATCACCGGTCCCGTACCGGTCGCGAGCAAAAGGCTCAGTAACCACGGCACTCTTGGTATGAGCCGCATCATCTTCCTCGTCGAAGAATCGTCCTTTGAGGACCAATAGGTTCCGGATGTTTTGATACTGGGGACTTACGCCCAGCACCAGATTGTCTTTAACCAGGCCTTCGCCAAAGTTGATCCGGTTATGCATTTCGAGAATAGGCGAGGAGTACAAGACAGCCGGTACCTGGGCTACAACGGCTTTCTCATCCTCGCGAGTAAGGAAATCGTCGTATACCACGCGCTCCGCGGCAGTGGCATCGGCAGCGGCGTATTCCAGCTCAACTGAGTTGGTTCCGATTTTCTGAATCTCGGCAAGGATGTACTGTTTTCCGGTCAAACCGATGGTGACCACGAGAATCACAGAAGCGGTGCCAATCACCATCCCCAGGGCGGTCAGCGCAAAGCGCGTCTTGCTGGCGCGAAGACTGTCGATTGCAAGCTTGAGAATCTCGCTCGGCGCAATCGCTTGATGAATTCCGGGCACGGTTCGGGAAATGTCCCATCGACCAGCCTGGATACGCAGACGTGTTTTCTGGGATCCGGCTCGATGGATCTCCCCAGTGGTCCAGTGCGCCGGGCAGGATCCGGTCGGTTCCAACTGCGCGACGTCGTGTTGGGTTAAAAGGCTCGCCAAACTGATCCTCGCTAAAAGGCTTAGGCTGTGCGCGCACCTATATTGATGCGCGTGCAAGCCGCCCCAGGTCCTCGCAATGCCGCCGATAGGCTATGCCGCGCGCGGTGCAACCGTGACTTGGCCGCGCCCGGGGAGATGCCGAGCGAGCGCGCTACCTGCTCAATCGGAGATTCTTCGAGAACACAGGCCTGCAGTACGAGTCGATACCTGGGGTGCAATCTCAGGATTTCGCGGCGCAGAACACTGCGCAGTTCCTGTTGAAGGTATATCTGTTCCGGATTCGGGCGAGCATCTGCAAACTGCGTGATGCACATGCGATCGAACTCCGTTACCTGCTCGTCAAGAGCGAGCCATTGGAGACACTTTTCCTTTCGCTTTAGGGAAAGAGCCGCTCTGATCACGATGGCGACCAACCAGGTAGCAAAGCGCGCCTCCCCGCGGAATCGTCCGATATTCCTGAGGGCGCGCAACATTGTTTCCTGAACCAGATCGTGGGCTTCCTCTGCATTCGCCGTATAACGGCGCGCAAAGCTGTACAACATCTTCTGGTGGCGACCGAACAGCTCACCCAGTGCGCTGGAGTCCCCGTCCTGGGCTGCGACGACAAGTTCTTCATCGCTTCGATGCCGGCCGCCACCTTGCATGCCCTGGGGCAGAGGCCCAGGACTTGATTCAGTCACGTGCGCCAACTCCGGTATGTGTGCCAATTGCATTGCACCCCTCCAACTGCGCCCGGAATCGGCGCATCGTGACCGTGATGCGGAACAGACCGCGGCTGTTCCGCCCAAATCTGCTACCTGCAAACACCGCCTGGCCCGGTCTTGAATTTCCTTGCAATTCGCCTTTTGGCGGTTAACTTCGTTGCCATCGACCGCACCAATTCCTCGGGCGAGATTGCACGCCTGCTTGTCCAGACGTGATGCAAGGAAGCTGCCAAATTCCGCGAGAGACTATCTCGTTTGTTATCAATGACAGGTTCTGCAAATGGAGCGCCGTGTCGAAACTGTCGACGTCATTTTCGCGTCTCCGCGTCATTTTCGCGCCTCCAAGACACCTTCGCCGGGCGGATCAGTGGACGACGGCCTTGCCTTGTGCGTGAACATGTTTTTGCAAACCGCTGCAGTTCTTTGAGCAAGGCGAACTCCGTCTACTTTTAACGAGATAAGTCATTGCGTTCTGGATCGAGAGGGGAACAAAGAGTTGAAGCGTGTATGTGCCGGCCGCCCGGCCGCCGCCCAATGCATGGCTGGAAAAGGATGCCATTGCAGTTTGGCAAGTTTCTTGCATGCTTGAGAGCGAAGAGGCGCCCACTGTGGGCGGCAGAAGGATCAGGCCGGGGTGAAGATCACGCCACCTCTCCGTGCTGAGATGAAGGATGGATGCCGGACGGCTGATTGCTGGTCAGGAGACGAATCCGTTAAACCGGAGATATCGAAAGCTGTTCTGCGCTGCGATTAATGGATCTGTTTTCTTGAAAGAAGGTTGGGAGTAAGAAAGCGAGGAATAGGATATGGGTTCACGAAGTCTGAGGTTGGTCTGTTTGAGCCTGATGGTTACAGGCTTGGCGTTTGTTTCAGTGGGATGCAAGAAGGTGCAGCCAATCAAACTGGATTGCAACGCCGCCCCGCCCTCCATCTACGCGGGTGAACAGGTGACCGCCACTGCCACAGCAAGTTCAATAAGCACCAAAAAGCACACCGACGTGATTTATGACTGGTCAGGAACTGGAGCGACGGGTAACGGGACCACGGCCACGATTGCGACCGATGCGTTGAATCCCGGCAGCTATACGGTGAAAGCAGAAGTGAAGGAAGGCAAGAAGGGCAAGGAGGGGTTGAAGCCTGGTCAAACGGCGGAGTGCTCGGCCAGCTTCACGGTGAAGGAGTTTGAGCCGCCGACGATCAGTTGCCTGGCTGCCCCTGCGACGCTGAAGCCGGGAGAATCCAGCACGATTGCCAGCACTGCCACCAGCCCGCAGAACCGTCCCTTGACGTATGCCTACTCGGCTACGGCAGGGGCGATTAGCGGCGCCGGCTCCAACGCCACATTCTCGTCGGCCGGCGCACCCACCGGACCGGTGGGGATCACCTGCACCGTGGCGGATGACAAGAATCATACGGCGAACGCAGAGACGAGCGTGACGATTGTGGCTCCGCCGCCACCGCCGGTTCCGCATGTGCAGGAGCTGTGCGCCGCCTCCTTTGCGAGAGACGCCAAGCGGCCCACCCGCGTTGACAACGAAGCCAAGGCCTGCCTCGACCAGATCGCCATCGATCTGAAGCAGACCCCTGACGCCACTGCGGTGATTGTGGCTGATTCAACCGCCAAGGAAAAGGAAACCACTGCGAAGCAGGAGAAGATTGCCGCCAGGCATAAACACGCCAAGGTGGAGCAATTCGCCGAACAGCGCGCGGTGAACATCAAGGATTACCTCGTCAAGGAACAAGGTATCGACCCGGTTCGCATCAAGGTCGCCGCCGGAACCGGCGACGACCAGAACGTGCAAAGCTACCTGGTGCCTTCCGGCGCCAGTTTCGCAAACGACGTGCAGGCTACCAACACGGCGGTCGACGAGAACACAGTGACGCCCGAAGAGCGCAAGCCTCTCCCTGAGCGCCACCACAAGAAAGCAGCCCCAGGGCAAGATCAATAATCTGCCTGGGTTATGTCCCGGTCCCTTTCCTGAGCGGTAGCGGGGGCCGGGACCTTTAACAGTCATGAGCGGGTCTGGATAGAACAGATGGAGATTCGCCGATGAATACGGAGATGATATTCGACAGTGCGCTGCTGATTGGCATGGCGCTATCCTTCACGCTCCTTATCAGGGCCCGGCGGATTGCAGTTGGGCTATGGTCTGAAGGACCTTCGGGCCGGCGCCTGTGCAATGTGAACGGCGCCAGACAACCCGGTGAAATGAACAGGGTATCCAGAGCTTAAGAAAGGCAGAGCCGAGCGATGGCAAGCGCTGCAACGCAAGCGGCATTCGACAGCGGATGGAATATACACACTCCGCATCTTGTATCGAATAACTGCGGTCTCCGCTCCGCGGTGGCTAACACTCCCCTGGCGGCGCTATCCGCAGAGGTCCTCCAGGAGCTCGAGTCCTTCGTGTCTGTTGTGGACTACAGTCCCGGCGACATATTGTTCCTGGAACAAGAGTCGCTCAGCCGGGTATTCGTGGTCCTCGCCGGAGAGGTGAAACTGTCGTTGCAAGACATAAGCGGCAGGAGGCTGACCTTTCGAGTTGCAAAGCGGGGCGCCATACTTGGAATGCACTCCGCACTATTTGGTAGCCTCTCCGAGTGTTCCGCGGAGACCCTCTATCGGTCCAGGATCGCCTTGATAGCGCGGGTTGACTTTGTCCGTTTTGCGGAGCGGCATCCCGAGGCGTACCGCATTGCGTCGATAGAGCTGATACGCACACTCAGATACGCGTGTGAGACGCTGCGCACCGTGGGACTGTCGTCCTGTGTCCGCAGGAGACTGGCGTCGCAATTGTTGGCGTGGGGAGAGCGGGGCAATAAAACCGGCGATCAAACCCAATTCCGCATGGCTCTGACCCATGCTCAGATCGCGGAGTTTATCGGTGCAGTGCGTGAAACCGTTACGCGCGCTTTGACGGCATTCAAGCGGCGCGGATTAGTGACAATCCGAGGCTCCATGCTGACCATCCCCAGCACTACCGCACTCAGGAAGTACGCCGAAGGCGATTAGCCAAATGGAAAACACCTTTGCATCGCACCTCAGCCCAGCAGAGGAAAGAGATTTAAAAAGCGGGGCCCGGTTTACTCCCAACCGTGCGAAACCAGGGGACATGCCGACTGAAATGATTAGTCGATGCAATAGCATGCGGAGACTGTAGTAGCGCAAGCGGTCAGCATTTCAGCCTTCTCATCCGGATCAGGCGCGTTGTCACCCTGCTATCGCTGACGTCGACAGTTTCGACAGAGTCAGCGATTTGAAGAAAATCCTACTGAAAACAAGGCAGTTAGCGCATCGGAGATTTGGCATCATCCTTGCATTTCCTCCTTGTGAGGAACGCAGCGATGTTGAGGACTTGGCTTCTCCTGTTTTGCCTGACGGCGGCATTGCCGGCGATGGCGCAAAGCATTGCCGCCCCCGCCCCGCAGCTGGGGGATATCAGCGGCACAGTAATTGACGTAAACGACGATCTCGTACCCGGGGCCACAGTCACGCTCCAATGCCCTTCCCCCTGCGAGAATCAGACGGCAACAGCTGACGATAACGCGGCTTTTGATTTTCGCAATCTCAAGCTCGGAGTTCCCTACCAGATTCGCATTACCGTGAACGGCTTTGAGGACTGGACCTCACCAGCCATTGTCCTCACGCCGGACCGATTCGTGTTCTTTGTCACGGGGATCAAGCTGAAAGTTGCAGACCCGGTAACATCGATTACGGTCTACGGTTCTACGGCCCAAATCGCCACCGAGCAGGTCCATCTCGAAGAGCAGCAGCGAGTTCTGGGGTTCATTCCCAATTTCTATGTGGTGTACGACTCCGCGAACGCCGTACCGCTCACCACTAAGCTGAAGTTCCAGCTCGCGATGAGGGTCTCCGTCGATCCGATTACCTGGACGGGGATGGCATTCATGTCCGGCGTCAGGCAATGGGCGCGCACCCCCGACTATCAATTGGGCGCCAAGGGGTACGGCCAGCGCGTGGGCGCCGAAGCCGCCGACGGATTCAGCGACCTCCTGATCGGAGGCGCCGTCCTTCCGTCGCTGCTGCACCAGGATCCGCGTTACTTCTACCAAGGCACAGGAACGACGCGATCGCGTCTGGAGCATGCCTTGGCCAGTCCTTTCATTTGCAAGGGCGACAACGGCCGGTGGCAGCCGAATTACTCGAGCATTGGAGGCGATTTGGCGGCGAGCGCTCTGATGACCACTTACTATCCGCAGTCGAATCGGGGAGCAGGAATGGTCTTGGGGCAATTTGGCGTTAATACCGGTGAGCGCGAATTGAGCGGGATCGTGCAGGAATTCGTTCTGCGCAAACTGACTCCAGGCGCCCAGAAGGCGAAGTAACTTCATCTACCGGGATGGAGTTTGGAGAGAGAGGATCGCGATGGACGGGAAATCAGGGTCACACCTTGAAATGAAATGGCGCTTCATCGTCACGGCGGGCCAGTCGAAAAGTCGGTCCCCGCAAGTGTCAATGAACTGGGTTTCCATCTCTTCGACGCATTCGCGACTAAGCATTTGAGGACTCGGACATGAATTACCGAAACGTGTTTCCTGCCACGGACGACTGCAAGAACAAGTCCACGGCGCTTGACATCGCTCTCCGGGCGCCTGCAGAGGATCGGACCAGGCTTTATCTGCTCTCCTTCTTGCTTACCGCAGATCGCGCCAAGGCAGAACGGTGTATTGTTTCGGGTCTTGATTTGTCTGCCGAAGACAACGCAACTTTTCGGGATTGGGCGAATTCCTGGGCTCGGCGAGTCATTGTTGACAATGCGCTTCGACTGGTCGCACCCCTCCCCGAGACAGGATCTTACGACGCTGACTGCGGAGGATCACGATGAAGTTACCGTAGATTGCGACGGCTTCCTGACGGGGAATGCCCGTTGCATTCGTCCATCTAACAACAATTTCAGGGGAGGCTTACCCATGCGCTACAAGACATTCATACGCAGGCAAATCAACGGCGATCGGACCGACTTGTTTCGATTTGGTCCGGAGCACTACAAAAAGGCTGGCATCCCTTACTCGCCGTTCGGCGGCATGCCAGTTCTTGAGGCTTACCAAATCGTGAACGACTTGAACCGGAATCAGTTTGAGCATCAATTTGTGTACTATCTGGCGGCATAGCCGAATGACCACGCTCGCTGGTAAGCACATATTCGATGAAAGCTGGCTTCGTGCAGCGGAGGACGGCAGCCTGCCAAGAGTTGCATCGCAGGATCCCCGCTTTTCGGCGATTCTTGCGCTTCCGGATTTTGAACGCTTTGTGTATGTCTTAACGGTTCTCGAAAGCTGCACGGATCAGGAATGCGCCACTTTGTTGGATGTTACGGCGGAAAAGATCGAAGAGACGCGGCTCCGCGCGCTCAAGCATTTTTTTAAACGCGACTGAAGATGCAGTCCCGGTCCGACGGCTTCCGCAGGTCAGACTCCTGTGAGCCGGATAACAAACCAAGATGTGGCCCTCGAATACCTGGTGCACTCGAATTGCATCTAACTTCATGGAGAAAACGATGAACCCCGAAATGAATGCTTCCTCCGGCAACACCGTGGTGGACTCGCTGACGGAATTGGCGCTGAATCTCGACTGGTCTTGGAGCCATACTGCGGACGATCTATGGAGGCAGCTTGACCCGGAGTTGTGGGAACTGACGCACAACCCGTGGGTGATTTTGCAGACAGTTTCCCGCGAGAGACTGCAGACTGTCAGCTCGACTCCGCAGTTTCAGCACACCCTCGATCGGGTTCTGGAAACGAGGACGAAGCGCGAGGAAGCGGCGAACTGGTTTCAGCGTTCTTTGCCTGAAGCTCCGCTCAGCCGCATCGCATATTTCAGCATGGAGTTCATGTTGAGCGATGCGCTGCCCATTTACTCCGGCGGACTCGGCAACGTGGCCGGCGACCAATTGAAGGCAGCCAGCGACCTCGGCCTCCCGGTCACGGGCATCGGGCTCCTCTATCAGAGGGGTTACTTTCGGCAACACATCAATGAAGAAGGCAGGCAGGAGGCAATCTACCCTTTCAACGAGCCCGGGCAATTGCCGATCCGGCCCGTGCGCCAGCCCAACGGAGAGTTGCTACGCATCTCTGTGAACCTGCCCGGTTTCCGCATGTGGCTTCGCACCTGGGAGGCCAGGGTTGGGCGCGTACAACTCTACCTGCTCGACACCAATGACCCTGCAAACCTGCCGGTGTATCGCGGCATTACAAGCGAACTTTATGGTGGCGGACCCGAAGTGCGGATTGCGCAGGAGATTGCGCTGGGGATCGGGGGATGGCGACTGTTGCGCGCGCTCGGGACACAACCCGAGATTTGCCATCTCAACGAAGGCCATGCCGCTTTCGTGGTCCTTGAAAGAGCGCGGGAATTCATGGATCGAACAGGTGCGCCGTTCGACGTTGCGCTAGCCGCGACTCGCGCGGGAAATCTCTTCACCACACACACACCCGTGGAGGCCGGCTTCGACCGTTTCACGCCGCAGCTCATGGACGCATTTTTCCGGAACTATGTCTCGAACAGGCTGCACATTTCGATGGATGAACTGCTTTCGCTGGGACGGCAGAACCCGCAGGACCGCTCGGAATCTTTCAACATGGCGTTGCTGGCCATGCGTGGCAGCGGAGCAGTGAACGGCGTGAGCAAACTACATGGCCGGGTGAGTCGGAGGATCTTCCATAACATCTTCCCCCGCTGGCCGGAGGCTGAAGTACCTGTCGGCTCTGTGACAAATGGAGTTCACGTCCCTGTGTGGGATTCGGCCCATGCAGACGAGTTGTGGACAGAGGCATTCGGAAAGCGGCTATGGTCGACGCATCTGAAGGCAGATGACCTGATCAAAGAGGTGGAGAAGAATGTCCGGCAACTTTCAGACGTCCGCCTTTGGCAGATGCGCTCGGCCTCCCGGAAATCTCTGGTTGGCTACATCCGCCGGCAACTGGCGCGCCAAATTGCGAGCTACGGCGGCCAAGCGGAAGATGTTGCGCAGGCCCAGGGGATCTTCGAGCCGGATACACTCACCATTGGTTTCGCTCGTCGCTTTGCCACCTATAAACGGCCGAATCTGTTGTTGCATGACCCTGATCGCTTGCTGGCCATTCTGACGAATAAACAGAGGCCGGTACAGTTGGTAATCGCAGGTAAGGCCCACCCTCAGGACGGCCCGGGGCAGGAGATGATTCAGCGTTGGATCGAGTTCATCCGGCGCGGCCCGGCCCGCTCACATGTCGTATTCCTCGCCGACTACGACATGCGAATGGCCGAGCACCTGGTGCAGGGTGTCGACCTTTGGCTGAATACGCCGCGCCGCCCGTGGGAAGCCTGCGGCACCAGCGGGATGAAGGTGCTGGTCAACGGTGGCTTGAATTTTTCTGAGCTCGATGGCTGGTGGGCTGAGGCGTACTCCCAGGATGTAGGCTGGGCGCTGGGAGATGGCCTCGAACATGGGGACGACCCGGCCTGGGACGCCAAAGAGGCAGAGCAGCTCTACACCGCGCTCGAGCAAGAAGTTATACCGGAGTTCTACAAGCGGGACAATGCGGGTATTCCCGCGGGTTGGATCGCCCGGGTGCGCGAAAGCATGGCCCGGCTGACGCCCGCATTTTCTGCAACCCGATGCGTGTTGGAGTACACAGCGAAGTATTATCTTCCCTTAGCCACGGCGTATCTGCGGAGAGCCGACGACAACGGCAAATGTGCAGAGAGCCTGCTCGACTGGAAACGTCACCTCGCCGGTCATTGGTCCAGGCTGCGTTTCGTCTCCATGCAAATCAAGAGCACTGACGAGCTTCATAACTTCGAGATCCAGGTCTATCTGGACGAATTGGATCCCGACGCGATTCAGGTCGAACTCTACGCCGACGCAGTCGATGGCGACGGGTCCGTTCGGCAGGTGATGACCCGCACAGAACCCCTGGTGGGTCAGAATGTCTGGCGTTACTCCGCGTCGGTTCCCGCCACTCGTCCGGCAGAGGATTTCACGCCCAGGATCGTCCCTTTTCACCCCGAGGCATTTATCCCCCTGGAGGCGCCTGACATTCTCTGGTACCGGTGAAACTGCAGACTTCCGATTCTTCGACGCTCGACTTCCTTGCCGAGGAGTTTGGGCCAGGCTCTTCTATTCAGTTGCCCTCAGGTGATGGATCGCGCGGCCGGTATGAACAGCATCAGCCGGCCATTCTTCGTGCGGTCCATCTCCTCCCGGATTGCCTTTCGACCGATGGATTGTCGACACTGACGATGGCATTTTCGACCTCGACTCGCCTGCTCCGGGACAAGCAATGATTTTTCATCATCTTAGCCTGCCGGGATCTTTGGCATTCCAGTTGCTTCGTAATTCATATAAGAGGCGGGAAGACATGTTGAAGATATCCATCGTCGATAGCGGTGCGGAGAGGCGCCTAGTTCTTGAAGGCGCGCTGATTCCTCCTTCGGTCATGGACCTGAGGACTGCCTGGTTGAAAGCCTGCGCCGGAAGGCAGGGACGGAAGATCGTTCTCGTATTCAGAAATGTCACTCAGATTAGCGCTGAGGGGGAAGCGGCTCTTTGGGAATTAATGAATCGAGGAGTCCGATTCTCGTCGGGAGAGTTACCGACCAAGCACGTTCTTCAGCAACTCTTAAGGAAGAACAAGCCCAGGAAATCGGCGCGCTTTTCGCCGTCGATTTCAAATGATGAGCTGGACCAGCCCTCATTCAACCAGCAAGTGGCGTAACGCAACGATCTATCGCGATCGACCGCGGGCAGGCGGTCGCATCGCAACCTGCCCACGGACCTCGAGCGAATTTAGGTCGAAGCGCCTATCTTGGTTTCGTGGCGCTCGAATGGACTTCCGATCCTCTCGCCTATTACAGGCGTCCGAGTGTGCGGTCAACTTCAGCCTGGGCGATCGCCTGGTCCTTCTCGGCATCGAACAGCTGTGCTTGTGCCTCGGCCAATTGTGCTTCCGCTTCCCGGAGCGCCGACAGATTCGCCGTGCTTGCATGGACCTGATCGCCAGTGATGCGGAGATTTTCAGTCTCAGCTTTGACCGACCGCCGCGCCGCGTCCAACTCGTCCCGGGTGCGATTCAGTTTCCTGAGCTCCTTCTCGATGTCGATGCGTACCTGGCTCTCGGTATGGTGGACGTTTTCCTGTGCCTCAGAGACCTGCGCATGACGTTCCTTGACAAGACCAATACGCTGGCCGAACTCCGAGATCGTCCACTCCGATCGGAATCCGGCGATTTCAGTGTTGACCGGCAAAAGCGGAGTTCCATCCTGGTGGACGTTCTGCACGAACCCAGTGATGTCCGGAATGTATTGCGCACGAGCGGCGTTCAGTCCCGCGCGCGATTTTTCAAGAGTGTGGCGCGCCGACTCGAGGGTAGGATTATGCGCCAACGCCTCTGCTTCAAGGCTGTCAATCGAACTGGACGTTCCAGAAGTCGAACCGGTGATTGACGTTCCCGGGTCTTCAACGGGTTCCACCAGGTCAAACTTGGTGTCCAGCGTCAGACCGAGCAGGTCGTTGAATTGGTCGCGCATATCCGCAATTGCATCTTCCACAGAGCCGAGCGCATGTCGCGCTTCTGCGAGCTTAGCTTCAACTTCCAGGACTCTCTCGTCGAGCACAACTTCGGACTCGACACCTCTCTTGGCCTCGTCCAGACCCTGCTCTCCAGCCTGAATGCGCAGCTCCAGGGCGTGCTTGCGCCGCTCGGCCGAGAGAAGTTGATAAAAGAGTGTCTTCACATTCAAAGAGATTTCGTTTTGAGCCTGTCGGAATTCGCTGTGCGCGCCAGCCGCATCCGCACGGGCGACGGACACGCCCGCGTGGATCTTGAACATCTGGGTTATCGGCTGCGCCGCGGCCGTCGTGGTGAGGTACGCCTCCTGTTGGCCTATCTTGATGTTGACGTCATTATTTGGGATAGGCCCAGTAGCTCCGTACGAGCCGAGTGCGCCCTTCGAGATGGTGAGAAATTCTGTTTGGTCAAAACGTGTTGCCAGCGTTTGATTAGTAACTACAGGGAAGTAATTCGCTCTCGCCTCAGTCACACGCGCATCCGCTTCTTTTGCCTTATCGCCTGCCATCTTCACCTTCGAGTTCTGCCTGGCGGCAAGCTGTACTGCCTCGTCGAGCGTGATCGACCTGGTTTGCGCCTGCGACGACGTAGCGAGCGAGAGAAGAAGAAGTGGCGCAGCGATTGCCGCTTTTGGGACGCGCTTATCGTGCGCGACGACGAAAAGTATCGGAATCGCAAAAAGAGTAGAGACCATGGAGCCGACAAGACCGAAGGCGATGACGCTGGCCATCGGAGCCCAGAGGGTCGATCCGGAAATAATCATGGGGACAACCCCCACCGCGGCTGCCATCGTGGTAAGAAAGATGGGGCGGAGCCGGCGTTCGCCAGCCTCCAGCGCGGCCAATTCAAGAGGATCCCCTTCCTTCATGCGCAGGTGGATGTAATCGATCAGGATGATGGCGTTTCGGACGACCAATCCGCCCACGCTGACAACGCCGATAAAGGCGGTAAATCCGAACGTATTATGCGTCAGGAACAGTCCGAGAGCCGCTCCCGGGACAGCAAGCGGGAGCGCGGTCATGACAATGAGCGGATCAACCAGCGTCCGGAACTGGAAGAGAAGAATGAGAAAGATCAGCATGATGGCCGCTGCGAGCACATATTCCATCTGGCCGAACGTTTCCTGCTGATTGTCGTATTCACCGCCGTAATCGATGCGGTAACCGGACGGGAGATGAATCGCCTCGACTTGCTTGCGCGCGTGATTCAGAATCTCGCTGGCCAGTTGCCCGTCTGTCGGAAAGGCGCGCACGGTGAGGGTGCGAACACCGTTTCTGCGCACGATTCTTCCCGGCTGCCATTCCGGAGTCACGGATGCAACCGCATCCAGCGGGACCCTTGTTCCTGTTATGGGCGATGTGACGTACATGTCTGCGACCGATCGGAAGTCTTTTCTATCCGCCGGATCGAGCCGCAGCAAGACATCGAGATCGCGGTCTCCTTCCCAGGCGGTGGTTGCAGGCAGCCCGTCAAAGCCCACTGCAAGTTCCTGGGCAATCAGTTGATTGGTGAGTCCCAGGCGATTTGCCACTTCATCATGCACCTGTACGCCGGCCTCAAGAACCTGCTCGTGCCAATCGGTGTTGATGTAGGTGGCGCCGGGCGTGTGGCGAAGAATGTCCTGCACCTGGTTTCCGATCGCCTCGAGTGTGGCAGCGTCGTTGCCAACGATGCGAATCTCAATCGGAGACTCCATAATGGACCCCTGCTGGCACTCCTTAACAATCACGGTTGCCTCGGGAGCCACGTCCCGCAGCCTGTGGCGCAAATCCTCGACCAGTTCGGGCGTCTTTTTCACGCTCTTCGTGTTCACCAGAATCTGAGCGTAGTTCGGCGCAGGAATCTGCGGATTGACGTTGTAGTAGAAGCGCGGAAAGCTTGAGCCGAGATCGCTGGCGTACTCCTTGATGAGGGGCTCCTGCGCAAGAACCGCCTCAATGCGGCGCACGGTTGCGTCCGTGGTTTCGATCTTCGTCCCTTCGGGCATCCAGACGTCGATGACGAACTGATTTCGTTCCGCGGTGGGGAAAAGGCGTTGCGGCACGAGCGCCAGGAGGGCAAAACCCGACACGCAAGCGATGACAGTGGAAATGAGAACGCCCTTCTTGTGCTGCATCGCTTTGACGATGAGCCGGTTATAGTCACTTTGCATGTCGTCCAGCACGGTCTTCTTGCCGGCCTTGCCTGCATCCTGGTGGTCCTCCTTCACGAATCCCGTGCGGATGAGGAATTTCGACATCATTGGCGTCAGGAACATCGCAACCAGGTACGAGATGGAGAGCGAAAGCGCAACCGTGATCGGGAGGGCCTTGATAAACTCGCCGATACTTCCGGTAAGGAAAAGAAGCGGGAGAAATGCAACAATGATCGCGAGTGTGGCGGTAAAGACCGGAACCGCCATTTCGCTGGCGGAGCGTTCTGCAGCTTCCTCGATGGGGACCTTGTGGTCGAGTAGTTCAATATAGTTATCGACAATCACAATGGCGTTGTCGACGACCATTCCGAGCACAATGATCAATGCAGCGATCGAGACCTGTTGAATCTCCACATGGCAGAGCTGAAGTGCGCCAAAGGTCATGGCAATGGAGGTGGGGATGGAAATGGCAGCCACCAGTGCCACCCTGAGAGGCAAGAGGATCACTGTCACCGCGATCACGGCAATGATGGCTATGCCAAACTCCTTCATAAAATCCCGGACGCGTTCCGTGACCATCTTGGGCTGGTTCGCCACCAAGTCAAGCTTGATGTCCGGCGGAAAACTGGCCTTGATGCTTGCCAGCTTCGCATTCAGTGCGTTGCCGAGATCTTCGATGTTATTGCCTTCGTTCATCTCGACCGCAAGCAGGACGGACGGTTCGCCATTCATGCGCACGTACAGCTCCGGGTCCTTGTAAGTCCGTTGAACGGTGGCCAGGTCCCGGATGTAAACAGGCTGGCCTGTAGTGCGCGACACATCGACCATGAGCTGGCGAATATCGTCTTCGGTGTGAAGCCGCCCACCCTGCTGGATGGGGACCTTGTTGTGCTCATCGGGGACACGGCCCGCGTATTGGATAGTGTTCTGGCCCTGCAAGGCCTGCATTACCTTGAACGGCGTGACCCCGTACTGCGCAAGCTGCGCACTGGAGGCGTCGACTTCAATGGCTTCCGGCTGGTCGCCAATGCGATGGATCTTGGACACGGCGGGAATGGTGCGGATGCCGTCTTCAAGGGTCCGCGCGTAGTCCTTGAGCTCACGGTAGCCATAATGGTCCCCGTGCACGGCAATCAAGACCGCAACCGTGTCGCCGAAGTCTGAATCCACAATCGGCCCCAGAACCCCGGAAGGCAACTCGGCGGCTTTGAGCAGGGCCATGTCAAGACGCAACCTGGACCAGAACTCGTCGGCATTCGTGACCCAGTCATTCAGCTCGACGTTGACAACTACCATTCCGTTGCGAGTGGTTGAGTAGGTCTTTTCGCGGCGCACCTCGGCAAAGTGAAACAGGTGCTCTTCGATCTTGCGGGTGACCTGGTCTTCGACTTCCCGGCTGGTGGCGCCGGGATAGACGGCTGCAACAATGCCCGTGCGGATCGTAACCTTCGGATCCTCACGGCGCGGCATTCTCGCTATGGAATAGACGCCAATGAGAAAAACTAGGGAGGCAAGAAACAGCGTTACCTGGGGATAGCGCAATGCGGCGCGAACCGGATTCACAGGCCAGCTCCCTGAGTCTTTACGATCGAACCGTCGCGGAGGTTGTGCTGGCCTTCCACGACCACCTGCTCATTTCCGACCAAGCCGCTGCGAATTTCCACTTCGTTGTCGATCATTGCGCCCACGTCGACGCGCCGGCTGTAGACGCGGTTCTGGCCAGGAGCCAGCACGAAGACCTGCGAGACTCCCCGTTCGTCGCTGACGATTGCCGAACCGGGGAGGGTAATCGCATTCTCCTGGGTATCTCCGATGAGACGCGCTTCGCTCACCATGCCGGCCAGCAATATGTGGGTAGGATTGGCAACAACGATCTTCGATACGTAGGTGCGCGACGCAGGGTCGGATGCCGCGGCGATTGCTTCGATGCGCCCTTCGAACTGCTGCCCGTCGAGAGATGGAATGGAAACCACGGCGTGGTCCCCTACGCGCACTTTTCCGACCTCGGCCTCGGGAATTCCAACTCGCACTTTGACAGGATCCAGATCGACCACAGAGAAAACCGGAACACCGGGAGCGACTGTATTTCCGACTTCGATTTGACGCATTCCTATGAGGCCCGAAATGGGGGCGCGCAACTGGCAATCCGCGAGCCGCTTCTTCGCTTCGTCCCGTAGCGCGTTGGCGGCGCTCAACTGCGCTGAGGCGGCGTGCTTGTCTTCAACACGCGTTCCGCTTTTCGCCATGTCGTAGCGCTGCTGCGAGGCCAGATACGCCGCTTCGATCTTGTGAAAGTCGTTGGCCGGCAGACTTTTATGGTCGTAGAGATACTTGAGGCGCTGGTATTCGTCCTGGGTGCGCTCGAAATCGATCCGCGCCTGCTCCAGTTCCTGGTGCCTAAGCCCCGCTTCTGCCTTCTCGTTCTCGGCATTCGCTGCGTTTGCCTCACTCGCCGCAGCCTCGAATCCGTTTCGATAATCGGTGGCGTCCAGATCCGCCAGGAGCTGGTCCTTGATCACGCGTTGGCCCTCATCGACGTAGACATGAAGTACTCGGCCGCCAACCTGGAAGGCTGATAATGCCGTAACATTTGCTTCAACCGATCCACTGACCACAACCGACACTGGCTGCTGGACGTGCCGCGGAAGCTGAAGGCGCACGGGCACGGGCTGATCTGCAGCGACCTCCGGCTTGCGTTGACATCCGGCAAGCAGAAAAACCGATGCGCAGAGAGCCGCTAGGACCCGCTTAACCTCCGCAGGCAAAGTCGCACGAGAGCAGCAGAAAACCTTCATCTCGATACCTTTCACGAATAAGAGTGTTCCGATTTTTGTTGTCGGCCGCAGATGCCGGGCATCCTGATCTCGCACGCATCCTTTCCACCCTTGCATCTGCACCGGAGCTGCAGCTCCTTCCGGCTCGGTGAAAAGCGCCGCGATGAACTCGCGGCCCACCCTCCCTCCATTCGCAGGTGGAATGCCAAATCGGAATAAGCTACTAATCGTCGTAAAATGAAGAGAGTGCAATAGATAATCTAAGAATGGGAGTTGTCGAGAGTCGCAATTGTCGAGGCAAGTTCGACAGTGAGGGGGAGGCTCTTCGGTGAATGGCATGAACGCAGAAACGGTGCTACAGCGTCAGAACGAGCGACTTCAGTTGCTCCTGGACCTGACCAACAAGATCACGTCAAACCTGGACCTCCGGGAGGTCCTCCGCGCTATCTCCGCCAATGCCCGGGAACGGATGCTGGGCGAACTAGCCGGCATAGCATTGCCCGACGAGCCGTCGGGAAAACTCAGAATATACGCGCTTGATCTTCCAGACGGCCCAGCAATCATAAGAGAGGGAATGCTGATCAGTTTCACAGGGCCAACGAGAGCTGCGTTTGAGACTCTCAAGCCTACCATCTCAAACACCTCAAATCCTGACGACTTTTCCCCCGAGGAACAGCCGCTCAATGCGCTTCTCACGGAACCGAAGACCGTCTGCAATATTCCTCTTGTGAGCCGCGGCCGCGCTCTGGGTTTCCTGAGAGTCGGGCGAACAGCAGAACGTCCATACGATGCCGACGAGATCGATTTTCTCCGGCTGGCAGCCGGTCAGATCGCCATCGCCATTGAAAACGCTCTGGCCTACGAGGAGATTTCCCGGCTGAGAGACAAGCTCGCCGAGGAGAAGCTCTATCTCGAGGAGCAATTCCGAAGCGAGATGGGCTTCGAGCGGATCATTGGGAACAGTGCGGCAATCAAGCATGTTTTGCAACTGGTCGACACGGTTGCGCCCAGCGATTCCACGGTATTGCTGCTTGGCGAAACCGGAACTGGCAAGGAACTGATTGCCCGCGCCATCCACGAGCGCAGCCGGCGCAAAGAGCGTACGTTTGTGAAGCTCAATTGCGCCGCCATCCCCACCGGTCTGTTGGAGAGCGAACTTTTCGGGCATGAAAAGGGAGCGTTCACAGGCGCGATCGGTCAAAAGGTCGGGCGCATGGAACTCGCCGATCAGGGAACGCTGTTCCTGGATGAGGTAGGCGATATTCCCACCGAAATCCAACCGAAATTATTGCGCGTCCTGCAGGAGCGCGAATTCGAGCGGCTGGGCAGCACGCATACCCGCAAAGTGAATATCCGTATGGTGGCGGCGACCAACCGTGACCTCGAGCAAATGGTTGCGGACCGGGAGTTCCGGAACGATCTCTATTACCGCCTGAATGTGTTTCCCATCCGCATTCCGCCCCTGAGACAGCGAAAAGAGGACATACCGCTGCTGGTGAGTTACTTTGTGCAAAAGTGCGCGAAGCAGATGCAAAAGCGCATTGACGCGATTCCGGTATCCGTGATGAAGGGGCTTACGGCCTGGGATTGGCCCGGCAACATCCGCGAACTCGAGAATTTTGTCGAGCGCGCTGTCATTTTGACGCGCGGCAAGTCGCTTGAGGCTCCGCTTGCCGAGCTTTACAAATCCCAAAAGCACGAATCTAAGCCGGTTCCGACTCCGTTGCCAGGATCGGAAGACGACATTACGCGAATTGTCAAGGCGACGATTGCTTCGTTAAAAGGCAAAGACGCTGAAAGCGAACACGCCAGAAAACAGCGCGACGAGATCGTTCACGCACTGACCGAATCCAAAGGCCGGGTCGGAGGCGCCGAGGGGGCTGCGGCACGAATGGGTCTGAGCCGCACAACCCTCATCTCCCGGATGAAGCGGTTGGGAATCAATCCCTTCGATTACGCTTGAGGCCCTACTCCTTCAGTGCGGCCCGAACGAATTGACAATCTTTCGCCCGGTCAAGCCGTAACGAGGCTCAGTTCGAACGGACCGTCTCCGGTCCTGTCGTCAACACTTTCGACTTTCGACACGTCCCCCTCCCTGCAAATGACTGACACAAAGACACATAGCGGAGCCAGCATTTGGCACAACGATTGCAGCCAGATAAGTGGACAATTGCAATGTTAAAGATCTCAATCTCTGAAAACGGAACAAAGCGCCAATTGATCCTGGAGGGCAAGCTTATTGAGCCCTGGACCAATGAACTGAAGATCGTTGGCCAACAGGCTGTAGTGGCTAGCGATCATCGTGACCTCATTATCGATCTGCGGAGTGTGACCGCCATTAGCGCCGATGGAGAAAGAGTCTTGCTGGCGCTGATGGATCAAGGCGCCAAATTCCGAGCTTGCGGCGTTTTTATGAGACAGGTCCTGAAAAACCTGTCTCGACGACTGCGGGACGCGAGAGAAACAAGCGAAAAGGAAAAGACATGATTCGGGTTGAAGCACGGGGAAGAACACGAGTGGGAGGAAGGAAATGAAGATCCTCGATTGGATTCTCGTTGTATTTGGCCTGCTTGCAATCGGTTCCGGCGCGGTTGTGTTGTGTGGCATTCTGCGGGTTAAGCTCAGTGGTAAATGGGCGGTTCGCTTTTTGGAATGCAGCCTCATTGCGAGTGTGGCTGGCCTCCTGCCTGCCGGTCATCAACTCTCGCCGATTGAGATTGCCTGCATGCTGTCGGTCTATTGCTCGGGAGCCGTCGTTCTAGCCTGGCTTAGGTTCGACCTTGCCGGCCCATGGCGCACCGTTTTCGCTTTTCTTATTACAGTTGTTCTCTATTTGAATGTTGTTTCCCTTTCGATTCAGCTGTTCAAGCACTCCCCTGTGCTGGCATCTGCCGCAATGTCACCCTACCCTCCCTTTGAAATCATGCAGGTTCTTTTGGTGGCATTCTTCACCGTTATGGGAGTGATGGTACTGAGGGTCTGTCATGTTGAGGCGACCCGGTCGCCAGCGCGCCTTACGGTTCGCGCGCACGTAATCGGCTAAGTTCTCGCACCGCAACAGGCCCCGGGCTCCCTTATACGCTTTGATCGCGTAGCCCCTCGCCTGCGGCATTGCTCGAGCCAAGAATTGCAGCGCAAGCGCCTCAACGCCAGATTAGGAAAACCCTTGTCTGCTCCATATCGAGGAAGGTCTACGCTCCCTTTTGGTCGCGTCGACGGTGCCTCAGTGCTGCCCGGATACGCTATTTCCTAATCCGCGTTAGCCGGCGTGCAATTCTCGATGGCGCTTGATTCATGTATGTCCAGGGAGGATTCCCTCGGCCTTCGACAGTGTTCGACAGTGCGGTTGGCGAGCGTGTCAACGTCACTTTCGACAATGCGCGCAGACTGCACTTAGTCTCCTCGTCAAATCAACAACTTGCATGGCAGGGGATCTGGCACCATAAGTGCAACTTACTCAATAGAGCAGGTGAAAAACAGATGTTGAATGTCTCCGAGTTTGATAGTCGTACATCGCAAAGTCCTATTACGGAGCGCGTGCATACCGCACATCGAGTGCGCCATTCAAGATTGAACGAAATCCACGCGACACCTGACGATTTCCAGCAGTTGTTCGCGATGGAAATGGACGATCTATTTGGACTGTCGTTCCGTCTTACCGTCGATGCAGAGAAGGCCGAAAGCTGTCTCATCCGTGCCATGAGGGAGTGTTTTGACAGCAGCTGTCAAGTTTTAAAGAAATGGGCGGGCAACTGGGTACGCCGCGCAGTGATCCGCAACGCGATACGCCAGGTTCTGGATAAAGAGAACACTTTGTACGACGGTATCTTTTGTGATATAGGATCTGAATTCTATTTGCAGCCCAGCCAATATCGGGTCGAAGAGCTGCGGGAATCTCTCGCAGTTCTCGATCTGCCAGATTTCGATCGCCTGGTCTTTGTGATTTGCGTTCTCGAGCGTTATTCCATCCTGGATTGCGCGCTGCTCATGAAGAAATCTCCGAACGACGTGAACGATGCGCGCGTGCGCGCAATCAATCAGGTTATTGAAGCCGAAGGATGGAATCAGCTGGTGGGAAACGCCAGCGCGTGTAACGCCTGCAGCTTTGGAGGGAAAGAGTTTGATGGCTCATGCGGAACACTTCTTGATTAGCCATCCTATCGCATTGCTGGCTGTCACGATCATCCTGGAGCAGGCAGGTCTCCCCATTGCCAGCGCGCCGCTGTTGCTGCTGATCGGGGCACTCGCTGGCAGCGAAGGGCTGAATGTGCCTGTAGCTCTATTTGTAGCGGTCTCGGCCTGCCTATTGGTTGATTGCGCCTGGTTCGATCTGGCGCGTATTCGCAAATGGACCCGCAACCGTGCTCGCAGAGAGCGGCATGCCGAAGTCCCGAAACCATTTCGCATCCCGGACATATTCACTCGTCACGGGACCACGGCCATTTTCGTTGCACGATTCGTGCCGGGTCCCAATCTTGCTGCGGCCATCGCCGGCTTCTCAAGTGTTTCGAGAGTTCGATTCATGTTGCAGGACACCATCGCATCCGCCGTGTGGGCCACCCTCTATCTCACCGCCGGCTACTTGCTTCCGCAGCATCTTCGCTCCTGCCTTTGCTCGTTCGTAAGCACTTCTCCGGGCGGCGTCATCCTCCTGACCCTCGGACTTACCGCGGCCGTTTTCGGCGCTTTCCGATTTCGTCGTGGTTTAGCTAAGCGCAGCACTCGCCGGCTTGTAAAACTCCCCCTCATTACTTCAGGACCGATCGTTTCCGGCGCCTGCCTCAACCCTGAAGTCGATTGACTCGTGAGAGTAAAATGATGGCAAATTAAGTTGCTGGTACTGAAAGCAGGACAAACGTATTTGCTTGACCAGTTCGTTTCCCTGCGAATATCCCAGCACCGGCAAGTGATCTGGATCACGGTCTGTTGTCCGTTGTTGAAGTAGTCCACAGTTGGGGTCCCATCCGACCCGATGCCGCGGTGTCTGACGCTGTTTCGGCTGTGAGGTGGCGGCATCGTGAAGCGGCGCGAGGTCGTAAATGAAATCTGTTCTGGCACTCGTCACGATCGGCACACTCAACCTTCTGCTCGGGTCTTCTCCTGTTCCGGCGCTGGACCCATCGCTTGACGTCAGCCAGTACTCGCACACCGCCTGGACCGTCCGGGACGGATTCTCCCTGGGCAATATCTATGCGATGGCGCAAACGCCCGATGGGTATCTCTGGTTCGGCACGGAATTCGGCTTGGTTCGCTTCGATGGCGTTCGCAACATCCTCTGGCAACCACCGGCGGGTCAGCATCTGCCTGACAAGAACATCAACAGCTTGCTCGTCACGCGCGACGGCACTCTGTGGATTGGCACGTTCACCGGCCTTGTAACCTGGAATGGCACTACGCTGACCCCGCGAGCGGAGCCCGGGCAACAATTCATTTCTTCGCTCTTCGAAGACCATGAGGGAACGGTGTGGGCCGGCACACTCGAAACGCCTTCTGGCCGGCTCTGCGCACTCAGAAGCGGCGGCACTCAATGCTACGGGAAAGATGGTGCCTTCGGAAGAGCAGTCTGGGCTGAGTATGAGGACCGCTCAGGCGCTCTCTGGGCCGCGGCGCAGTCGGGGCTTTGGCGAATGCAACCCGGTCCTCCAAAGCGATATGCGGCAACGACGGAGCTCATTGCCCTGAATAAGGCCGACGACGGAGGTCTGTTAATTGCCATGCATGGCGCAGGACTTCTGCAGCTAGCCGGCGACAAGCTTGAATCGTTTCCGATTCGAAGCGCAAGCGATCCACATCGACAGATTCAGGACCGGGATCTCGATTCGAATCGACTGCTACGGGACCGCAATGGAGGTCTGTGGATCGGAACCGTGGAGCGGGGGCTCATCCATGTTCATAACGGCCGGACTGACGTGTATGCGAAGCTGGATGGTCTCTCTGGCGATGTCATCCTCAGTATTTTCGAGGATCGAGAAGGCGATATCTGGGTCGCCACCACTGGAGGACTCGACCGGTTTCGAGAGCTGCCCGTCTCTACCGTTTCTGTGAGACAAGGTTTGTTCAGTGACGCTACTCAGTCCGTGCTCGCAGCCACAGACGGGAGCATTTGGATCGGCGCTTACGACGGTTTGACCAGGTGGAAGAACGGGCAAACGACCATCTTCCGCAAGGGAAGCGGACTGCCGGACGGCCCGCCACAATCTCTGTTTCAGGATTTTCGTGGGCAAATCTGGGTGTCTGCTCCTCACGGACTTTTTTATTTCAAGGACGGCAGGTTTCTTGTTGCGAATGCAGCTCCAGGCGGAGAAGTGCATTTCATGTCTGGTGACAAGGCCGGTAATCTTTGGTTATCGGAGCATCAGAGACTTTTGCACTTGCTGGATGGGCACTTGGTCGAGCAGTTCCCCTGGTCGCAGCTGGGACGCCGCCAAAGTGCTGAAGTCTTACTCTCTGGCCGCGAGCAAGGAGGAGTGTGGCTTGGATTCTGGTTGGACGGTGGACTTTCGTATTTTAAGGATGGCCAGGTCCGCGCGTCTTACACAGCCGCCGATGGGCTGGGCGAGGGCCATGTCCCCGATCTTCAACTCGATCGCGATGGGGCGCTGTGGGCCGCAACCGAGGAAGGCGGCCTCAGCCGGATCAAAAATGGCCGTATCACTACGCTGACAAGCAGGAATGGATTGCCTTGCGACGCGATTTACTGGGTGATAGAGGACGACGATCGTTCGCTCTGGTTGTACACAGGCTGCGGCCTGGTGCGCATCACGCGTGCCGAAATGGACGCGTGGATCGCCGACCCTAAGCGTAGGGTTGAGACGGCGGTTTGGGATGCGGCAGACGGCGTCAGGCTCCGCTCGAGCGCAGCTAGCGCCTACGGCCCTCGCGTCGCGAAGGCAACCGATGGCAGAATCTGGTTCGTGACGGGAGAAGGAGTCCAAGTCGTCGATCCCCAGAACCTTGCTGACAACAAACTCCCGCCTCCAGTGCACATCGAGCAAGTCGTAGCCGACCAAAAGACGTACTGGCAGAACTTGCCGGGCGCGGCGGTTGCGAAGGTGAGGCTGCCGGCTCTGACTCGCGATCTCGCCATCGCCTACACTGCTCTCAGCCTCGCCGCGCCGGAAAAGGTCCACTTCAAATACATGCTGGAAGGCCAGGATCGCGAGTGGAGAGAAGTAGTTAATGACCGCGAGGTGCAATATTCAAATCTCGCTCCGGGCACCTACCGGTTCCGAGTGATCGCGTGCAACAACAGCGGAGTGTGGAACGAGCGGGGCGAGACACTGGAGTTCACGATTGCGCCGGCGTACTACCAGACGAACTGGTTCCGCGCCCTCTGCGTTGTCCTTTTGTTGGCGCTGCTGTGGGCGGCCTACCGGTTGCGCGTCCGGCAGTTGCATCGCGAATTCGCCTTGACGCTGGATGCGCGCGTTGGTGAGCGGACAAGCATCGCGCGGGATCTCCACGACACTCTGCTTCAAAGCCTCCATGGGTTGCTGCTAAAGTTCCAGACCGTTTCGCAGTTGCTCCCGGACCGTCCCATCGAGGCAAAAGAAAAGCTGGACAGCACGATCGAGCGGGCCGCCAAGGCGATCACTGAAGGCCGGGATGCGGTGCAGGGACTGCGTGCCTCCACGGTGCAGACCAACAATCTTGCCCTGGCGGTGAGCACGCTGGGTGAGGAGCTCGCGGTCGACCCAGCCAAAGGCGGGTCTGCGGCATTTCGCGTCACAGTTGAAGGCGAATCGCGAGATTTGCATCCCATCCTGCGTGACGAGATCTACAGGATCGCTGCCGAGGCGCTGCGCAACGCCTACCAGCACGCCCAGGCGCGGCAGATCGAGGTCGAAATCCGCTATGACGATCAACAATTCCGGATGCGTGTGCGGGACGATGGAAAAGGCATCGATCCAGCGGTCCTGTCGGAACAGGCGCCCGAGGGACATTTTGGCTTGAACGGCATGCGGGAACGCGCCAAACTCATAGGCGGCAAACTGGTGATCTGGAGCGAGGTTGACACGGGGACCGAGGTGGAATTGGGCATTCCCGCAGGCGTCGCTTATGTCACAGCTTCGAAACGATCCTGGTTATCCCAACTGCTTGACGGAAAAGACAAAGACAGGAATGAGGAGAAGACACCATGAGTACCAGCACGGCTCAAATTCGAATTCTCGCGGTCGACGATCATCCCATCGTACGCGAGGGGATCGCCGGTTTGATCGCCATTCAGCCCGAAATGGTCTTAGTGGGCGAAGCCTCCGATGGCCGTGAAGCGATTCAGCAGTTCCGGAAGCATCGTCCGGACGTCACGCTGATGGACCTGCAGATGCCGGAAATGAACGGGCTCGATGCGCTGATCGCCATTCGCAATGAATTCCCCGATGCGAAGATCATTATGCTGACGACCTACAAGAGCGACGCACAGATCGTCAGGGCGCTCAGAGCCGGCGCCCAGGGATACCTGTTAAAGAATGCCTTGCACAAGGAGTTGCTGGATACGATCCACGCGGCGTATGCGGGGAAGAGAACTCTCAGCCCGGAGGCTTCACTGGAAATTGTCGAGCACGCCATGGACGAATGCCTGACACCGGCTGAAATAAGTGTGCTGCGACTGATAGCCGCTGGAAAAGCAAACAAGAAAATTGCCGATGAGCTTTCCACCACGGAAGAATCAGTCAAGAGCCGGGTCAAAAGCATCCTTTCCAAATTGGGCGCCAATGACCGAACCCACGCTACGACGATCGCCCTGAAACGAGGAATCATCGAGCTATAATCCCCGCCCATGCGGTCTGGTTTACTCCGGCGCCTCAAAAGAGGGTCGATCCACACTATTTAGGGGGTTCTAATCGGTTCGGCGGTGTATGAAAATGTATAAGTGATTGAAAGGTGCGTCTGTTGCGACGCTTATATTCTACTTTTGCCGGCGGGTGGCCTGGGCTCGGACTAATCCTGATGCGGCTGACAGCCGGTATTGCTTTAGCGTATGGCGCAGTCACAATTCTTCTCTCCGATCCTCCGGCCCCAATAGCGATAGTATCCGCACTCCTTATTACTGCGGGATTTCTTCTCACCGTCGGCCTCTTCACTCCCATTGTGGGGATGCTGGTGGCTCTTGTTCAAATCTATAAGTTCATCACCATACCAGCAGACAGGATGGTCTGTTTTCTGATCGCCTCGCTCGGAGCTGCCCTGGCGATGTTAGGACCTGGTTCGTGGTCGGTCGATGCTCGCATGTTTGGATGGAAGCGCATCGAACCGCCGCCACGGAAGAGGTAACCCTCGCCCGAGTTCAGCCGCCGACTCAGACAAGCCCAACGATTCTTCGAAAGGAGGCGCCCACCCGCCTCTACGGAGGTCATCGTTTCCCTCGTTATGGGATTTCACTTGGTGCGCACAGGTTCGAGAATGGGACGCATACATACCTCGCCACGGCGCGCCGGAAGAAATCCGACAGGAGGTCACCATGGGCGATCCTGGATTGGCGACTGCATCTTTTCCACGCCACCGCAGCACAGAATTTGCTGTTGAAGCAGAACTTCGAAGGCATTCCTGCAGCGGGCCTTTCGAGACAGGCCTCGACAAGCACAGCCGCAACGCAGCATTCGCCTCTATTCCCGCGGGAGTCCATGTCGCGCAGGGGGGAGCGCAAAGTCAGCAGGACCGGCTCCAACTGCTGCTGAATCTGACGAAGCAGATTACCTCGAACCTGGATCTGCGCGAGGTCTTGCGTTCGATTTCCATCAGTCTTCGTGAAGCATTGAACGGGGATATCGCATCCGTTTCGCTGTACGACGCGGATTCAGCCGGATTCAGGTTATACGTCATCGATTTTCCCGAGGGCAAGGGGCTCGTTAAAGAAGGCTTGTTACTGCCGCTTATTGGCCCCGGTAAGAAGGTCCTTGAAACACTTCAGCCGGTCATCGCAGGCATTGGCGACTTTTACGAACTGGGCCCCGAGATTCGCGGCGAACTGGCGCCTCTGGCAGGGGTCAAGAGCGTCTGCTTGATTCCTCTCCTGAACCGTGGCCGCGTGCTCGGCATTCTGGCGATGGTGAGAACGACGGCGCACCCGTTTGCCGAACAGGAAGTCGTGTTCCTCAGCCAGATTGCGGGGCCGATTGCAATCGGGATCGAGAATGCTCTGGCTTATGCGGAGATTTCTCGGCTGAAAGACAAGCTCGCCGAAGAAAAGCTCTATCTCGAGGAAGAGATTCGCAGCGAGATGGGTTTTGAGCGGATCATCGGGGACAGTTCTACGCTGAGGCGCGCTCTGGAAATGGTTGAGACTGTTGCTCCCAGTGATTCTACCGTTCTGTTGCTGGGCGAGACCGGAACAGGCAAGGAGTTGATTGCCCGCGCGATTCATGAACACAGCCGGCGCAAGGACCGCTCGTTTGTGAAGCTGAACTGCGCAGCGATTCCCACCGGGCTGCTGGAGAGCGAGTTGTTCGGTCACGAGAAGGGAGCCTTCACGGGCGCTATCAGCCAGAAGGTCGGACGAATGGAGCTTGCCGATCAGGGTACCCTGTTCCTCGATGAAGTGGGCGATATACCGCTTGAAATCCAGCCGAAACTGCTCCGGGCCCTGCAGGAGCGGGAATTTGAACGCCTGGGTAGCACGCACACGCGCAAAGTGAATCTTCGCGTGGTGGCGGCGACCAACCGCAATCTCGAAGAGATGATTGCGAAGCGCGAATTTCGCAGCGACCTTTTCTACCGCCTCAATGTGTTTCCGATCCGGATTCCTCCGCTAAGGGAGCGCAAGGAAGACATTCCTCTGCTGGCGAAATACTTCGTTCAGAAACTGGCCAAGCAGATGCAGAAGAAGATCGAGTCGGTTCCTGTGGCGATTATGAAAGGGCTGACAGCGTGGGACTGGCCGGGCAACATCCGCGAATTGGAGAACTTCATCGAGCGCGCAGTGATCCTGACGCGGGGCCGGTCGCTTGAAGCGCCTCTTTGCGAACTTCAGAAGGTAAAGACCGATGAGCCTGCGCAGGCGCGCGAGCCCGGAGGCGAACAAGATATTGCGCGGATCGTTAAGGAAACCATCAGCTCACTGGGTAATAGGGGCGCTTTGAATGAACATGCCCAGAAGCAGCGCGATGAGATCATTCGAGTGCTTACCGAATGCAAGGGACGTGTCGGAGGGCCGAATGGAGCCGCGGCTCGGATGAACATCTGCCGCTCGACGCTTATCTCCAGAATGAAAAGACTCAATATCGATCAGTATCAATATGCTTGATGGGAATCTCCGCTTGACGTTGGCACGCCGCGATTCTGGCTCCTCGGAATTCCATCGTCACTTCCGGTCCAGACAGAATGCGGCCGCCCGAAAATCGCTGCGGAACCCGGAGGCCGGATTGAAGCCATGCTTCATCCACCAGGCGCCGCTCGCAACGCCGGGTGTTGACTGGGTCAGTACTCCACACGGTAGACCTTTCCCTCAAGCATGACCGCATCCTTGTCCGCTGAGTGGATGCGAATCAGCACAGGCCGGTATGCGTCAAGGACGGCTGAGCCGATTTCGCCCACGGCCCAGGAAAGCCCGCTCCAGATCATCGGGTAATAATCGATCGCGACTGAATTCCATTCTGTTTCACGGCCTCGGAGGCGGCAAGTTGACGCAGACCGTGCGATGATTCAGGCAAGATCCACTTCGACGCGATGCACGCCTGGCGGAACCGAAGGCAGCACCAGGTACACCGATCCCTCGATCTTTCGCTCTTGGGTTGCTGCGTTCTGTCCGTCCAGCCGGGCTTGCCCGGCTCTGCGATTCGGCGGAAGGAAGATCTCCACGTCGAAGTTCTCTGCGCTTCCGGTGAAGTCGAGTTCAATTCTCTGCTCGCGCTCGCGGTAATGATAGGAGCAGTAGCCGGCCGAGGCCGGGTAGCGGACCGTCACTGCTGCCGAAGGTACATCGGCTGCACGCCATCGGGGAGTGAGCGCAGTGCGGCTGAAGGCTGCGCCGCGATCCTTGACGCCTGCAAGGCCCTCGATCAGCGCATACAGGACCGATCCGTTCCAGCCATCCGGGATGCCCGTCGATAAATCGTCGTACGGGGCAAAGAAGACCGGAGCGCTGCTCAAAGTAACGGCCAGAAGGAGCCATTTGCTCCTTGCCGCGCCGATACTCAGCTCCAGCCGGACGATCTCGCGCTCGGGATGGGGATTATTGATTCCAGTCGCGTAAACGCCAAACTCCTGTTCATCGGGCGTGCTCTTCTTCCACGCCACGCGGAAGCTGTCTTGGGTGCGTGGGCCGGCTTTGTCGTACCTCGAATCTCTCGGGAAACTCCAGGAGTGCCCGTCAACATCCTGCGTGTCGCTCGTGCCGTCGGCATAGTGCAACGTCGCAACGAGTCCCCCGGCTGCGCGGCCGTCCACCGCGTCAAGCAGATAAATCGACGCGGCTTTGGCATCGACAGGCAGGAAGACTTGCGAGGTGAAGGGGCTCAATCGCGAGAGTACGACGCACGACCGGAACGGCTCGTGCGCGGGATTGAGCACGTCGAACGGCACACCCTGGAACTCCTGTGCGCCGGTGGGGAGATCTCCAAGGGTTGAAGCCTGGTTGCCTGACCACAGCGGTACGCCAGGGGCGATTTTGACGTGACATGCGTTGGCCTGGCTCTGAATGCTCAACTTTGAGAAGGTGCGTTCGGGAGTTTCGACGCCTCTGCCGCGCAACGTGGTCGGCAAATAACCCTGATAGCGATCCGCAACAGCTTTGATTCTACGCAAAATATCGGCGCCGTAGGTCTCATATCCGTGTTCGAAAGCTCCATGCGCAAGCTCGCCCCCAACCACGATCAGCACTCCGCCGTTACAGTACTCCCACACCAGGCCCGGAATGTTCAGCGTGAAATCCCGCTGGAAGGGCGGATATATGCCGTAGAACTCGCCAGGCGATGAAGAGGGCATCTCGCGCCGGATGCGCTGATAGGTCTTGAGAATCGAAAAGCACTTCTCCTGCGAGATTCCGCGGTTAAGAGCGTAGGCGTTGGAGAGAGAAACCTGGATCGACATATCGACCCCTACATCCGGCTTGTAGTCGGGATTCTCGGCGATCCAGTGAGTGTAGAATTCGCCGTTCCACGCCAGAGCGTTCAGCCGCTGCTCCACATCGCCGGCCAGCTTCTCAAACTCCGGCGCCTCCTGGCCACGCCCGGCAATCTTCAGCATTTCAGCGAGATTGCGGCACTGGCAAATGAAGTTGGTATTGTCGCCATGAAAAACGCCGAATTCGCTCTTTCCCAGGTAGACCATGAAGACTGTTCCGCCCCACCGTTGCTGGTCGTCCGAAACGTAATCCCAGGTGTCGATGGTGAATCCGCGATGCATCAGCTGGTACTTCTCTGACCAGCGGTACGGGCTCCTGGTCACGAAACGTAACGCCCGCATTGCCGCATCCAGCTTGCCCTTCATCCATTCCGTGTCGCCGGTAGCTTTCCATGTGTAGTAAAGCCCTTCAACAAAGTACTGCTCCACATGGCTCTCAACCGGTGCGCGGCGCAACTGCTGTGATCCGTTCTCGATCCGCTGCACGAATCCGTCGTAGTTGAACTTCCAGTCGAAGAAGTTGTAACCGGGTGTTTCCGCGTAGCAGTTTTCCCAGATCATTCCGTCTTCGCGCTGGGTTTCGGCAAAGAAATCGATCGCATCCTTGAGCTGGGGCCAGTAATACTTCATGCCCTTCATGATGAGCGTGTGATCGAAGATCCAGTTGGCAAAGAACTGATAGGCGCGGTTGTTGAGGCGCAGGGTCTGGACCGGTGCCGAGTCCCAGCTCATCATGGTCCACAGAAGCGCATCCGTCAGCGCCTTGAACGTGCCGCCCTCGTCGTGGATTTCGGTGACGCAGTCTACCGCGAAAGAGGCTTCGGCGACGGTTTCTCCATGCGGCCCAAGCAGTTTGGCCGTCTGCCGGCCCAGGGCTCCGCCGACAGTGAACTTCATCTCCGCGCTGGCCGGCTGGCGCACGTACTCCCGGCCTTGACCATCGAGAACAACTAAAGCCACAACCGAGTTGCTGCTGCCGGCGGCTCGCAGAGTAAGAACCCGCAGCGGCCGGCAAACGGCTCCCGCTCCAACATCGAGCAAAAGGGAAACGGAATCGACGCGGTTCCCGGTTGACTGTCCGCGGCCCAGCGAGACTCCGGCGGTTGCAGCCATTGGCATGGCCTTCAACAGTGCTCTTCGATCCATCGTCACTTGATGATTCCTCTCCCTTAATTGCCTTTGATACTATTGCCTCGGCCTCCGGGGATGGATGAGCGCCCTGGGTCGGCAGCCATCAAGGCGCCAGCGCGTATTCAATCGCCCACACCGCGCCCGGGCGCAGATACATTGACGCCCTGAAGTCGCCCTTCTCATCCCACGCCTCCGGCGTCCTGAACCAGTAGCCCTTCTTTTGATAAACAGTGTCGTAGACACCTTTGGCCGTCCGCAGCGATTCGTCTTTCATGCCCTCACTGGCGAACTCCGAGGCAAGTGCGAACGTGATTCCGGTCCACACCTCATTCGTTTGTGGACCTTCGAGCAGGCTGCCGTCAGCTTTTCTGCCGTTCACAGCTCCCATGGAACCAGCCTGGAAGCCAAGAACATTGTTTGCGTAGATCGTCTGCAAAGCCGATTTCCTCATTTGCTCGGGAACAATCGATCCCAGGCCGGTGAGCGAGGCGTACCACTGGCCGGCCAGTTGCATGGCCTGGATATCGTCTACTCCGCGCGAATACCGGAAATAACTGCCGGTCCAAAGCTCATCGATATACGCCTTTTGCGCCCTGACGAATTCGCTCTGGTACTTATCGTGTGCGATTGGGTCGCCAATGGCGGACGCAATCTCGGCGGCTGCGCGCAATGCCGCCAGATAGAGGCTGCCGCTGTATGCGCTGGGCCCTTTCGCTGTCCACTCATCGAAAGTCTGATCGGGAAAGCCGCCATTCTCGATCAGGCCGGTTGCCGGGTTTCGAAAGTCTTCAAGGCGCTTCATCGCGTTTTTGACTGCGGGATAGGTTGCCAGCAGGAACTGCTTGTCCAGCCTGCCCGTCAGCGCAAAATCCCTCCAGACCATCAGTACGAAGTTGTTGTTCAAATCCCGCCAGTAGTTGCTGTCCTGCCACGAGTACTCATTGACTAGAAAAAGCGGATCTTCTTTCGGAGAGCCCAGATCATGTGGAAGAGCGCCGCGCAGCTTCCGCATGCGGAAGGCGGGAGCGCCTTGCTGCTGCGTTTTCCAGACGTTGAGATATGAGGTATTGTCTGCCTGGTCGACAGTCTCCGCGAACTCCCGGATTAGAGTCTTATCAAGGGCGGGGAAGAAGCGAAGCAGCCCAAACGTTCCGTAGAAAGCCACATCCAATGAAGCGTAATCGGAATAGTCAAAACACTCCATCAGCGCAAAGCGATCCGGAGCCGATGGCGAGTCTGCCGGTCTTGCCCACAATGTGCCCCCGTCGGCCAGGTAGTAGAGTTCGTTCAACATCATCGAACTCAGCCAATCGGGCCTGGGCTTCTCCTGGAGAAATCCGTTCTGCCAGGCATCGATCTTCCGGCTCCATTCCTCCTGGTGCTGCAAGCCGTCGGCCGCGATGCTCCACGCGCTGCGCCCCGACCCTCCGAATTCGCGTGTGTAGTGACGCAGCCATTTCCGTCCCCCGGCGAACTGCACCTCTGGGAAGTCCCACGCCAGCACTATGGGTATGACTCTGGACTCGCCGGGCTCTAAAACAACGGAAACGCAGATCGCCCCGGCTTCAGGCTGCCCGGTCGAGACCCAGGACTGCTTTGAGTTGCCCAGTCTCCCGGTTGTGGAGAATGGGCCCCAGACCTCGCTTCCTGAACCGCTCGGATCGAAGGTTGCCTGGTAGGTCACTTCCACGCCGGCTGACTCCTCAGCCGTGATCGCGAATTGCCCCTGCCATTCTTCCTGGGCCTGGCCCGCCCGCCGCTGGTCGAAAACAATGCCGGTCATGCGACGGCCGGAGGGCAGCGCAGTGGATTCAAAGTGATTCGTATCACCTTCGCTCAACGCTTCGTCGAGCGGAGCGTTCAGCTGCCGGAACCATCCCGCCATGTTCTCCCAGGAGAGCATCAGCGATACTTTGACCTGTTTCCGCTCCGAGTTTTGAACGTGCAATCGGTAGACCGCTACCGGAAGGCCTGAAGAGCGATAGTCGCCGGGCAGAATCGGCGAGAACTGCTCCAGCGTTACAGGCAGCGGCAGCATGTTCCAGGTGTATTGCCACCATGCTTTCGGGTAGAGCGCCGCATAGCGGCCCGCGCCGGCCGGGTAGTCCCATTTCCAGGAGGAAAGCCGCCCCTCCGGATGGCCGGCCATGAGAGCCTGCGCGACCGGCTCGCTTCCATCTTCCTGCTCAAACACCGCGAATTGGTCGGCGTAAACAGTTTGTGAAGTATGCGATCCAGCCTTCAGATGCCAGCGGTTGAAGTCGCCCCGGTCGGATCGCGAGAAGGTTCCAGCGCCAATTCCGCCTACCGGGGCTCCCTGGTGATAGCCATCGTCGAAGCCCGTCGATGCGCGGCGCATCTCGTGGCCGGGATCCGGAAGCGAGACACCGATCCCGGTGGACCATGCAGCGGCGGGAATCGGCTGCGACTGCCCATGCCCGCTGGAAATGGAAACTGCAGCCAGAAAAAACGCCAGGATGGCCCGTCGCATGAGTCCTCCTTCAGTGCGGGTGGTACGCCCAACGTTGACAGTCGACAGGATGGTTGCTATCTTCGAGCAGATAGCGTGGCTAAGCCACGCATCGACCCTAACGCCTGATCGGCAGTATGTCAAGGGTTCGGGTTTTGAGGAGGCATGATGAGCGCCCCTGATTTCACCTACGAACAGATTGCCAAAATGATTGACCACTCGCTCCTGAACCCGGCTTTGACCGCCGCGGAACTTGAAGCCGGTTGCGCTCTGGCGGCGCAATTCAACACGGCCAGCGTTTGCATCCTGCCTTACTACGCGGCGCGCAGTCACGAGCTGCTGGTGGGAACAACCGTGTACACGAGTACGACCATTGGCTTCCCTCACGGAGGACACCGCACCAACGTGAAGTTGTTCGAGGCCGAGCAAGCTCTCAAGGACGGCGCGCAGGAACTTGATGCGGTCATCAACATCAGCAAGGCGAAGAGCGGCGACTGGGATTACATCGAGGCGGAACTCCGCAGCCTGACGGATCTCACCCATGCCGCAGGCGCGCGCATCAAGGTGATCTTCGAGAACTTCTATCTCGTCGACGATGAGAAGATCCGCCTGTGCCAGATCTGCGGCGAGATTGGGGCTGATTGGGTGAAGACCTCAACGGGCTACGCGGGAGGCGGCGCCACCATGGAAGACCTCGCGCTGATGCGAAAGCATGCCCCGCCGCAGGTGCAGGTGAAGGCCGCGGGCGGCGTTCGCGATCTCGATACGCTGCTCAAGGTGCGCGATCTGGGCGTTACGCGCGTTGGTTCGACGCGCACCGCCCAGCAGTTGAACGATTGCAGGGTCCGCCTGGGACTGGCGGTGGATGCTCCAGCGCCGGAGCCGGTCAAGGGGTATTGAATTGCCCGCGCGCAAGAGGGAGCAAGCGCCGCCATCCGGGCCGGTTTATCTTCGCCTCAACCAGAAGTTGCGCGCACTCCTGCGAGGCCGCGACTATGCTGAGGGCGACCGCTTCCTGACCGAAAGACAGATTGCGGAACGATACGGAGTAAGCCGCCCCACGGCCAATAAGGCGCTTGCAGGCATGGTGGCCGAGAGCCTGCTCGAATTCCGTAAAGGCGTTGGAACATTCGTCTCGCGCCCGCGACTCGACTACGATCTCGATGCCCTGGTGAGCTTTACTGAGAAGGCAAGGGCTGTCGGCAAACAGGCCAGCACTCGGGTGCTGCAATTCGATGAAATGTCGGCGTCGGTCGCCGGACAAGAGATTTCAGAGCATCTTCGCGTTCCGCCCGGAGAGGTTCTCTTCTTCATGTGCCGCCTTCGATTGGCCAACGATCTCCCGGTGATCCTGGAACGGCGCTGGGTTCCCAAGCGGCTCTGTCCGGCGCTCAGCCGCGCCGATCTGCGAGGCTCGCTCTACAAGCTCTGGAAGCAGAAGTACAAATGGAAGATCTCTGAGGCCAACCAGATCATTCGCGCCATCAACCTTGTCGGCGCAGACGCCAGGCTCTTGGAAGTGCAACCGGGGACAGCCTGCTTCCTGGTCTCAGCGGTTGGCTTTGCAGCGGATGAACCCGTGTGGTGGGAAAAAACCATCTACCGCGGAGATGCCTACGAGTTTCATCGCTATCGCGCCGCCGGAGGGCGGCTGATCGTCTCGTGAGCACTCCCTTGGCCGACGCGGGAATGCGCAAGCGGGGCGGCCGATTCACTCCGGCGTCAGGCCATCAACCGCTGCAGGGAAAAACGCCAGCGCCAGGGCGCCAAGCACGCCCACTGCGTCTCCCAGCCTGCTGCAATCGACCTTCACATGAGACGAGGGGAACATGCGGACTCGCTTGCTAACCTCGTTCCTCACCGGATTGAGAATCCGATCTCCGAGAGCGGCAACTCCGCCGCAGAGCACCACCT
>Ga0326727_10001957_pt1 | contig 73295 bp, 68 predicted proteins | sample MB2enrmetagenome_FD_207643 | JGI IMG/M metagenome (GOLD analysis project Ga0326727, IMG submission 207643) | Lab enriched peat soil microbial communities from McLean, Ithaca, NY, United States - MB29MY | ecosystem: Environmental > Terrestrial > Soil > Wetlands > Peat | place: USA: New York... | reverse complement strand
AGCGTGCCCGGTCTGAAACTCGAAGCGGTCTATGCAATGGGGGCGCCGTTCAATCTTTCCACCGGCCTTTTGGCATTGTGGGATAAGGGTTGTGAGTTGAGTCATCCCGAATATCAGATACCCCTGGTGCTGGGATGGGCACGAGCATATCCGGAAGAGGTGGACTTCTCGACTATTTTCCTGCCTCGGACTATCGATCGCATCCTCCCACTGTTTGATGGGACCAGGAGCGACGTGGAACTGAACCGTCGGATACGAGCAATCGCAGGAGGGAAGGGAGGCGTAGTCACAGGTGCAGATATTTTTAGAAGCGATTATCTGGAGATCCTTCGACAAGATCCCGAGTCAATCCCCTACATTCGGGTTCAAGTTGAAGCTCGTCTTGACGCCTGGAGTCCGCCACCTGATGTGCCGCTCATCCTAGCGGCGACTCCGACCGATGATACCGTCCCTTTCGCTAATAGCCAGAACGAATACGACTGGGTCAAGCAGCATGTTCCGCTGGACGATATAACCCTGGTGCGATTGGCCAGCAAGAAACACATCGTCGCAGGAGTCGAGGCGTATCTCTACGCGATAGTCGATCTCGATAAGCGGGAGGCGAAACTGAAGACTACCAATGAAATTTGCTCACAAAAATGACCTAAGGCTATGCCGGTCATTCGAGATCACTCAATTCTTCGCGTAGCTTGAAAGCAACGCGGAAGTCATTCAAGAAGCACGAAGCTTTATGCCTCAATAGCTCAACTTTTAGGAGTGCTTATGCGCAAGTTATTATTGATTGCCTGCATTGCTCTTGCGGCGATTCCTCTGGCCTTCGCCGATTCAAACCCACTAACTATCCGAGCAATTATGCCGATCGATTTCGGCGCTGCTCAGTACTCGGATTCGAGTGTGAACAGTGGCTGGTTTGATACCAATGCAGGTGTAGGAGTCGGTGTTGAGGGCATGTACGATGTCTTGGGGGGACTTAATGTCGGTGCTGGAGCTCAGTATCTCTTCAATCGTGAAATGTCCGACAATACCGACGCAACTTTTGGCTATGTCCCGCTTTATGGGCTTATCGCCTACAAGCTTGACCTTGGCATTGTAAGCCCCTATGCCATCAGCCGTATTGGCTACAGTTTTGCCGTAGCCAATGATACTTATAAAAACGGTGCTTCTTTGACCGGCGGCTTCTATTTCACGATCGGAGGTGGCGCGACAGTAAATATTCCCAATACGCCTGTCGGGGTTTTTGCTGAAGGCAATTATGCGTTGGACGATAGTACTTGGTCTAACAATGGTACTGATGTTCATCTCGCATACGGCCGATTTGATCTTTCGGCCGGTCTCTCTGTTAGCCTGTAATATGATCAGATTTTAAGCGGCAATAGGTGCCTGGTATATCTAGGCACCTATTTGTCTATGAATCATACAATATGAGGAAGAAAACTATGGAAAGGTCTTCTGCTCAAAGCCAACTTACCGAAGGGCTTGATAGGGCAAGCGCCCATAAGGGCGGCGAAAGCGGATCGAAAATGCGGGCAAAGCTCCTTATCGTTGAAGACGACAAGGCGATGGCCGACCTTGTAATTCTATTCCTTTTGAAAGAGGGCCTGTCGGTGTTCTCCTGCGAGACTGCGGAGAATGCGCTGGTTCTCCTTAAATCGGAGAGCTTCGATCTCCTCGTCGTAGACAGCAACCTCCCCGTCATGAACGACTTTGAGTTTCTTGCAGAAGTGCGCAAGCTTACCGACTGCTTAGTCCTCATGATCACTGCACGAAGCTCAGACGAGGACCTCATAGCGGGCCTTGGGCTGGGTGCGGACGAGTTCATGACTAGGCCTTTCTCCCCCCAGGTCCTCGTCGCCCGCGTGCGAGCCCTTCTCAGACGATCGTTCGGCCTTGCCGGGCGGGTCAGCACTGTCGATATATATTTTTTCGGGCCCTATGTCCTCGACTGCTCAACCTTCGAGCTTAGAAAGGACGATGATACCGTCCAACTCTCGGTGAAGGATTTTGACGTTCTTTCCTATCTAGTAAGCAACGCTGACATTGTGCAGACACCTCAGGCCATATACGACGCCGTGTGGAAGAGGGAGTACGGTAACCTCACCGCGGTGGGGGTCTATGTTCATAGACTGCGCAAAAAAATTGAGGACGACCCGGCCAATCCTGTCTATATCAAGACCGTCCCCTGCCATGGCTACCGTTTCAATTCAGGGGCGTAAAGGAGAATCTAAAATGCACCATGCCCCAAATGGCCTTAATTTTGAATGGGGAATCGATGAGAACATCGTCTGGATAATTGACTGCAGCGTTGGACTTCCTATCACCGTTTATATGGACGACATCTTGAGTATGCTTTCTGCGACGCTAGGTTCCTTGGTCGATGTGAATATTTTGTGCAAAAGCATTATGGGGCGTTGGGATGCAGTCCATGTCCGCCATGGATCAAGAGGGTACGATTTTTCCTCTTTAGGGGACGTTAAGCTGTATGAAGACGCAAAGAAGAAAATCATATCGCTCTTTGGCGCAGGCGCTTCTGTAGTAACGGACGGTCCGTGGATCGAGACTCCACAAGCGAGTACGCCATCTATATAATCTACTCAGCATGAAGTACTTTGCGAAATACCTGCGGCCCTATCTCCTCTTGATTTGAAGCTGTTCCATAGCATTCTGAGTTATGGGATAGCTTCAATTGCGTGGCTTTTTTGCCGCGTCGTTGATGCGGGCTTCGAGCGTCGCTAGGTCTTGTTTGAGCAACGCGTCTTCGGGCAATACAGCGAGGGCTTCGTTCAGGACCGACTCGGCGGCCGTATAGGCGCCATTATTATACAAGGTGGCGAAGCGGTTGTGGACGGCCGCCGCATAGTTGTGCCGCATCGCCTGGGCTATCTGCACGAGGTTCCCTCGCGGCGCGGCCGCCTTCGCTGCCTGATCGCCCATCGCACTGTCGATCTTGGCTTCGCCGCTGTCCGCCACGGCGGCCGCGCCGAGAAAGTCGCCGCCCTTCCCGAGCCGCGATGCCTCCCTGCCGTAGATTGTCGCAATGGCCTGTGCATAGCGGTCCGGGTCCGCCTCTCCGTCGGCGAGGAGTCGATCGGCGGTCGCCTGGGCTTCCGCGAAAGCCATGCCGTTCGCCGCCCGCACGAGTTCCATGTCCCCGATCTCGGCGTAGGCCTCTTCTGTCGCGTCGCGCCCCGCCCTGTCGGCCCTGGCAGCCACGGCGAGCCTCGCTGCCTCGAAATCCCCCTTACTCGCAGCCTGCTCGGCTATGCCGAGCAGGGCGTTCCGCGCTAGCTCCGAAAGTGCCAGGTCGTCGGCCTTACTCGATTCGCCGGCGGGGGCCGATTTAGCATCGGCCTCGAGGAGGCTCGTCGCGCGGTCGAAGGCGACTTCGAAGTCGCCCGCTTGGGCCGCCGCAGCCGCGCGGTTGTACGAGGCCGTACGGCCGAGGGAGGCGAGCTTGGGCTCATCGGGGAAGGCGGCCGCGGCGGCGAGCGCCGCTTCCTCGGCCCCCGCGTAGTCCCTTCTCTGCTGAAGACTCGCGATGAGGTTGTTGATGCGGTCGACGAGGAAGGCCTTCGTCTCGTCACCTGGGCAGAGCTCGGCGTAGTCCGCGCCGAGCTTCGTAGCCTCGGCGAAGCGCCCGGAGCGCTCCAGCATGGAGGCGCGGTTCGAGAGGATGAGGCCGATGAGCTCCCGTGTATCTATGTCTCGGCGATCACCGTAGCCGCCGGGAGCGACATAGGCGTAGCCCGTCGCCCGACCGAAAGAGTCCTTGAACTCCTTCTTGTTCCCGGGGTCGAATCCGTAGGGGTTAGTGGTCTCGACATCGATCCGCTGAGAGTCTATGCGGACCGAGCAGAAGGCATGGTCGGAAGTCCGCACTCCCAGGACCTCTATTCCCAGGCTCTTGGCGACGAGGGAGTAGAGGACTGCCGAGGAGACACAGTTGTAGAGGCCCGAGTCGAGGATGCCGTCGACCGTGGTCGCGTCTTCGCGGTATGCCTTGAGCTCGTTGCGGTGCAGGTATGAGAGGATGTATTCGGCCCTGCCCGTTTCCCCCGAGGATTGGCGAGTTTCGTCGCGCAGGGCGGCGAAGAGCGCGTCGAGCTTAGCCTCGTAGGCGGCGATGCGTCCCGGCTCAACGACGCCAGAGGCGACGAGCGCCATTTTCTCGAGCGTCCCGAGGCTATCCGGGGCGCCCGAGGGGGCTCTTTCGGGGGCAAGCTCGGCATAGACGCCGTCGGGCTCGAGGAATGCGGGCCTGGTCCCCTGAGCAGGCGAAGCCTCTGCGCCGAGGAGGGAGAGCGTCAGGGCGAGGAGGAGAATCATTGCCGCGGCTAAGCTTGTCTTTCTCATCACTGTTTCCGTATGTTCAAATCTACAGCCAGCGGGGTATAGTGTCCAAGGAGTGATCATGGAAAGCGACTACGATCTCATTATAATAGGCGGCGGAGCGGCGGGTATGAGCGCCGCCCAATACGGGGCGCGCGCCAACCTCAAGACCCTCCTCGTCGAGGAGATGGCTACGGGGGGGCAGGCCCTCCTCATCGACGGTCTCGAGAACTATCCCGGCGTCATGGGGCCGGTCTCGGGCTACGATCTTTCCGAGGTCATGCGCAAGCAGGCCGAGGCCTTTGGCTCGTCCTTCCTGAGCGCCTCGGCTCTTTCTCTCGACAAAAAAGGCTCGTTCTTCGTGCTCGAGACGAGCGAAGGGACCTTGCGCGCTCAGGCGGTCATACTTGCGACCGGCGCCAAGCACCGCCATGCGGGGGTTCCCGGAGAAGAAGCATTCGGCGGGCGCGGCGTCTCGTACTGCGCCACCTGCGACGGCCCCTTCTTCAAGGGCAAGAGGATGCTCGTCGTCGGCGGCGGGGACGCCGCCTGCGACGAGGCGGCTTACCTAGCCAAGCTCTCCGATAAGATAGTCATCGTCCATCGCAAGGATCGCTTCCGTGCTCAGCGCGCCCTCGCCGAGAGGACTCTCCGCAATCCGCATATCGAAGCTCGCTTTGAGACCCAGGTCCAGGAGATCAAGGGGTCGAAGAAGGTCGAGTCCGTCGTCCTCAAGAAGGCGGACGGTTCGACCTACGAGGAAGCCTTCGACGCGGTCTTCGTCTTCGTTGGCTCCATACCCCAATCCGCCATCGCTACTGCTGCCCAAAAAGACGAGTCAGGCTCGATCATCACCGACGAACGCATGGCGACGAGCGTACCCGGCCTCTTCGCCGCGGGCGACGTCCGCGTCTCAAGCTTCCGGCAGCTCATTACCGCCGCCTCCGACGGGGCTATCGCCGCGCACTCGGCCTCACAATACATAGACGACCTCAAGGGAGAGGCCTACGCTTGATTCTAGGATAGCGCCGATAGGCGGCGCCATCCTGGGCTCCCTCCTCGCCTGTGCCCTTCTCGTCTCGGCGGCGGGCGGACAACAGGCTCCGGTCCGCGAGGACTTCTGGTCCTCGCCCACGACCGAGCTTAGCGCGGCCGCGATAGTCGATCGCATGAGCGACGAGGAAGTCCTCGGCCAGATCCTCATGCTCGCTTACCCTGGCGACACTCCCGACGCCCTCCTCTTCGATTGGATCGATAATCGAGCTCTCGGTGGAGTCAAGATATTCGGGTGGAACGCCGAGGACAGCACGCAGGTGGCCAGGTCCGTGGCGGCCATCCAAAGCTCGGCCCTGCGCGCTCACCTCGGCCTTCCTCTCCTCGTCGCCACCGACCAGGAGGGCGGCTGGATCAGGCACATCAAGGGCGCGACGACGATCACCCCCGGCAATATGGCGATCGGAGCCTCGGGCAGGCCCTACGATGCCTACAAATCGGCCTATCTCATCGGCAAGGAGCTCGCCGCCCTCGGCGTCAACATGAACTTCGCGCCCTCGGTGGACCTGGCGACCAAGCCCAAGAGCTACATCATCGGGCCTCGCGCCTTTTCCGACGATCCCCAGGTCGCCGCTGCCCTCGGCTGTGCCTTCGTGCGCGGACTTAGCGACGCGGGAATCATCGCCACCGCCAAGCACTTTCCAGGCCACGGCGATACGGAGTCCGACTCGCATGGCGTCCTGCCCGTGATTCGCATCGACGAGAAGACCCTCTGGGACCGCGAGCTCCTGCCCTACCGCGTCCTCGCCGCCGAGGGCATACCCGCCATCATGAGCGGCCACCTCTCCTTTCCTCTTATCACGAGCGATGGCCTGCCCGCCTCCCTTTCTCCCTACTTCATGAAGGTGATCCTGCGCCAGAAGATCGGTTTCAAGGGCCTCGCGGTCACTGACGACCTCGCGATGAACGGCGCCGGCGAGGCCGCGGGCTCCATCTCCGAGGCCTGCGTCAAGGCCGTCGAGGCGGGCAACGACCTTCTCCTCATAAGCCAGCTCATCACGACCGACAATTCCGCATGGAAGCGGCTTCTTTCGGCCTACCGCGGCGATAGGGCCTTCCGCGAGAGCGCCCGTGAAGCGGCGACGCAGGTCGTCGCGACCAAGCTCAAGTACTTGAAGCCGAAGGGCAGGGTCGCACAAATTCCCGATCTCTCCATTCTCGCGGCCAAGGTCCCCGCCCCCGAGGCCGCGGCCTTTTTCGCCCAGCAGGCCTATCGGAGCGTCACCGCGCTGAAATCGGCCAATTTGCCCTTCATGCCTAAAGGCAGGCTCCTCGTCGCCGGGCCTTTCCGCGACTTCCTTGAGGCCGCCGCCGAGGCCTACCCTAAGGCCACCTCTTTCCGCTTCTCCTATGAACCAGAGGGCGCCGCCCAAAGCGCAGAGCTTAAGTCCTTCGAGCTCGCGCTCTCCGATGTGGACTCGGTCCTCGTATGCGTCGCAAATCAGGCGGGCATGGACTTCGCGAAGGCCGCTCACGAAGCCGGCAAGAGCGTTGCGATCCTCTCGGCCCAGAGCCCTGCTCCCCTCGCACAGGCTCCCTGGGCCGAGTCAGCTGTTGCCGTATACAGCTACTCCCGCGAATCGCTCTGCGCGGGGCTCGCCGTGCTCACGGGCAAGGCGAAGGCCCAGGGCAAGCTCCCCTTGAAGCTTCCTAAATGAGGATTCTCCGATCTGGAGGCCGCGAATCGCGCCTCCATTCCTGGAGGCGCGCGGTCCACGCAGACCTTCCCGCACTCCGTTCCTTCCTCGAGGCGGATGAGACCGCCCGAGTCGGCTTCTCGGGGCGCCTCATAGTCGAGAAGCCGGGCTCCCCTAAGGGCGAATGCGGCGAGATGGAAATAAAACTGCCCTCTCCACTCCGGGGCTCGGTGTGGGTCGCGGACGCCGAAAGCCCCGGCTGCATTGAGGGGGCCCTGCTCTGCCACCCTTCTCGCCTTGCCTTCCCAATCTTCCCTGCCGATCCCGCGCGCTCCGCCAAGCTCGACCGGGATCTCGCGCTGCTGACTTCTTTCTTCGCTCCCGTCTCGGCCCTCGGCCTCGCTTCGGACGTCGAGCGCTACGAGGGCGCTCTCTCGTTGACTCCCCGCGCCCGCGTCGCCTATAGGCTGATGCGTAGGTCTCCGCTTATGCGCGAAATTGTTTCGCGTGACGCGCCAATAGCGGCTTATCCCGCCTTAAGCGTTCGTCGCGCGATTTTCGCCGACCTCGAGGCGCTTATGGTCCTGCAGGAGGCCTACGAGCGCGAGGAGGTCCTCACGCCCATCCACAGCTTCAACCTTGCGGCCTGCAGGGCCTCCCTCGGACGCGCCCTCGAGCGGCAGCTCGTCTACGTGGCCGAGGAGGGCGGTGTCATGGTGGGAAAGGCCGCGACGAACGCGCGGGGTTTCGGAGCTGACCAAATAGGTGGCGTCTATACCTTGCCCGCCCGTCGAGGCCGAGGCGTGGCGCGAAACCTCGTGTCAGCGCTCCTTTGCGAGCTCGATGCGCAGGGGCGCTGCGCATCGCTTTTCGTGAAGCCGACTAACGCGCCGGCCCGCGCCCTTTACCACGGCCTGGGCTTCGAGGACATAGGCGACTATCGAGCGGACTATTTCGAGGCGTGAAAGGGCCTCCCCTATTCCTCTTCGCTCAGGTGGTACTCGCCGCGATACACGTACTCGGGCCTGCCCGCCGCGTATAAGGAGCCTGCTTCCATCCACTCTGCCCACATCGCACCTTTCCCCATCCTGACCAAGGCCGCGCGGTCCGAGTAGCCCAGGGCGGCTGAGGCGGCAAGGGCGACGGCGGAAGCGGCGCAGGAGTCGAGCTTCCCCCCGGTCGGGGCCGAGACGAGGAGCTCGCCGCGGCTCGCGACGCGCACCGCCACGGCACTTGGCGAGAGCTCCTTCTTCGAGGAGCCTATGCGTGCCCTCGCGCGGGCGGCGCCTCCGTTCGCGAAGATGGCCGCCGCGTCGGCCGCGGGGACCCCCGCACGGAGCGGCAGCACCTGGAAGCGCTCGCCCGAAGTCTCCACGCTCGCGGCGCGCGAGGCGGCCGCCGCGGCATCGAGCGTCTCGCCTCCCGGCATCCCCAGAGGCGGGCCGAGGGCTATGCCTAGGGAAGAAGAGTCGAGGACATCGACTTGTAGGATGCCTCCGCCGTCGGCGACGCCGGAGACCCGCAGGGTCACCGAGTCCGCGCCCGAGCGGCCCGAATCGAGGAGGTAACGGGCGGCGCAGAGGGCAGCGTCGGCCAAAGGGGCCTTGTCCCCGTTCGCGAGGAAAACACGGAGCCATATCTCGACCTCGGGCTTTGAGATCACCGCGAAGCGATCCGCTCCGGCGCCTCGCCTGCGGTGCAACATTTCCCGCGCCGCTCGGGCCCAGTCTCGGTCCTTTCCGTCTCCGCTTAAATCGTCAACGAGAATGAGGTCCGAGTCGCAGAGCCTAAGCTTATAAAAGGAAAGGTCCATTGCCATATTGTACAGTTCCCCGCCTGACGGTGCTATACTCGAGCCCTCGGAGGATCACAGCATGAGTGATGCATCAGCAAAGGAGCGCAGCGCGCGAAGCGCTTGGTTCCGCGACTCTCGATTCGGAATGTTCATACATTGGGGGCTCTACTCTATTCCCGCCCGCGGCGAGTGGGTACGCAGCCAGGAGAGGCTCAGCGTCGAGGACTACGATCCTTACTTCCGTGAATTCGACCCTGACCGCTACGACCCGGTCGCTTGGGCTCGGCTAGCGAAGAGGGCAGGCATGAAGTACGCCGTGCTGACCGCCAAGCATCACGACGGGTTCTGTCTCTACGATTCGAAGCTCACCGACTACAAAGCCACGAATACCCGCGCGGGACGCGATCTCGTCCGCGAATACCTCGATGCCTTCCGTGCCGAGGGACTCAAGGTGGGCCTCTACTATTCCCTGCTCGACTGGCACCATCCCGACTATCCCGCCTACGGCGACCTGCACCATCCGATGCGCGATAACGAGGCGCTCAAAGGCAAGAAGATCGACTTCGACCGCTACCTCGACTACATGCACGGACAGGTGCGCGAGCTCTGTACTGACTACGGCGCGCTCGACCTCCTCTGGTTCGACTTCTCCTACGGCGAGATGAGGGGCGAGAAATGGCGGGCGACCGAGCTCGTGAAGATGATCCGCCGTCTCCAGCCGGGCGTCCTCATCGACAACAGGCTCGAGGGCTCAGGCGAGGGCTTCGGAAGCCTCACGACCGCGAATCCGGGGCCCTACGCCGGCGACTTCGTATCGCCCGAGCAGATCATCCCGAGCGAAGGCATACGCGACGAGCTGGGGCGGCCGGTGACATGGGAAGCCTGCATCACGCTCAACAACAATTGGGGCTACGCCGCGGCCGATCATGAATGGAAGTCCTCTACCCAAGTAATTCGAAAGCTCGTCGAGTGCGTGAGCAAGGGAGGCAACCTCCTCCTGAACGTCGGCCCGACGGCCCGCGGCGAGATTCCATCGGAGTCCGCGCGGATCCTCGAGGAAGTCGGCGCCTGGCTTGCGGCGAACGGAGAAAGCGTCTATGGCTGCGGCCTCTCCGAAGGCCCAAAGCCGGACTGGGGACGCTATACCGCAAAGGAGGGCAGGCTCTTCGCTCACGTTTTGGACGCGCCTATAGGCCCTCTCTGCTTCCCCGATCTCGCCGGTAAGCTCAGTTCCGCCAGGCTCCTGTCGGACGGCTCCGAGCTCAAGCTCAATACGGGGTGGCCTACGCGCGCTTACCCGCGCCACGCCTTCGTAAGCCTCGGGCCTCAGCCCGCGGGAACCTACCCCCTGCCGGACCAGGCCGATACGGTCATCGAGCTTCTCCTGAAATGAGGGTCCCCGTCCTGCGTGCCTCCGACTTCGCAGGCGGTCCGCCCCTCGGAAGCCTCGTCTGCGGCATCGACGAGGCCGGCCGCGGTCCTCTCGCTGGGCCCGTCGCCGCCGGCGCGGCCGTCCTGCCGGGGGGCTTCCCCCTCGAGCTCTTGGACGATTCTAAGGCTCTCTCAGCTCGCCGGCGAGAAGTGGCCTACACCGCTATCATTGAGAGCGCGCTCGCTTGGTCAGTGGCTTGGGCATACCCCTGCGAGATCGACGAGCTCAACATCCTCGGTGCGACTATGCTCGCGATGCGCCGCGCCTACCACGGTGTCGCCGCGAAACTCGAGCGGGCCGGACGCGCCCTACCCGAGGCGGTCTACGTGGACGGCAATCGTCTGCCCGATCTCGGCCGCGACGCCTCCGGTTCCGTCGCGGGCCGCTGCACGGCCGTGGTGAAGGGCGATGCGTTCGTCCCCGCGATCATGGCTGCCTCCATCCTCGCCAAGGTTGCGCGCGACCGAGCCATGGAGCGCTACGATTGGCTCTACCCCGAGTACGGCTACGAGCGGCACAAGGGTTACCCCACATCCGAGCATCGCGCGGCCTGCCGAAAGCTCGGCCCCTCGCCCATCCAGCGGCTGAGCTTCAATTACGAGAAGGAATAGGGAGGAGATCATGACTAAGAGCGCGATCATCAAGGTCCGCAGCTCGAAACGCTTCGAGATCATCGATATAAGCGAGGCGGTCGCGAAGGCGGTCTCCGACTCGGGCGTGGGGGAGGGAATCTGCGTCCTCCAGTCCATGCACACGACGGCTGCCCTCACGATCAACGAGTCGGCAGATCCGGACGTTAGGCGCGACATGGAAAAGCAGCTCGCGCTTATAGCCCCGCATGACCCGAGCTTCCTCCATGCAGAGGGCAACTCGGACGCGCATATCAAGACGAGTCTCTTCGGGCCGAGTCTCACCCTCGTTGTGAGCCGCGCAAGGCCTGTGCTGGGCACCTGGCAGGCAGTCTATTTTTGCGAGTTCGACGGCCCCCGAGAGCGGAGCGTGCTAGTGAAATGCATCGAAGGCTAGGGCCGATAGGGCCTATGGAGACGCTTAGGCCTTGGGCTTCGCGTCGCCCGAGGAGCTCTTGCGTCTGACGACGAGCCTTTTCTTGGGCGCCATTTTGGCGGGCTCTCCGCTCGCTGAGTCTTCGCCCGCGAAGCCTTCGGGGGCGAGGCTCTTCTTCGCCTTGAGCCCCTCGGCGGGAACGAAGCTGACGGTCTTCTTGGCCCCTTCGCCCTTGCCCATGAAATCGAGTGCGCCCTGGAAAGCCTTGAGGAAATCGGGCAGGTCGTCGCGGAAGATGACGACCGAGCGGCGTTCGAAGCCTTCGGACTCTGTGGGTTTACTCTCCACCACCGTGAGGAACATATCGCCCATGCGGTTTTCCTTCACGTTGAAGAAGTAGGTCCTGCCCTCGCAGCCGATTCTCGTAGAAAAAAGCTCGCCCCGAATGCCCATGCGCGAATAATAGCCGACGCTCGCCTTTTTAGCTAGTCCGCTTTTCGGACCATGGCGGTGTGCCAAGCGAGGAGATACGCCTCGTCCGAGGCCGAGCCGTCCCTCACGTCCGCCATGACTCGGAACACGGGTTCGGTGCCCGAGCCCCTCATCCAGAGGAAGGCACGACTTTTCCCCGAGGCGTCCGAGAAGACTATCTTCAGGCCCCCCTTCCCCGACGAGGCGAAGTCCGAGCCTATCTCCTCCTGGACTTGGCCGTTTGTCGAGAATGCCTTCCAGGAGACTATGCCGAAGCGCTTTTCGAGCTCGGCCCTCTTGCTTTCCCACTCGGCCATGAAGAGCGTCGCATAGCGTCCCTTGAGGGCCGCCTTGTCCTCGCTCTCGACGCGCAGGGCGGCGCGCTCCTCAAAGACGCTCGTCGTTGAGAAGCGCGGCAGGGAGGCGAGGATCTGGGCTATGCCGTAGTCGCCCTCCGCCTCCTTGGGGTCGCAGGGCATTCCCGCGGCCTGAGCCTGTTTAAGCCAGATGGAGAAGAGGCCGTCCGGCCCTTTGAGGAGGAGGAGTTTGAGGAGGGCGCCGACCGTCGCGAGGGGATCGCGCACCCGCGAGGGGTAGGTGATGTTACCGCCGTTAGAACCCTCGCCCAGGATGCGCACGAGGTAGCCTTCCGTGCGCAGGGCCGCGGCGAGACCGACCACGTTGGCCTCGCCGGTCTCGGCGCGGCGAGGCTCGACGCCGAAGGCCCCGCAGATGGCGTCAATGCGCATGCTCGTCGCGTCGTTGACCACGACCGCGACCTTCCTCTTCGGCTTGCCCGAATCGTCGTAGGCGAGCTCGCCCGATCGGACGAGACAAGAGAGCTCCGCGACGCAGGCGAGGGCGAAGACCTCCTGCGCCTCGACGGCCCGTGCGCCGGCTTCCGTCGCGACGACGAGGTTGCCGCGGTCCCCGTCGCAGTCGGGCACGTAGCCTAGGCAGAACGCTGGATCTTCTTTGCGGGCCGCCTCGATCTCGCGCATCGCGTCCGTCAGCGACTCGCCCTCGGGTACGATGCGGTGCGCGAAAGCGCGGGGCGCGTCGTTCACGAAGCGGGCCTTAAGACCAAGGCCCTCGAGGAAGTCCCGGTCGATCGAGAGGCAGCGCGCGGAACCGTTGAGCTCCGCCACGATGCCGACCGGGCTCTTGGCCGCACAGGCGGCCATATCGTCGAAGAGCTCTTCTTGCGCCTCGGGGTCGTCGGTTCCCGCTATGATCTCGCGAGAGAGAAGGGTGTAGGCCGAGACCGAGCGGCGCTTCCAGGTGGAGCAGCTCGAAAAGACACGGCCGACGTCCCTGGCCTCCGCCGAGCGCATAAGCGAGATGACTCCCTCCGCGATGCGCTGGTCGGCGAGGAGGGCCTTGTACAAAGCGATGAGCTCGGCGGAATCGGCCGCGCCTATGACGCCGCCGTCTCGGAGGCCGAACTTGAGGCCGTTATGGCCGCGGGGATTGTGGCTCGCGGAGATGTAGCAGAAGCCCTCGACCTTCTCCTCGCCCTCGAGTCTTCCCGCGGCGGCCGCATAGGCCATGATCTCGGGCGCGGCGACGATGAAGAGGTAGCGAGGTCTTAGGCCCATGCCGAGGAAGACGCGGATCATCGCGTCGGCTATGGCCGGACCGGTCGGCCGCGAGTCTATGCCGACCAGGAGGGCGCCTCCGCCCGAGCGCTTTTCGAGGAATCTGCCATAGGCGAGGGCGGCCGCCCCGGCGATGACGGTGTCCGCGGCGGAGAGAGCGGGGCCGTTCGAATCCTCGTCGCCGTCCGCAGCGAATACTTTGCGCCAGCCGGAGGCGGAGAGGATGAGGCTCGAGGCGGCCGCCGCGATATCCGCGGCCGAGGGAAGTCCCGTTTCGCTTAAGGGCAGGAGGTTGGGGTCGCCTACGGGGAAACCCGTGGCGGGATGGCTTATTACGGACATAGCGTCCAGGAGTATAACCAATCCGCCTCCCTCCTTCCATACTTGTCCCGGCGCCCAGCTCTTTAGTATCCTCCAGTGCAATGAACCCCATGCTGCTTCTTAAATCGCTTTTGCCCGGGCTCCTGCCCCTTGTCATATTCGTAGGCGCCGACGCCGTATTCGGCGAAACCATAGGCCTCTATGTCGGCATAGGCACTGGAATAGTCGAGTTCATCTATACCTTCGTTAAGGACAAGAAAGCCGATCCCTTCGTAGCCGCGGACACCATTCTCCTCGCGCTGACCGGCGTTCTCTCCCTCATGCTCAATAACGACATATTCTTCAAATTAAAGCCGGCCATCATCGAGCTGGTCCTCGTCCTCGCCATGGGAGCTATGCTCCTCATGCCGGACTCGGTGCTAAAGGGCTATGTCGGCAGGCAGCTTCGGGGCATGACGATTCCGGACACGGCCCTGCCTTCTATGAAGAAGGGCCTGGGCCTGATGCTCGGCCTGATATTCGTCCATGCGGCCCTCACCTGCTACGCGGCTTTCGCCCTCTCCACCGCCGCCTGGGGCTTCATCTCGGGCGGACTTCTCTACATCCTTTTCGCCGTCTACGCCCTCGGCGGCTTTTTCGCCGGCAGGGTCAAAGCGAAGAAGATCACCAAAGCCCCGAGCGGCGAGGAGATGCTCCCCCTCATCGACGAAGAGGGCAATGTCCTCGGCGTGGCGCCTCGCAGCGAGTGCCACAAGGGGCCTGGCAAACTCCACCCTGTCGTTCACCTGCAGATCGTCGACGGTCGCGGCTCCATGTACCTGCAGAAGCGGGCCATGGACAAGGACGTGCAACCGGGCAAGTGGGACAGCGCCGTCGGCGGCCACGTCGGCGTGGGCGAAGATCTCGACGAGGCGCTCGCGCGCGAGTTGCGCGAAGAGCTCGGCGTCACCAAGCTCGCCCTCGAGTCTTCGGGTGCCCGCGTTGAGCCCATCCTCCGTTATCGCTGGGAGTGCCCGGTGGAGTCGGAGATGGTCTTCTCGTTCATCGTGACCTACGGTGGCCCCTTCGCGCCCGACGGCAAGGAAGTGACGGAGGGCCGCTTCTGGAGCTTCGCCGACATCCGCGCCAACCTCGGCCGCGGCGTCTTCACGCCCAACTTCGAGCACGAGTACGGCCTCATCGAGAAGGCCGCCGCCGAGGTCGCGGCCGCCCAGCGAGCGAGCGAGCACAGCGGCGTCACGGTCGTCTCGACCTCGACTGGATCTTCGGCCGCGGGCGGCGACTCGGGCAAAGGGAAGAAGAAGCGCTAAAGAGAGGATCTGGCAGTCGAGAGAGTCAGCGCTTCGAATAGAATTTTACTGTCGTCAATATTCCTGTCGTGATTACTCAATGATGACGACGTCAGAATAGAATAATGACGACGTCGTTGTTGAGTGCTGACGTCGTCAAAATTGAATATTGTTGCAGGAGGATCGCTCGAAGGGGATGTGCGTTCCCAGTCCTCAGGTCACCCCCATGATATAATGTCTGCGGAGGATTCAAGGTGAAGGTACTCATCCTCGGCAATGGTGTCGCTGGAATTTCGGTGGCCAAGGAACTTCGCTCTCAGGAGTCAGTGCATGCCCAGCTCTCGCGAGCGGGAGATGCGTCCGGGGAGCTCGAGATATCCGTGCTCGCGCGCGAGAGCTACGACTATTACTCCCGCATTAGGCTGCCCGAAGTCTTCGGCGGCGAATACCTCGCGGCCGAGCTCCTCGCCCTCTATAAGCCGAGCTGGTACGCGGAGCACCGCATCGGGGTCTCCCTCGCGAGCGAGGCGGTAGCTATCGACCGCGCCGCACGCCGCGTCATGCTCGCCGCGGGCGAGGAATTGAGCTATGACATCCTTGTCCTCGCCTTGGGGGCCGTTCCCGCCCGCCCGACGGTTCCCGGAGCCTTCCTCCCCGGCGTCTGCACCGTGCGCGAATACGACGACGCGGCTAGGCTCCGGAGTCGGGCACTCGCCTATCCTGAGTCGGCTGCCGTCATCGGGGGCGGCCTCCTGGGGCTCGAGGCCGCGCGGCACCTTCAGCTCCTCGGTGTCAGGCGCGTTTGGGTGCTCGAGGTGGCGCCGCGGCTCCTTCCCCGCCAGCTCGATGAAGGAGGGGCCGCCCTCCTTAAAAGGAAGCTCCAGGCCATGGGCCTGGAGATCGTGACGGGGGCGAGCCTCTCGGCCTTCGAGGGCCGCGACCGGCTGGAAGGGCTCTCCTATGCGGCGGGCGGCTCCGAGCGGAGGCTCGAGACCGCCACGGCCGTCGTGTCCATGGGCGTGAGGCCTCGGCTCGGCCTGGCCAAGGCCGCGGGCATCGCGACATCGCGCGGCATCATCGTCGACCGATCCCTCAGGACTTCCGATCCCTCGATTTACGCCCTGGGTGATTGCGCCGAGTTCGAGGGGCGCGTCTATGGCATCATCCCCGCGGCCATGGAGCAAGCGCCCTGCTGCGCCGCCGCGATCCTCGGCGACGTGTCGAAGCCCTACGGCGGCACTATACCCTCGAACATCCTCAAGGTCGCGGGCCTCGACCTTTTCTCCGCCGGGATAGTCGATCGCGGCGATGGAATGGAGGAGCTCGTCCTCGATCTGGGAGAAGAGAGGTACGAGCGCTACCTCCTCAAGGACGGCCTACTCGTAGGGGCCATCGTTGTCGGCCCGAAAGAGCGAGCCCGGGCGGCCAAGGAGCGGATGGGTTCGCCCATCTCGAGGGCCGACCTGGAGCCGAAGGATTAAGGGGCGCCGGCTTTCCTCGTCCGCGGAGTCTACAGTCGTTTAAGCAAGCTGGTGGCATGCTTGCTGAAATCTCCCATGAGCGACTCGAGTTCGGCCCGAGCTTCCCCGAGATCCAATCTCGTTAGGCGTTTGCCGCGCAGAAGCGGGCGGCCGTCGACGAAGACGCTGTCGACATTCGCCGCCTTCGCGCTATACACGAGCACCGCGTAAGGGTCGAAGATCGGGAACATGTTCGCGGAATCGGTCTCGATCAAGACGAGGTCCGCCTTCTTCCCGACCTCGATCGATCCGATCTTGTCCCCCAGCTTCAGCGCGGCCGCCGCTCCGCTTGTCGCGAGCTTTACGATCTCGGAGGCGGGGAATGCCGAGCGGTCTTTGTTGGCCGTCTTGTGGAATTTCGCGAAGAGGTCGAACTGCGTGAACATGTCCAGCGTGTTGCCGCTCGCGGGACCGTCGGTCCCGAGTGCCACGGGGATGCCCCGCTCGAGCATGGCCTTTACGGGTGCGACGCCCTTCGCGCTCTTTGTGTTGGCGCCGATGCAGTGCGCCACCGCGCTCCCGCGCCTGGCGAGTATGTCGAGGTCACTATCCGTCGCTAGGACGCAGTGCGCCGCGACGAATCTGTCGTTGAGCACGCCCAGGGAGTCCAAGAAGGCGATGGGCGTCATGCCGAACTCGTCGCGGAGGTGGTCGATCTCGTAGGGCATCTCGCTGACGTGCATGGTCATCGGCACGCCGTAGCGCTCGGCGAGGCGGTGCGCCTCCACGATCTTCTCCGGGCAGTTCGTGTTCGTCCCATGGGGCGCAACCATCGGGATAATGAGCTCATCGCCGAGCCACTTGGGAATGAAGTCCTGCGCGTAGGAAAGCCCGCCGTGGGGCTCCCGAGAATCGCAGGTGGGGGAATCGATGACCGTCTCGCCCAGGAGGGCACGCATGCCCGCTTCCTTGACCGCCTGGGCGATGTCGTCCTCGAAGTAGTACATATCGACGAAGGTGGTGACGCCCGAGAGCAGCATCTCGCAGCAGGCATAGCGCGCGCTCGCCCGGGCGAGCGAGGCGGTCATCGAGGCCTCCAGGGGGAAGAGAAAGCGCCTGAGGCGATCGGGGCAGTCGTCGCCCAGCGAGCGGAAGGGGATCATGCCGCTGTGCGTATGCGCGTTGACGAGCCCCGGGATGAGTAGGCCGCGCCGTCCGTCGATCCGCTCGAAATCGTGATAGCGCTCTCGCAATCGATCTTCGCCGACGGCCACGATCCGGTCGCCCTCGACCGCGACGCATCCGCGCTCGAAGCGTTCCAGAGAGGCGTTCATGGTTAGGACGTAGGCGTTATCGATGAGGAAGTTCATAGCTCTCCACTACTGTCTGTGTTCGGGTATCGACGAGACCCTTGTCGCTCATCTTCAGGCTGGGCGAGGCGAGGAGCGAAAGGGTGCTGAAGGACATGATCGCGTCCGCGTGGCGATAGCCGAGCGCGCACATCGCCTTGCGGACCTCGCCGATGTCGGCCGCGAGAGACGCTAGGGGCGCGTCGCTCACTATGCCGCCTATGGGTAGACGGGCGTTCGCAACGACCGTGCCGCCCCTCGCGACCAGGTATCCTCCTTGCTCGCCTATCAGCGTGTTCGCGGCGAGGGCCATGTCATGCGTCGAGCGCCCGATCACGAGGATGTTGTGGTGGTCGTGGGCCCAGCTTGTCGCGATCGCGCCGTCTTCCGAGATGCCTCCCTCGACGAAGGCGAGGCTGATCGGCGCGTTGCGGCCGTAACGTTCGATGACGGAAAGGAGCGAGAGGCCGGCTTCTTTCCACTGGACGAGACCCTCGCGAACCGCGCAGCGGACCGAGCCGCGGCCTGTGGCCGTCGAGCTAGGATCGATCTTGATCGTCACGCAGTCGACTTCTTTCTCGGAAATCGGCCTATGCGCCTCGAAATCCGACTCCGAGACTGCTTTGCGGCGGATGCTCGAGTAGAACGATGGGGGAAAGCCCAAGGAGGGCTCATGCTCGAGCCGGCTCGAGGCGGGCGTGACGGCGATGCCGTTTTTGTACACGGCCCGTATCGCGAATGATTCGGGGTCGTCTACGAGAATGAAGTCAGCCTTGCGCCCCGGCGCGATGGCGCCGCGGTCTCGCAGCCCCATGTGGCGCGAGGGCGTGTAGGTCACGCAGTAGATCGCGTCCTCGCTCCTCATGCCAGCCTCGATCGCGCGCACAACGTTGAGATTGAGGTGCCCTTGGGCGAGGCGGTCGGGCATCACGTCATCGGTGACCAGGCACACGTGCTCGTAGAGCCCGGCCTCGACGATGGCGCCTATGTTGGCTTCGTCGATCGATTTGCGCTGCAGCTCGATGAACATGCCCGCGTCGATCTTTTCCGTTATGGACTCGGGCGTCTGCCTTGTGTGATCGGACCAGACGCCCGAAGCGATGAAGGCCGAAAGCTCCCGCCCGCTCAGGGCCGGGCAATGCCCCTCGATCGGAGAGAAGGGGCGCTCGCGCCGAAAGCGCTCGAGCAAAAGCTTCGTACGCGTATCGCCATCATCGAGAAGCTCCTTTGCGTTCATGACTTCGCCGAGGCAGAGCACGCGATCGTCCTGGCACAGCTCGGCCAGTTCCTCGGGGCCGATGAGGCCGCCGGTCGTTTCCAAGGCCGCGCTCGTCGAAGGCACCGACGATGGAATGCCGTAGAAGATATCGAGTATCGTCCGCTCGGCCATGAAGGCCTTGATGCCCGCAAGGCCGAAGACGTTCGCGATCTCGTGGGGGTCGGCGACGACGGTCGTCGTCCCGAAAGGCAGTACGGTGCGCGAGAACTCGGAAGGGGTCGTCATCGAGCTTTCGATATGCATATGGATATCGACGAGCCCGGGGACGAGCCAGGCGCCCGAGGCGTCCAGCCGCTCCTCTCCCGCGGGGTAATCGAGGCCGCGCCCGACTTCGACGAAGATTCCCCCGCGAACGAGCACCGACTTCTCCTCGAAGCGCCTTCGGTAAACGTTGAAGACGCGGGCGCCCTCTATGATCACGAGACTGCCTTGCCGCTCAATCGTTGAGCGTGCGGTTCCACTGATCGGTCCACTGGTTCATCAAAGGATTCACGAGCATGTAGTCGATCGCCTTCGCGCGCTTGGCCACGGCGCCATAGGTTTTGTTCGCGGCCTGCGCCGCTGAGAGCTCCACGGTGGTGTTGATCGGCGCCTCGTTGAGGGACACGGCCGTCTTGTCCTGCAGCTCCTTGCTGATGCGCCAGTTGATATAGGCGTAGGCTAGGTCCTGGTTTTTCGAGCCCGAGACCACGTCGATGGTGTTGAAGTTCGCGTAAGTCCCGGAGGCGGGGACGAAGTACTTCGCCTCGGGCAGGGCCTTCATGATCATGGGGATCGCGAAATCGCCGACTACGGCCGCGACGATCTCGCCACTTGAGAACATATTCGCGAGGTCGGAGGACTTGTCGTAGGTCTTCACAATGTTCGGCTTGAGGCTCGCCAAGGCCTTGAAGGCCGCCTGGCCCTTGTCCTGGCTCACGCTCACCTTGGCGTAGTCGGCTGCGATGTAGACCATCGCGGGACCGAAGGTCGTCTGCAGCGAGGGGATGGAAATCTTGTTCGCGAGCTCGGGGCGCCAGAGGTCGCTCCAGTCCTTGATCTCGAACTTTATCTCCTTGGGGTTGTAGATGATGCCGATGCTGTTCACTGTATAGGCGGGACCGTAGCCGCTTGAGATCATAGTCTTGGCGCCGGGAATCAGGTATTTCGCGTTGGGCACTTTCGCGTAGTCGAGCTTCGCGAAGAGCTTCGCCGCGTAGCCGTCGGCCGCGGCCTTCTGTGAAAGCTCGATCACGTCGACGGTCGAGTTCGGGTCGGCCGCGAGTTTTGTATAGCGCTCCGCCGTCGTGCCCGTCTCGAGGACCACCTTGCAGTTGTACTTTTTCTCAAAGGGGGCGTAGACGTCCTGCCATAGGACGTCCTCGCTCAGGCCCCAGGTCGAGATCACTATAGTGCGCTTCCCGGAAGATGCCGCGCCTGTGCCTTGGGCGAAGGCCGCGGTCGCGACCGAGATTGCCAGGGCGACCGCGAGGGCCGCCTTTACTGCTGTCTTCATTGCGTTCTCCTTTGTACGGCCTTAGCCGTCAACAAACCACTATCTTGCTAGAAGGTAAGCACGCGAAGACGCGCGCGCCCGGCTCGAAGGGCGTCTCCCGCGAGACGTTGGCCACGAGCGTGCCGAGGTCGGTCTTCAGCTCGTACTGGTAGCTCTTCCCGAGGAACGTACGCACTTCGATGACGCCGGGGACCTCGTTCGCTCCGGAGGCGCTCGCGGTCGAAAGCTCGATATCGTCGGGCCGGATGGCGCCGACGCACGAAGGCGCGCCGCGGTCGAGGTCCGCGAGGACTTCGCCTCCGCGCGAGTCCCGGAAACGCCCTGGGCCGATGCGCGTCAAGTCGATGAAATTCGTGAATCCGATGAATCGGGCCACGTACTCGTTCACGGGGCTCGAGTAGATGACCTCGGGCCTGTCATATTGCTCGATGCGTCCCTTGTTCATGATCGCGACGCGGTCGGATATGGAGAAGCATTCTTCCTGGTCGTGCGTCACGAAGACCGTCGTGATCCCGAGCCTTTTCTGTAATCGTTTGATCTCCACCCGCATGCCGAGGCGGAGTTTCGCGTCCAGGTTGCTCAAGGGCTCGTCGAGGAGCAGCAGCTCGGGCTCGATGACGAGGGCGCGGGCGAGGGCGACGCGCTGCCTCTGGCCTCCGGACATCTGCTTAGGAAAGCGATTTGCGAGGCCCGCGAGATCGGTGATATCGAGGATCGAGCCGACGCGGGACTCGATGGCCTTCGCGTCGAGCTTGCGGAGCCTGAGGCCGAAGGCGACGTTGTCGTAGACGCTCAGGTGAGGGAAGAGGGCGTAGCTCTGGAAGACCAGGCCAAAGTTCCGCTTGTGGACGGCCGTACGGGTCAGGTCCCTGCCGCCTAGGGAGAATCGACCCGCGTTCGGCTCGATGAAGCCTGCGATGACGCGCAGGGTCGTCGTCTTGCCGCAGCCGCTCGATCCCAGGAGGGAAACGAGCTCGCCTCGTTCGATCTGGAGGTTGAGGCCCTCGAGTATGTTCGTCTTGCCGTCGTAGCTTACCCGGATGTCTTCAAGTGTCGCGTATGCCATGTTTGTCTTTCTTTCCTATTTCGCCAGGCTCGCAATGCCGAGCGTCTTTTCCACGATGAGCATCAAAGCGACGGTGATCGCCATGAGAAGCACCGAGATCGCGGAGACCGAGGGGTCGTAGCTGTATTCGATGTAGCTCATCAGTGTCTTGGGCAGCGTGGACATGCCGGGCCCCGAGAGGAACATCGATATCGGGATGTTGTTGAAGGAGTTGATGAAGGAGAGCATGAAGGCCGCTATTATTCCCGAGCCGATGTTGGGCAACACGACCTTCGCGAAGGCCTGGGGGCGGTTGCAGCCGAGGCTGCAGGCGACCTCCTCGATCGAGAAGTCGAACTGCTCGAGGCTCGCCCCCACGACTCTGATGACGTAGGGCAGGACGACGAGGAAGTGCCCTACGACGAGGGCCGCGAATATGGGCAGCCTCATGGATATGACGAGGAACTTGAAGAGCGCGTAGCCCACGACTATCTCGGGGATGAAGAGGGGAGACAGGAAGAATGCGCTAAGCAATTTCTTGCCGTGCGAGCTCGATCTGCTGAGCGCGTAGGTCGCGGGAACCCCGACGGCGAGTGCGAGCAGTGTCGCGGCCGCGGCCAGAACGAAGCTGACCAAGAGCGACGACATGAAGGATCTCGAAGCGAAGACCGCCGTGAACCAGCCGAGTGTGAAGCCCTGTATCGGGAAGCGGATTGTGCTCGCCTCGCCGAATGCGGTGATCGCTATCATGACGAGGGGGACGGCGATGAAGAGGAACACGAGGATCGATACGGCCATGAGGAGCCTGTGCTTGCGCCCGGCCACGATTACCTCCGATCCAGGGCGCCGGCCAGGCGCTGCATGACCAGGACGACGACGAGGGTCATGAGGATCATGACGAGCGCGATGATGCCCGCCCCGGTCCAGTCCGAGAGGCTCATCGCGCGCTGGTAGATCAAGGTAGCGAGGAGCATGTTCTTGTTCCCCCCGAGAAGATTGGGCGTCGTGTAGGCGGTTATAGTACCCGTGAAGACGAGGACGCTCCCCACGAGAATGCCCGGCAGGCTCAAGGGCAGGACGATCTTGACGAAGGCCGCCACTCTACTCGCCCCCAGGCTCTCGGCAGCCTCGGTGATGTCCTCTTCGATATTGTCCATACTACCGATGAGCGTGATGATCATAAGCGGCAGGAAGAGATAGATCGTGCCGATGAGGATCGAGAACTCCGTATAGAGCAGGGGCAGGGGCCGATCTATCCAGCCCAGCTTCAACAATGTGTCGTTTAGGACGCCATTGCGTCCGAGGAGTATGATCCAGGCGAAGGCCCGAACCACGGAGTTGGTCAGCAAAGGGAAGATCGAGAGCGCCATCAGGAAGGACTTGACCCCGCGCCTCTGCCGGGAGATGAAATAGGCCGTTGGCAGTCCGAGGACGGCGCAGACGAGGGTGGCAATAGCGGCTATTCGCAGTGTCCTCGCGAGTATTTTCATATAGTAAGGATCGCCGAAGAAGGCGAGATAGCGTGAAATCGAAAGACCGTTGGTGTCGTAGAATGTGGGACTCAGTATCGCGACGAGCGGATAGAACAGGAAAACGACCAGCAGCGCAACGCCCGGTACGACCAAGAGAGCATAGAGCGGCTTCCTCATAGTTCGATTATTCACGGCAGATCGTCGTAATGCAATCAGGGCGCAAAGTAGTTGGTTCTATTTTTTTTGCGCTCTAAACGTGCTGAATGTTGTATGATAAGGTCTTGTGGAGGAGAGTGGCGATGGGAAACAAGGATCAAAACAATGCAATCATCGATGTTCTGAAACTCATGCGCAACGAGATAGACAGCTTGCCCGGCTTGAAGGGCTTCCATGCGGGCGATCCGCTCTATGACGAGGCCATCGGGATCGCCAAAGACAAGGTGTTCGGTTCGATCGAGGAGATGATCACCTACCTTGAAACCGATGATCCGGATTCGGACGACGAGGAAGATCCCGATGAGGGCGAAGCCTGAGCCCTATTTCTGCTGCGAGCGCAGCGGAATGTCTATAAGCGGCAACTGGGCGCCGGACGCGGCGGCGGCCTTCTTGTTCTCTTCCTGGATCGCGTCGAAGACTTCCTGGCGGAAGACTTTGACGTGGCGCGGCGCCTCGATGCCGAGCTTGACTTGGTCGCCGCGCACTTCAACCACGGACACGACAATGTCGTCGCCTATGACGATCTTTTCGTTCACGCGGCGCGAGAGTATGAGCATCGGCTCTAGCCCTTCGAAGCGGCCAGCTCGGCCATGATGTCGTGCTTGACGCGCCAGCGCGAGTCGCCGAGCACGGTCTGCATGCCAAGGCGATTGGCCTTGTTGATGATGAGGGGGCCCATGAGGTTGGCGGTGACCGCCCCGCCCTCGCCTGGGACCGTGACGATCGCGAAGACGAGGACGTCGTCGGGCTGCGACACGCCGATGTCGCCCAGGCTGTCGTCGTTCACGTCGAGGGAGTAGTCGGGACGGAAGAGGAAGGGGTCGATGAGTATGAACGCGAGGTCGGGCACATCGATCGATTGAAGGTAGAAGAAAGGTTTTTGCCTCGCGTCGAGGAGTATGTAGTCCTTGAACTTCTCGAAGCCGAGGAGCCCGGCGGGGAAGCTCACGAGCTGCCGCTCGTCCGCTTCGATTTCGCCGTAGGCCTTAGTCTTGACTCTCATCTGTCGTTCCACTATGCCGGTCCTTATCGGAGGAAGTCAAGGAGCGTCTGCGGGAAGAGCCTGCCCGTGAAGCTCAAGGTCGCCTTGTGCGCGACTTCGAGCATCTTGTAGTCGGTGATCGCCTTCGTGAGATCGAGGTCGGTCTCCTCTGAGGCGATCTTCGTCATGTCGGGTATCTCCCTGTTGAGCCTGGTGGATACGCTCTGGAGCCGCTCGCTGCGCGCGCCGAGCTCTGCCACGCGCCTGTTGAGGTTGTCCACTCCTGCGTCGATGCCGGCTATCGCCGAGCCCCCTGTCTCGAGGATGTCGCCCTTGTTGAGGGAGTCGCGCAGCCTGATCGCCACGTCGAAGAGCGATCCGCCCGAGACCCGGGCGCTCGGCGCGAGATTGTCGGGCGGAAGGCCGGTCGGCGCAAGGAGCCCTAGCTCTTTCAGCACAGTGCCGGTTGCGCCCGCCCCCGGATTGGCGCCGCCGAGGCCAGCTATAGCCGGCCCATCCTCCAGCCTCAGCTGATGGGCGGTGGTCGTCTCGAGGGAGAGGGCGAAGCTTCGCGGATCGATCGTGGCCTTGACCGCCGCGCCTGAGTCGTTGATCTTCGCGGCGACCGCGTAGACGTTGTCCCCGGCCTTGACGCCGATGCCCTTGCCGTCGACGATGATCGTAGCGTCCTGCGACGCTCGCCAGTCACGGGCGTCGTAGCTCGAGACCACTTGCTGCTTCTCGGCCCAGAACACATCGGAGCCGCTCTGACCGAGGCTCATGTAGTCGCCCTCGGAGACCTCCGCGGCCGGGCCGCCTTGCGCTCCGAGGTACTGCACGCCGACGAGGACTTCGCCGGCCGCCCCGGGCGCGGCGCCCGTGATCTCGCGGAAGGGCTGGGTGCGCGACTTGTCCCCAGAGAAGAGGAAAGTCCCGTCCGCCCCCCGCGAGTTTGCCAGGTTCACGAGCTCGCCCAGGAGTTGGTCGACCTCCTGGCCCATGTACTTCTGGTCTTCCTTCGTATAAGTTCCGTTGGCGCCTTGCACAGCGATCTCACGCAGCCGCTGCGTGATGTCGAGGCTCTGACGCACATAGTCCTCGGAGACCTTGTACTGGTCCTGGGCCCATGCGGCGTTCTTCTCGTAGCGCTCCAAGCGCGAGGTGACCGAGTCGTAGCGCACCGCCCGCGCGGCCGCGAGCGGATCGTCGCGGAGGTTCTCGATCCTAGTCTGCCTGGCCATCTTGGTCTCTGCGGAAGACATGTCGCGTTCTCGGCGCTGAGTCCAGAACTGCATGTCATCGTTCATGAGGTTAGAGCTGACGCGCGGTATCATCTATCACGCTCCCAATCGGTTGATAATCGTGTCGAGCATAGAGTCGACCTTGGTGATGAACTTGGCGGCGGCCTCGTAGCCGTGCTGGAATTTGATCATGTTGGCGAGCTCCTCGTCCATGTTCACGCCGGACAGCGAGGCGCGCAGGTCCCGCAGTTCCTTGCCGATGCGCTCGTGGCTGGTCATGGCGGTCTGCGCCCGCTCGCCGGAGAGGCCGACGCGGGCGACGGCCTCGGCGAAGTGATCGTCGAAGGTCCTAAGGCCTCCGACCATCACGCTCTGTGTCCTGATCGCCGCGATCGCGAGGGCGGCCGAGCCGTCGCCCGCGGCCGCAGCCTTGCCGTTCTGGCCGAAGCCGGCGGCTATCGAGCCTATGTCCGACTTGATCTCGGGCGCCACTTCGATCCAGCCGGCGGGGTGGGCGAGGGGGGCGACCGCGAAGTCGACGCCTTCGGCCTTGAGCGCCGCGGTCGCGTCGGCATGGCCCCAGTCATAGGAGCCGGCCGCGCCGCTCGCCTTGAGGAGCCCCGCGTAGCCCGCGAGGAAGGACCCTGAGTCCTCGACGTGGCGGATGACGAAGTCAGGGTTGCCTTTCTCGGCCGCGGGGGTCGCCCGCAGCTCGAGCTTGCCCTCGCGCGTGAGCCTGGCGGTCACCTCGCCCCCCGCGTGGTTGATGCGCGAGACGAGGTCCGCGACCGTATCGGTCGGATTATAAGGAATGTCCGTCGTGCCCGTGGCGGACGATATCTTGATCGTCCCCGCCAGGCCTATCTGCTCCTGGGCCGTGAGGGCGTTGGAGCCAGTCATGCGGTATATGTAGGTCGAGTCGTACTTGCCGTCGCCTGAGCGGTCGTAATTCCCCTGCACGTTGTTGATGAAGGGCCATTCCTTGAAGAAGTCCTGCCCCGTTTTGCCGTTCGCGCCGTAGGCGGCGCGGTGGTTCTCGTTCACGAGATCCGTGAAGGAGAGGGTCATCGTGTCGAGCGTCTGCAGCTCCTTCTTCGCGTCGCCGTCGCGCAGCTCTATAAGAGCGCCCAGCTGTCCGCCCTTGATGTCCGCCGCGAGAGAAGTGTCCTTCCAGTATGGTCTGGCGAAACCGTCCTCGTCGGCGCCTTTCATCTCGAAGCTCCGGGCGAGCTTGCCCTGTACGAGGATGAGGCCGTCCGAATGGACCATGAACTCGTCCGCGCTGCGCTGGTCGACCGTGATGGGCATGAGGTGCCCGAGTTTTTCCACGAGAACGTCGCGCCTGTCCATGAGGTCGTTGGGGTTGTCCCCTATCGCCTTCGACTTCTGTATCTCGAGATTGACGTCGGCTATCTCCTTGGCGAGGTCGTTCACCTGGGCGACCGTGCCGCGGATGTCGCCGTCGACGCTCGAGCGAAAGTCGGAAAGACGGCGGTAGCGGTCGCGCATGCCATCGGTCAGGGCCTCTCCGCGGGAGAGCACGGCCTCCCGGGCCGCGTTGTCCGCGGGGCGGAGGGAGAGCTCCTGCCAGGAGTCCCAGAACTTGTCCATGAGCGTCCGCACGGAGGAATCGGAGGGCTCGTTGTGGACTTGCTCGAGCTGGAGCAGGTACTTGTCCCTCGTGTTCCAATAGCCCTCGAGCCCGCTCTCGGAGTCGATGCGGCCCTCGAGGAGGTCGTCCTTGACGCGCTCGATCGATTGGACGTTGACGCCCTGGCCGAGCTGGCCGGGAGTCTCCTCGCGGCTGAGGTCGGGCGCGTAGAGGGGGTCGGTGGCCGAGAGGTTGACCGTCTGCCGAGAATAGCCCTCGGTCGAGGCGTTGGTCAGGTTGTGGCCGACCGTATTAAGAGACTGGCTATGCGCATTCAAGCCGCGCTTGCCGATCTCGATCCCCATGAAGGTAGAAGGCATCGCTTATCTCCTTCGCTCTCAAAGAGCGGTATTGAGGAGCAATGCGTCCAGATCGGGCTGGACTGTCTTGCCCGAGCGGCCGTAGATTCTATGCTTCTTCTCTGGAAAGAGCTCCTCGAGGATGGCGCGCAGGAGGTCGCGGTTGCCCGTGGCGTAGTCCCCGGCGGAGGCGTTCTCGAACTTGGCGCGCATCGCCGCGAGCTTTAGCCGGCGGAAGAGGTCGGTCAGCTCGCTGCGCTCGGGCTCGGGCACGCAGAGTGCGAGGCGGTAAAGCCCAGACTCGTCGCAGCCCGAGTCGGCGCGCAGTCGCTCGAAGGCCTCGGCCCGCTCGCTCTCCTTCTGGGCGATCGCGCGGGTGAGTTCGTCCTGGATTCCGATGGCCGTCTCGAGGGTCTTCCAGTCCCTGTCCTTCATGGCCGTTATGAACGATCGCTGGGCGGCCACGTAGGCTTCGAAACAGGCGATCTCGGCCGACATGGCGGCTGAGAGAGCGTAGACGGTTTCCATCTGCGTCATCTATGGACTCCTTCGTTTCTTATTCTCGGAATCCTCAACGGCGGGATTAGTGAAATCGACGGCAGACATAAGGCGTTTTACTTATAGCCGCATCGGAACTGTGCCTGATTCGCCGTTCTGAAAGCCGGCCATATAGTAGACATCGACAAAGGCGCTTTCGGGCCTTATGCATCGTCTTAAAGGGAGGAATTTCATGAAGCATGGAATTAAGTTGACGGCCTGTGCCCTGGCGCTGGCCGTTCTCGCCGTAGCCACGGCCGTAGCCGCGCCGACGAAAATCGAGTTTTGGCATATCGGCACCGCCGCCACGGACAAAGCCTACTATCAGGGCGTCGTGGACGAGTACATGAAAGCGCATCCCGACGTCATTATCGATGTGACCATCCTCGAGAATGAGGCCTTCAAGAGCAAGCTCACCACGGTCATGCAGTCGGGCAACCCGCCCGACATCTTCCATAGCTGGGGCGGCGGCGTTCTCGCCGAGTACGCCAAGGCCGGCCTGCTCAAGGACATAACCAAGGACGTGAGCGGTACCGCATGGGGCAAGTCTATGGCATCCGGCGTCTGGCAGGTCTATGCCTACAATGGCAAGCAGTACGGCGCCCCCTTCGACATGGGCGCTGTCACTTTCTGGTACAACAAGGACCTTCTCGCGAAGGTCGGCTACAAGTCCTTCCCGACCGACTGGGATGACTTCATCGTCCTCGTGAAGAAACTCAAGGCGGCTGGCATCACCCCAATCGCCATGGGCGGCGGTGATAAATGGCCCGCCATGCACATGTGGACGTACATGGCTCTCCGCCTCGGCGGCGGCCAGCTTTTCCAGGACACCTTCTCCGGAAAGAACACCAAGGGCTTTGAGGACCCCACCTTCATCAAGGCTGCGCAGATGCTCGCCGACCTCGTGGCGCTCAAGCCCTTCCAGGACGGCTTCCTCGGCGCGACCTATAACGACGAGGGCGCTATCATGGGTAATGGTCAGGCCGCCATGGAGTGCATGGGCCAGTGGGCTCCCAACGTCGAGAAGGATAGCTCGACTAGCAAGCAGGGCATCGGCGACAAGCTCGCCTGCGCTCCCTTCCCTGCCATCAAGGGCGGCAAGGGCAAGGTCACCGACGTAGTGGGCGGCGGCAACGGCATGGCGATCGGCAAGAACGCTCCCGCCGCTGCGGTCGATTTCCTCAAGTTCCTCACGAACAAGGAGAACAACGCCGCGTACGCCACCGCCTCGGGCATCATCCCTACGGTCGCGGGCGCCGACTACGGTATCAAGGACCCCAATGCCAAGCTCGTGAAGGCGATCGTCGACAAGACTACCTTCTTCCAGCTCTACCTCGACCAGTTCCTCTCCCCCGCCGCGGGCGGCGCGGTCAACGACTCGGTCCAGACTCTCCTCGCCGGCACCGCCACTCCGGCCCAGGCCTGCGCCGCGATTCAGACGGCCTTTGCGGCAAAGTAAGGCGTTAGGCTTGCATTGCTAAGGAAAACCACGGAGGCGCTACTTGCGTCCTCCGCGGTTCCTTTCCTTGTTCTGCCGATTCATCGTTCTACCGTTTTTCGAAGCGAGGAATTAATTGGCTAAGCGATCCGTATACAGGGGAGGAATGGGCAAGGCGAGCTTCCTGACCCTCGCCGTCCTCCTCGCCCCGGCTCTGATCCTGTTCACGGCCATCGTCATCATCCCCGTCTTCGAGGCGGCGGTCTTCAGCTTCTACAAATGGAATGGCCTCGGGCCCATGGTCGACTTCCGGGGGCTCTCGAACTACGTGCAGTTCGTCCAGGACGCTATCGTCCACAAGGCGCTCCTGCACAATCTCTTGATCGCCATCGTGTCCCTTGTCATCGAGCTCCCGCTAGCCATGGTTCTCGCGCTCATCGTATGCGACAAAAAATTCAAGGGGTCGGTCTTCTTCCGCACCTTCTTCTTCCTCCCCTATGTCCTATCCGAAGTCATCACGGGCGTGCTCTGGCAGTTCATCTACCAGCCGCAGTACGGCCTCGTGAAGGCGATCTACACGGCGCTCTGGCCCGCGGCCCAAGCCCCCTCTTTCCTTGGCAATACATCCACGGTCATATGGGCCATCCTCCTCGTCATCATCTGGAAATATTTCGGCTTCCATATGACCATCTACATCGCCGGCCTCCAGGACATTCCGCAGGAGCAGATCGAGGCGGCGACCATAGACGGCGCCTCGAAATGGCGGACATTTCTAACGGTAACCCTCCCCGGCATGAGGACATCCATACAGCTCTCGGTCTTCTTCTCGATCATCGGGTCCTTCCAGCTCTTCGATATCGTATGGGCCATGGGACATGGCGACCCGGTGAACGCCGGCGAGACGATCGTAACGTACATGTACAAGATCGGCCTGCAGCGCTTCAATATCGGCTATGGCGGGACCATCGCTGTCTGTATCTTCCTAATTTGCCTCGTCTTCAACATTTTCTACCAGAAAATCCTCGTCAGGGAGGACGACTAAGCCATGAGAACAATGAAGGCTCAGAACAGGCTCATGGCCGCGATCAAATATTTCGTTTGCGCGATCATGCTCCTCGTCATAGCAGTGCCGCTCTACATATCGGTCATGGGCGGCTTCAAAAGCATGGGGCAGCTCCGCGCTTCGCCTATGGGCATTCCCGCGCCATTCCTGGCGAACCAATACCTCGACCTCCTTTCCGGCAAGCAGGGCGCGTTCTGGCGCGAGCTCGGCAACAGTCTCATAATCGGCTTCGGAACTGTCGCGCTCGTCCTCGTCGTCTGCACGCTCGCCGCCTACGCCCTCGCACGGATACACTTCAAACTCAACGGCCTCATCTACGGCTACTTCCAGCTCGGTCTCCTTTTCCCCCTTGCCGTGGCCATCCTTCCCCTGTATTTGCAGCTGCGGACCTTCGGCCTCCTGGACAAGTACATGGGCGTCATCCTGCCTCAAGTGGCCTTTCAGATCGCGATGATGGTCATGCTCCTGCGCGGCTTCATTAAAGGAATCCCGACCGAGCTCGAAGAGGCCGCCGCGATCGACGGATGCAACCGCTTCGGTTTTCTCTTCACGATCATCGTGCCCCTCTCCACGCCCATTCTCGCGACGGTCGGCATCCTCGCTCTCGTGGCCAGCTGGAACAACTTCTTCACGCCGCTCCTCGTCTTCAACGACCAGAAGCGCTTCACCCTGCCCCTGGGTGTCATGGACTTCATGGGGCAGCACGCCTCGGACTGGAACATGATCCTCGCCTTCCTGACCCTGGCCATGGTTCCCGCGGTCATCCTCTACATCGCCTGCCAGAAGTACATCGTGGCCGGCCTCACGGGTGGTGCGATCAAGGGCTAAAGGCTATCCTTTCGCGCATAGGCGCTTGCGGCCTCCGCGACGATGACGTTATTCTCATTCACGATCGCGAGAATACGCATGAACTGTTCCTCGAGTGCATCGAGCGCTGCCTCAAGCTCGGTATCGCCTTCTCTCCCCTCCGGTAATGCGAAGCGCATCGGCGTCTTCATCGGGAGAGTCGACGATTCCTATCAGCGCGACATATGGAAGAGCCTCGTCCTTCGGGCCGCGGAGCGGGGCGCCACTGTCGTAGGTTTTTTCGGCTTCGGTCTCCACTCGCCGCTCCCCAGCACCATGGCCATGAATGTCGTATATTCCATGGCTGGTCCCGGGAACCTCGACGGCCTCATCGTCCTCTCGAACACGATCGGCAATTTCGAGACGCCCGAGAATGTCGCTCGCCTTGTCGCGGGGAGCTCGCTCCCGTCCGTGTCAATTCAAGTCGCACTCGCGGGCATGCCCTGCGTTTCCGCCGAGAGCGAACCGGCCCTCAAGGAACTCGTCCATCACCTGGTCGCCGACCACGGACGGCGCAGTTTCGCTCTCATAACCGGTCCCGATAATCATCCTGACTCCATCAGGCGGGAGGCGGCTTTTCGCGCCGCCCTGGCGGAGGATGGCATCGCCTTCGACGAGGCGCTCCGCGCGCGGGGGAATTTCCTCGCCGAATCCGGCGCCGAGGCAGTCCGGGCCCTGCTATCCTCGACTCTCCATTTCGACGCGGTCGTCTGTCTCAACGACGCCATGGCGCTTCGAGCGATCGGAACTCTCAAGGAAAACGGCATCGCGGTGCCGTCCGAGGTCTCGGTGACCGGGTTCGACGACATATTCGAGGCCGCCTGGTCCTCCCCGGAGCTCACGACGGTCGCGCAGCCGCGCGAGGACCTGGGGCGCCTGGCCGTCGATATGATCCTCGAGGAATTGGAAGGCCGCAGTCCCCCAACTCGGCGGCTCGAGTGCCATAGCGTCTACCGGCGATCCTGCGGCTGCCTTCCTGTATTGTCCTTAGGCGGCGCGCAGCTCGGTCCCGCGACCTTCAGCGCTCAGGATCGCAGGCGATTCGATCTCCTGCGCTCTCGCGCCAAAGCGGGCGATATCCGCGGCCTCCTCGAAGACATTGACGCGGAGCTTTCCCTCGCCGACTACTCTCCCGAATCTCTCGACGGCTGGCGGCGCCTCGTCTATTCGGCGCGTTCGGCTCTGCCCTCGTCCTCTGGATTTTCATGGGCGGACCAAGCATTGGATTTTCTCCGAAAGATCGAGCTGCGCAGGGAAGTCTCCAGAGGGCTCGAGCTCTCCCATCGCTACACCGAAGTCCGGGGCCTGATCATCAGACTCCTGGGGACATTCAGCTTCGATGCCCTCGTGAAGCAGTGGGAGATATGCCTCGGCTCGATGGGCATATCGCGGGGATTCCTCGTCCTGTTCGAGAGACCCGTGTTCTACCCCGGGCCTCTCCCCCCGCGCTCCCGCCTCGTCGCGATGATTCCAGAGATGGCGCTCGTCGAGCCGAAGAGGTGGTTCCCCACCGAGCGAATCATCCCCGAGAGCGTCCTCGCGGGCAACCTGGAAGGCAGCTGGATAGTCGAGCCGCTGGTTTACGGAGAAGAGTCCCTCGGCTACCTTCTCATCGAGTGTGGGAGCGAGGACCCGACCGTGTACGAGACCCTCAGGGCCGAGATGTCAACGGCGGTCAAGGCGACCCTCCTCATGGAGGAGATTCAAGCGAACGAGTCGAACCGGACGATGCAGTCCATAGGGCAGGACATCCATGACGACCTCTGCCAGCACCTCGCGGGCGTCTCCATGCTCGTCGCGGCGCTCGAGGAGAACCTGGTCAAGACCGGCAGCGTGTCGGTGGGTTCCGTGCGCGAGATAGGCGAGCTCGTCTCGAGCGCGATGCTCAGCGCCCGTCAATACGCGCGCGGCCTCTGCCCTCCCACGCTCGAGCCTCTGGGCCTCGTCTCTGCCCTGGAGGACTTGGTCGCGGCCCTCGGCCGCACCGCGGGCAAGACCTCTATCTCCTTCCAGACCGAAGGTGACTGCGCGGTCGCCGACCCCGGGCGCGCCTTGAACCTCTACCGCATCGTCCAGGAGGCCCTGTCGAACGCGCTCAGGCACTCGGGGAGCGAGGCGGTGATCGTACGCCTCCTGCGCAGGGGCGGCCGCATCGTCGCCGAGGTCCGCGACTTCGGCTCCGGTCTGGGCGCTGGCGCTTGCGCTGGTGACGACCGCGGCCGCGGCATGGGCATGCGCATCATGCGCTACCGCGCGGAGTCCATCGGCGCCAAGCTCGAGATACTGGAACTCGATCCAGGGCTCTGCGTATCATGCGAGCTGGAGGAGGCCGAAGGGGCATGAACGGGACGGTTAAGTTCCTGGTCGTCGACGACCATCCGATATTCCGCCGAGGCGTTATTGCTCTCCTCGAGAACGAGGAGCGCTATCGCGTCTGCGCGGAGGCGGGGAACGCGAAGGAAGCCATCGAGGCCTTCGAGCGCGAGAGCCCCGACATGGTCCTCCTCGACATTTCCTTAGGCGACGAGAGCGGGCTCGATCTCATGCGCTCGCTCTGGGCGTCCCATCCCGGGGTCCTCGTCCTGGTCATCTCTATTCACGACGAGGAGGCCTACGCCGAGCGCGCCCTGCGCGCCCACGCCCGCGGCTACCTTATGAAGCAGGAGGCGAGCTCGGTCCTCAAAGAGGCCGTGGCGACCATCCTCGAGGGGAAGATCTTCGTCTCCTCCTCGTTCCGTGACAGGATGATAGCCTCGATCTCCTCCACGTCCAGGGAGTCCTCGGGCTCGAGCGTGTCCCTGCTCTCCGACCGCGAGCTCGCCGTGATCGAGCATCTCGGGCGCGGCTACGGCGCGAAGGAGATCGCCTCTGCTATGGGCATAGCGGTCAAGACAGTCGGCGTCTACCAGGATCACATCAAGAAGAAGCTCTCCCTCGAGAGCATCGGCGAGCTGCGCAAGTTCGCCATCAAGTGGGTCCAAGGCGCGTGAAGGCCTACGCGATGAAGGTCTTGTAGTCCGCCCAGTTGCGCTCGAGGAGCTTCGGCGTATCGAGGCCGTAGGGGCAGCGCTTCTTGCACTGGTCGCAATGGAGACAGTCCTCGATCCTCTTCATCTTCTCCCTCCCTTCTGGCCCCAGGTAGGCTGAGGTCGGCGCACGCCGTAGGAGGAGCGACATTCTCGCCGAAGTGGGAATGTCGATGCCGGCGGGGCAGGGCATGCAGTAGCCGCAACCGCGGCAGAACTCCCCGGCGAGCTCGGCGCGGTCCTTCTCGATCAGCGCGCGTATCTCGGGGCCCAGCGCGGGCGGCTGCTCGCCGAAAGCGAGGAACTCGCTAAGCTCTCGCTCCCGTTGGATGCCCCAGATGGGGAGGACGTTGTCGTACTGGTCGATGTAAGCATAGGCCGCCTTGGCGTCGGTGATAAGGCCGCCGGAAAGTGCCTTCATGGCTATGAAACCGACATCGAGCTCGGCGCAGCGCCGGACGAGCTCGACCTCGCGCTCGTCGGCGAGGTAACTGAAGGGGAACTGGAGCGTCTCGTAGAGTCCCGACTCGACCGCCTCTTTCGCGACGGGGACGCGGTGGTTGGTGATGCCGATATGCCTGACGAGCCCTTTCTGTTTCGCCGCGAGCATCGCCTCGTAGAGGCCCGAACCGTCGCCCGGCTTCGGGCAGAATGGCGGGTTGTGGAACTGGTAAAGGTCCAGGTACTCGCTGCGTAGTGCCCCCAGCGATGCCTCGAGTTGTTCCCAAAAATCATCGGCATTGCGCGCCATCGTCTTGGAGGCGATGAATACCTCGCCGCGGACATCGCCTAAGGCCCGGCCGAGCTTCTCCTCGCTGTCGGTGTAGACCCGCGCCGTGTCGAAGAAGCGTATGCCGCCGTCGTAGGCCTTGCGCAGAAGGGCCGAAGCCTCGTCCCGCCCGATCCTCTGGATTGGCAGCGCGCCGAAGCCGTTCTTGGGCACGCGAATGCCTGTCTTCCCGAGCGTCACCTGTTTCATGTCGATTCCCACCTTGCGCCTCAAGAACGCCCTTCGACCATGTCCGAGGTCGAGTAGAAGCGTATCGCCGAATTGTTCGCTTTGATCTGCTCGAAGAACCAGGGAGTGTCCGACATGAATATGTAATTCCCCCTGATGTCCTCGAGTATCCTTCGCGGATAGTCCTCGACGAATTTTTGCAGCGTCTTTTGATCGCTCGAGGCTATCCAATGGGCTATGGTCGCGTCGATGGGACGGTACGCGCACTTCGATTTGTACTCGTGCTCCATCCTGTACTGGAGCACTTCGAGCTGGAGCTGGCCCACGACGCCTAGGACTCGCACGTTCGGTTGGCTCGGCCGCGAGAATATCTGCGCGACTCCCTCCTCGGCCAACTGGTCGAGGCCCTTGTGGTATTGCTTTTCCTTTTCCGGATCGGCGTTCACGATATAGCGGAAGATATGGGGCGCGAAATTGGGTATGCCCTTGAAATTGATCGCCTCGCCCTCGGTGATGGTGTCGCCTATCTTGAAGGTCCCGGTGTCGTGGATCCCGACGATATCCCCCGGCCAGGCGCAGTCGATGATCTCGCTGTCCTGCGCCATGAAGGCGGTTGGGTTCGCCGTCCTGAAGGGCTTCCCCGAGCGCACGTGGTAATAGGTCTTGTTCCTCTCGAAGGTTCCGGAGCAGACGCGGAGGAAGGCCACGCGGTCGCGGTGCATCGGGTTCATGTTGGCGAGGATCTTGAAGACGAAGCCCGAGAACTTTTCCTCCTCGGGTCGCACGAGCCGCTCCTCGGCGGCCTTGGGCGTCGGGCAGGGCGCCATCGTCGTCAGCGTGTCGAGGAGCTCGCGGATGCCGAAGTTGTTCAGGGCCGAACCGAAGAACACCGGCGTGGCCTTGCCCTCGAGGTACTCCTCGATGCTGAAGGGCGGGTATACGCCCGAGATGAGGGCCACGTCCTCCCGCAGCTTCGCGGCGAGGCTGTGCCCGACCTTCTCCTCGAGCAGGGGATCGGCGAGATCCTCGATCGTGATCACGTCCGTTGGCTTCTGGACCTGGCCCGGCACGAAGAGGATGAGCTTCTTCTCGACCAGGCTGTAGACGCCCTTGAAGGCCCTGCCCTGCCCGATGGGCCAAGTCACCGGCCTCACCCCGATCGCCAGCTCGCGCTCGGTCTCGTCGAGGAGCTCGACGGGCTCCTTGCCCTCGCGGTCGAGCTTGTTGATGAAGGTCGCGATGGGCGTGTGCCGCATCCTGCAGACCTCGCAGAGTTTGCGCGTGCGGTCCTCGACTCCCTTGACCGAGTCGATGACGAGGAGCGCGCTATCCACAGCCGAGAGGCCGCGGTAGGTGTCCTCGGAAAAGTCGGCATGGCCGGGCGTGTCGAGGAGGTTCACCTTGCGCCCGTTGTATTCGAAGCCCATCACCGAAGTGCTGATCGAGATGCCGCGCTCCTTCTCCATCTCCATGAAGTCGGAGACCGCGGCCCTCGTGTTCTTGCCGCTCTTGACCGCGCCGGCGATGTGGATGGCCCCACCGAAGAGGAGGAGTTTTTCCGTGATCGTCGTCTTGCCGGAGTCGGGATGCGATATGATCGCGAAGGTAAGCCGTCTGCGTAGTTGTTTGTCCAGTTCGTTCATGTGGGCTTCATTGTATAGAAAAAGGGCCTCTTTGTTCTATGGATTGCGCCTTGCTCGGCCGGCCGATATAGTGGATGGAAATGTTCAGCCCCCTAAGCGGCTTCCTCTGGCTCATCAAAGGAATCCGCGTCTATGCCCTGGTCGGTGAAAGCGGCACGGGCAAGAGCTTCCGCGCTAAGCTCGTAGCGCAGAAGTACGGCATCGACATGATCATCGATGACGGGCTCCTCATCCGCGGCGACACTCTCATCGCCGGGCGCTCCGCCAAGAAGGAGCAGCTGTACATGGCCGCCGTCAAGACGGCCCTCTTCCACGACAAGGACCATCGCGACGAAGTGGCGCGAGCGCTCCAACGCCAGCGCTTCCGCAAGCTCCTCGTCATCGGCACTTCGGAAAAGATGGTCTTCAAGATCTGCGAGCGCCTCCAGATCCCCCATCCGATCAAGATCATCAAGATCGAAGACATCGCGAGCCGCGATGAGATCGAAAAGGCCCAGCGCTCGCGCAAGGTCGAGGGCAAGCACGTCATCCCCGTCCCCGCGCTGGAAATAAGGCGCAATTACCCCTCGATCTTCTACGATTCGGTCCGCGTCTTCCTCAAGCGCAATTTCGGGGCCGCGCCCACGAGGCCCCGCGTTTACGAAAAGTCCGTGGTACGGCCCGAGTACTCCAAGCGGGGGAGGGTATCCATCTCCGAGGCCGCCCTCTCGCAGATGGTCATCCACTGTGTGGACGAGTACGACGATTCCTTGCGCGTGCGGCGCCTCGCCGTGCACTCGGACACGCAGGGATACCGCATCACGATCGTGCTCGAAGTCCCCTTCGGCACCAAGCTCGCCTCAAACGCGCACGCTCTCCAAGAATACGTCATCGACAACATCGAGCGCTATACCGGCATTCTCATAGAGGAGGTGAGCATCGTCATCGACCGATTCTCGCCGAGGAAATGAGGTGGGTAGACAGAAAAGTGTTCTGTCCCGAATCCTTTTCGGGATGCGTTGGCTGCGGTAGATTTGACAATCAGTTTACAAGCGACTAAGATATAATCCGCTTCGCTCAAGGAAGCCCTTTAGAAAAGGCGGACGCGAAGAGATTTCCGAGACAAGCCGAGTCATGGAAACGACTCGAGGGGGAATCATGAAGAAACTCAGTTTATTAGTGTTGACCGCGCTCCTCACAGTCTCCTTCGCCGCCGCCCAGACAGCCGCCGCAAACGATGCGGCCACCGCCACGCCCGCGGCCGATGCCACTGCTCCGGTCGTTGCGCCGGCCACTGCCGCCCCGGCGACGGCACCGGACGCCGCTCCCGCTGCAACAGCCGCTCCATCCGATGCGACCGCGGCTGTCGCCGCACCGGCGACATTCGGGCAGGTCGAAAGCGACCACTATGTCGTCCTCTCCGAGCTGGGGCAGGATCGCGCGGCTGCCCTCTCTCGGCAGCTCGAAGCCCTCTTCGGCCTCTACGACGGATTCTTCCGCTACGACGCTGCGGGCTTGAAGGCGAAGCTCAATGTCCGAGAGTTCGCGGATAAGGCCGGCTTCGACATCTATATGACACAGATCGTCGGGCAGACCAAGGACGACTTTGTCTACCTCCACTATGCCAGCCCCGAGCGCTCAGAGCTGCTGCTTTTCCCCAAGGCCGAACCCGACTATTCGGCCAGTCTCGCGCATCAGGGCTTCGTGCAGTTCCTCAAGGCCTTTATCCCCAATCCGCCGCTCTGGATACGCGAGGGAGTCGCCGTATCCTTCGAGTCCGCGGTCTGGGACGACAAGGCCGGCAAGCTCAGCTACCCCGAGAACCTCGCCTGGCTCGAGACGGTGAAGTCCCTCAAGGAGCGTAATCTCCTCATGGGCCTCGATAAGCTTCTCTCGATAGAGCAGGACGAGGCTCGCGCCGACCTCGATGTCTTCTATCCCCAGGCCTGGGCCTTCACTTCATTCCTCCTCAACAGTCAGGACAAGTCCTACAACCGCCTGCTCTGGGATTCCGTCGCCGCCTTGCGCAAGGACGCGAGCCTCGAGGACAACGAAGCCGCGGTCGCCAAGATCGTCGACACCTGGTACGGCAAAGACGCGGTCGAGAACGCTTTCGGCGCCTATCTCGCGGACCGCAAGACCTTCCCCGAACTCGTCGCCTTAGGCGTTCGCAAGTACGCGGACAAGGCCTGGGACGAGGCGAGCGCCGCCTTCGCCCAGGCCCAGGCGATGAACGCCGCGAGCTACGTACCCGACTATTACCTCGGCCTCATCGCCTATGCGCAGAACCAGTTCGATGTGGCCGATGGCCATTACAAGCAGGCTCTCGCCCTCGGCTGCGACCCCGCGATCACGAACTACGCCCTCGGGGTCAATGCCTACGCGCAGAACAGGCTCGACGACGCCAAAGGCTTCCTCCAGATCGCCAAGACTTCCTCTCCCGACCGCTATGGCGATAAAGTTGATTCACTCATCGCGAAGATCGGCAAGTAAAGCCTAGGGATCATTCGTTAGTAAAAGGCCGCCTCGCGAGGGGCGGCCTTTTTGCATGAAAAAGCCGCCCCCAGCCGGAGCGGCTTCAATGTGCGCTGAATCGACTGCGGCGCCTAGCGCTTGAGGACGGCGAGAATGCGCTCGAGAACCTTCTTGCGATCCAAAGGCTTCACGATGTAGCTCTTCGCTCCAAGGAGGAGGGACTTCTTGACGACGTCCTCCTTGCCCAGCGCGCTCACCATGACGATACAGGCGTTCTTGTCGAATTCGAGAATTTTCTCGAGGGCGGTGACCCCGTCCATCTTGGGCATCGTTATGTCCATCGTGACGAGGTCGATGTTCGGGCAGAGCTCCTTGTACTTCTCGATACCGGCGAGGCCGTCGCCGGCGGTGCCTACGACATCGAAGCCCTCCGAGGTGAGTATCTGTCCAAGCTGCTTCGCGATGAACATGGAATCGTCGACGATGAGTACGCGATAAGGCGCCCCGTCGGTCTTTACCCCTTCTGGGCGCTTTTCATTGATGCTCGGCATGTCGGACTTGGCGATCATACGCTTCAAAGCTCCTTTTACCGGACGGAACCGCTTAAGGCCACGGGCCAATGTTCTACTGCTACGGTTATAATAGAAGCGTTTGGGCTTTGCAAGGCCGCTCGCCGATGCTTAAGCCTTAACGAGCGAGACCAGGCTCCCAGAGGCTCCCTAGAGGAGGTGCCCCATCCTGTCGCGTTTCGTCACTAGGTAGCCTTCGTCGTTCGGGTTCGGCGGGATGATGATCGGGATACGGCCGTCGATGATTACGCCCTCGGCTCCGAGCTTCTCGATTTTATCGGGATTGTTCGTGAGAAGCCTGATCGACTCTATCCCGAGGAGTGCTAGCATTTTGGCCGCGACCTTGTAATCCCTCATCTCGTCAGGATAGCCAAGGTAGAGGTTGGCTTCTACCGTGTCGAGCCCCAGCTCTTGCAGCCTATAGGCCTTTATCTTGTTGAGCAGGCCGATGCCCCGGCCTTCCTGCCGCAGATAAAGGACCGCTCCCGCTTCCTGTTGCCCGACATAGCGGAGGGCCGCCTCGAGCTGGTCGCGGCAATCGCAGCGCAGGGAGCCCAGGACATCGCCCGTGTGGCATTCGGAGTGCACTCGTATCGGAACGCCTCGCTTTCCCGTTACGCTCCCGTGCACCATCGCGGTGTGCTCTTTGTCCTCCCTCGCGTCGTAGAAGCCGTAGAGTTCGAACTCGCCGAAGCGCGAGGGCAGGTGGGCATGGGCTACGAGCTGGACGCAAAAGTCCTCTTCCGAGCAGTAGGCCCCGGCTCCCTTGCAGTAGTGCTCGCTCTCCGAGAAGTCCGGTTTCCCCGAGAGCTTGGCCCTGAGCGATTCGAGGTCGACGGTCTTTCCGCAATCTTCGGTGAGGCATTCGCGGGTGAGTACTCCGATTTCGCTATCATTCATTCCTGACTCCTTGTATCGTCGATTTTTAATATAACGCTTTCTCTCTGACGCGGTGCATCGCGCAACCATGGCCTTGACGCATACGCCTGGGCCGGTTATAGTCGACAATCGTTACGTCAAGGAGAGCTACAGTGCCCTGTGGTAGGAAGCGAAAGCTCAAGAAGATAGCGACGCATAAGCGCAAGAAGAAGAAGAGAAGAAACAGACACAAGACCAGAGCCTAGGGTCGCTATCCCCTAAGGTTTCGAGAAGGGGCTGTCCACCGGGCAGCCCCTTTGCTTTTTACTTGCCCTGCAAGGTTCTTTCAGCTACCATATCTTTCCATGGGACGGGGTATCGATGTTTATCAAGTCATCCGCTCTTTCGCTCAACGCAATAAACTAAGCGAGCTTGACTACAAGACTTTCGCGCAGTCTGTGCAGCGTCAGGCCAAGCTTTCGGATCAGTCCGAACCGGTCTTCCGGGACCTCGCCCTCAACCCCGATGTCGTCCTCGTTCCCAAGCTCTTCCTCCTGGCCAAGGACAAGAAGCTCGTCCTCCAGACGGTCGGCAACGAGATCCGTTCCATCATCCTGCCCGAGCGTTATAAAGAGGTTTTCCTCCAGGAATATGTGCGGATGGACGAGAACCCCGACGTTCCCTTCCCCGACGAGGATTCGCTTCAGCTGGTCGTACCCGGCGAATGGATACGGAGCATCAACCTCGACAGCGATCTCGCTGCCATTATCGAAACCCCCAATGAGAGCCCTGTGCCCCTTTTCCGCCTCTCCTTTCCCGAGGGCGTCAAGCCGATCGTCGTGCCCGCCTCCCTGACCGACAAGCTTCTCGAGTACTCGGTGCAGAAGCTCAGGCAATATCTGCGCAAGGGCGCCAATAAAGAGTACATGTTCAATAAGCTGATCTACGCCTTCCCCGGCAAGGAAGGCCAGCTCAAGGACGCCCTCGGCGCCGTTCTCACCAGGCCTTCCGACGCGGTCAAGCTCATCGTCCGCTCGGACTCGGACTTCACCTACCCCTTCTGGGCTTATTTCCTCTCGGCCATCAAGAAGGACATCAACAAGAAGAAGGATAAAAGCGCAGAAGATTGGTCCTGCGAACAGTCCGCCATGATCTGCGATTTCTTCGTCAACCACTACAAGGGCAAGGCCCAGCGGCAGGCCGAGCTAGAGGCGGCGCTCAAGGCCCTCGACGCCGCGCTCCGCAAGAGTCCCTACTATTTTTCCCTCGACGAGATTCTTTCCTTTAAAGACGCGAAGGGCAGTCCCCTCCTTGGGAAGTTCAGCCAGGAAGATCTCGAGGCTCGGCTCCGCGAGAAGAGCACCAAGGCCGGGGAGGGTGAGCTTCCCGAGCTCCTCGTTCTGTCGGCGAGCGCTCACCGCGTCTACGTCGCCACGGACAGGGCGCTCTCGCTCACGGTCAAACTGATAGGCGAGGCCCGGGCGGAGCTGCGCTCGCGCATCCTCGACCAATGGAAGCGCCTCTTCGAGGACTTCAAGCATTGCCCGGCCATGATGGACGATGCCGCCTTCCTCGCGGAGCTGAACGCGCAAATCCAGGCGCGCTTCCCGATACTGGATGCGCTCCTCGGGTCGCGGCTCCTGCCTCTCGTCCGCGATGAGGCCGCTTCCCGCGACGAGCTTCCCCCCGATGTGGCCCGCCTCTTCTACAAGGACGACATCGTGCCCCTCGACGAGCTGCTCAGCCTGTACCGGAAAGGCCTCCTGACCGACGCCAAGATGCTCATGCCCTTCTGGTACTCGGTGCCTATCCTTTCGGCCATCGCCCGTTTCATCCACCGGACGGGCAAGAGCCGCGAGGAGAAGGCTGCGGCCGCGGCTCGGGCGGCGAGAGAGGCGCGAGAGCGGGCCGAGGAAGAGGCCAAGGAGAAGACGGGCAAGAAACGCGGTCTTACGGCCAAGGAGCGGAGGGCGGACTTCGAAGCGGCCGCCAATAAGGTGGCCAAGGAACTCCTGCCGAAGGGCTATAGCCTGGACGAATACCTCCGTGAGCTCGAGGGACGCTGGAATACCCTCCTCAATCCTGAGGCAAAAAAGAACCTAAGCTACGATGTCGACTGCCTCGCGCGCGATTATCTACGCGGCGTCGTGCGTTCGATGGGCGCTAGTACGCTGACGACGGAACGAGTTAAAAACCTCGGCTCGAGTCTCGCAGATGCGCCTACGCTTCTGAAGATCAAGAACCACCATGCGCTCGAACTATACTTGCAGCTCTATATGCTAAAAATACTGGGTGCTCATGTCGAGGGATCTTGATCCAAAGGAGCATTGCATGCCCCGAAGCGTTCTCGTGATCAACCCCGGTTCGACATCGACGAAGATCGCCGTCTATGAAGACGGCGCAGAGCTCTTTCAATCCAATTTGCCGATCTCCACCGAAGAATCCGCCCTCTTCGGCTCGATAATGGCTCAGCTGGACCATCGCGAAGCCCAGCTGCACGCGGCCCTCGAAGCAAAGCGATACGATCTTCGCAGGCTGTCCGTCGTAATCGGAAGGGGCGGTCTTCTGCGGCCCCTCGTCGGCGGAATCTATCGAGTAAGTCCGGCTATGCTCGAGGATTTAGCCCTCTGCCGCTATGGCGAGCATCCATGCAATCTCGGGGCCTTCCTCGCCCGGCGTCTGGCTTCGAGCTTGGATATCGGCGCCTATATCGTCGACCCCGTCGTGGTCGACGAGCTCTGGGACGTAGCTCGCGTGGCCGGGAACAAGCTGTTCGAGCACCGTTCGGTCTTCCACGCTCTCAACCAGAAGGCGGTGGCCAGGCGCTGGTGTCGAGAGAAGGGGAGGGCATACGAAGAGGTGAACCTCATCGTAGCCCACATGGGCGGCGGTGTTTCGGTGGGCTTGCACCTGAAGGGCATGGTTGTCGATGTGAACAATGCCCTCGATGGATGTGGCCCCTTCAGCGCCGAGCGCTCGGGGACGCTCCCGCAGGGCGATCTCGTAAGGCTCTGTTTCTCGGGGAAGTACTCGCAGAAGGAGATCCTCGGCATGATTACAGGCAAAGGAGGCTTAGTCAGCCTCGATGGGACGAACGATATGCGCATCGTCGAGGAGCGGATCTCAGAGGGCGATGCGGCTGCCGATCTTCACTTTCGCGCTTTCGGCTACTGGGTAGGCAAGGCGATAGGCGGCCAGGCTGCCGCCGCCAGAGGCAAGGTGGATGCGATAATCCTGACTGGGGGTATTGCCTTTTCTGCGAACATGTTGACAATTATTGATAATATGTGCAACTTCATTGCACCAATCGTTGTCTATCCTGGCGAAGGTGAGCTCGAGTCCCTTGCCCAAGCGGGGAATCGAGTGCTTTCGGGCGAGGCGACTGTCCTTGACTACTAGAGAACAGGAGATGGGCGTAGGTGAAAACGATCGCTGAAGTCGTGGAAGCCTCGAGGAACTCGGGCCGTAAACGGGTGGCTGTGGCGGCCGCGCAGGATGCTTCGGTTCTCGAAGCGGTCGTCGATGCCGCTCTCCATGGCATTGCCGAGCCGATCCTCGTGGGCGACCTCGACGCCATCGACGCTGTAGCGAAGGAGCTTCTACTCGACCTTTCGCGCTTTGAGCGTGTAGACGTGAAGAGTCCCCAGGCGGCGGCGGCAGAGGCCGTGCGTCTCGTGCGCACAGGCGAGGCCGACCTGCTCATGAAGGGCATAGTCGATACTTCCGTGCTTCTCAAGGCAGCACTTAATAAGGAAAGCGGCATCAACGAGGGGACCCTCGTGAGCCATGTCGCGATCATCGAGACGGCCTCCTATCCGAAGCTCCTTTTCGTCACCGACGGGGCGATCAACATAGCGCCGGACCTCGGCGACAAGCTCGCCATCATAGCCAATGCGATCAGGGCCGCCCACGCGCTCGGAATAGTGCTGCCCAAGGTCGCCCTCCTCGCCGCGATAGAGAAGGTCAACTACGCGAAGATGCCTTGCACAGTCGACGCGGCGATCATCGCGCAGATGGCCAGGCGAGCTCAGGTCCCCGGCTGCATACTGGACGGCCCCCTCGCTCTGGACAACGCGGTGAGCGTCGAGAGCGCACGAGTGAAGCATATCTCCTCTGAAGTGGCGGGCGACGCGGACATCCTCGTCGCGCCCGATATCGAGGCGGGGAATATCCTGTACAAGAGCCTGGTCGATCTAGGCGGCGCCAAAGGCGCCGGCATCGTGATGGGGGCCTCTTCTCCCATCGTGCTCGTGAGCAGGGCGGACTCCGCCCAGACCAAGCTCGCGTCCATTGCCTTCGCGGCCTTGGCTTCGCGATAAGGAGAAGTTCGAATGGCGAATAAGGGGAAGCCGGTCATTGACAGGGAGCGCTGCAAGGGCTGCCTGCTTTGCGCCCGATCCTGTCCGATGAAGGTCCTCGCGGCCGACGAGACGCCCAATTCCTGGGGCTATTACCCCTCCCGCGCCGTCGCCGAGGAGAAGTGCATCGCCTGCGGCAACTGCTACCAAGTCTGCCCGGACGTCGCGATCACGGTCTATAAGCTGTAGGAGGGCTGCAAGAGCCATGGCAGAGGAAAAGTGCCTCATGAAAGGCAACGAAGCGATCGGCGAGGCCGCGATCCGCGCGGGCTGCGACGCCTATTTCGGCTATCCGATCACGCCTCAGAACGAGCTCACGGCCTATATGGCCAAAAACATGCTCGACTCAGGTAGAATTTTCATCCAGGCCGAAAGCGAGGTAGCGGCGATGAGCATGGTCTTCGGCGCCTCCTCCGCCGGAGGCCGCGCGATGACGAGCTCTTCGAGCCCCGGTGTCTCCCTCAAGCAGGAGGGCATCTCCTACGCCTGCGGCGCGGACATCCCCTGCGTAGTAGTGAACGTGCAGCGCGCGGGCCCCGGCTTGGGTGGTATCTCTCCCGCCCAGGGCGACTACTTTCAGGCGACCCGCGGTGGCGGTCACGGGGACTACTACCACATCGTCCTCGCGCCCAAGAGCGTGCAGGAGGCGGCCGACCTTACCTACGAGGCCTTCGACCTCGCGGACAAGTGGCGCATGCCGGTGATGGTCCTCGCCGACGGCCTCATCGGGCAGATGATGGAGGGCGTGGTCCTGCCGCCGCCGCTCGAAGGGTGCAAGCGGCCGGATAGGCCCTGGGCCGTGGGTTCGGGCAAGAGCGGCGCGCGCAATCGCATAAGCTCCTGCATACTCGATCCTGAGACCCTCGAGGCGGCGATCCATTCTCGCTATGAGCGCTACGAGGCGATCGCCAAGGAGCGCACGAGCTTCGAGGAAATCGAGGTCGGGGACGCCGAGCTCGTTTTCGTCGCGTACGGCACTTCGGCCCGCGTCTGTCTGGGCGCAGTGCAGGCCGCGCGCAAGGCGGGGCTCAAGCTCGGGCTCTTCAGGCCCATCACCCTCTGGCCCTTCCCCTCGGAGCGCCTTGCGTCCATCGCGTCGGATGGCAAACGCTTCCTCGCCGTGGAGATGAGCATGGGGCAGATGGTACAGGACGTGCGGCTCGCGGTGAACGGGGCCGCTCAGGTCGACTTCTTCGGCCGTTGCGGCGGCGTCGTGCCGAGCGAGGAAGAGGTCCTCGCCGTCGCCAAGAAGCTTCTTGGGAGGGACGCGTGATGGAAGCACTCTACGGGCATCCGAAGAGCCTCGTCTCGGTGCAGTCGAAGTACTGCCCCGGCTGCGGCCACGGCGTAATCCACAGGCTCGTCGCCGAGGCAGTGGACGAGCTGGGCATGCAGGAGAAGGCCATACTCTTGAACCCCGTCGGCTGCGCGATCTGGGCCGACCTCTATTTCGACATGGATACCGTGCAAGTCCCTCACGGTCGCACGCCGGCCGGGGCCACGGGCATCAAGCGCATGCGGCCCGACCATCTGGTGATCTGCTACCAGGGCGACGGCGATCTCGCCGCCATCGGCACCGCGGAGACCGTCCACGCGGCCAATCGCGGCGAGAAGTTCACGACGATCTTCGTCAACAACGCGATCTACGGCATGACCGGCGGGCAGATGGCGCCTACGACCCTCGTGGGACAAAAGGCGACGACCGCCCCCCGCGGCCGCGACCCCGACGTCGCGGGCATGGGTTATCCCATCCGCGTCTGCGAGATGCTCGCCACCCTCGAGGGGACCAAGTATCTGGCCCGAGGCTCGGTCGACAGCGCGGTCAACGTGCGCAAGACCAAGCAGTACATCAAGCGGGCCTTCGAGGCTCAGCTTCGAGGCGAGGGCTTCGGACTGGTCGAGATCCTCTCGCCTTGCCCCACGAACTGGCAGATGAGCCCGTCCGCCGCCGCCGATTGGCTCGCGAGCGACATGATCCCTTACTACAGGCTCGGCGAGATCAAGAACGAGCTTTCGACGCGGGGGACAGTAGGCGAGGGGGCATCGCTCCAAGGAGCGGCATTATGACCGAACGGACGCTGATGGCAGGCTTCGGCGGCCAGGGCATCATCTCCCTGGGGCAACTCTGGGTCTATTGCGCGATGAAGGAGGGACTCGAGGTCACCTTCTTCCCCTTTTATGGCGCCGAGAAGCGCGGCGGCATCGCGCGCGCCTCGGTGATCGTCTCGAGCTCCGAAATAGCGAGCCCCCTCGTCACCTGCCCCGATTCCTGCGTCGTGATGAACGAGGACTCCCTCGCCCCTTGCGAGGAGATAGCGGGACCGGGCGCCCTCATGCTCGTCAACTCGAGCCTCGTGCGCTCGCGCCCCGCGAGGAAGGACCTGCGCGTCCTCGAAATCCCCTGCGTCGAGCTCGCGGAGAGAATCGGCGAGGCCAAGATCGCCAATGTGGTGATGATGGGCGCGCTCTCTAAGGCGACCGGCGCGGTCGCGCTTGAGCACCTCGACGACGTGTTCAAGAGCTTCTTCCCCGAGTCCAAGCACCGCTTCATTCCGCTCAACGTGCGCGCAATAGAAGCCGGGCAGAAGGCAGTAGGCGCATAGTTCCTCCCATATGCGGGAGATGTGCTATAATGCACTCCCGCATGAAGCGTCTCTCCTGGATACTCGCCCTCGCCTTCGGCCTCGTCTTTCTCGGCGCGACGGCGATGAACGCCGCTCTTGTCGCGAAGGCGCGCAGCGCCCTCGTCGGTATGCCTGTCATCGCGAAGGCCGAAGCGCGCTCTTTCCAGATAGCGGTCATCCTCCCCGACACGAACGATTCGTTTTTCAAAGGCATCCTCGATGGCGTTTCCTCGGAGGCCGCGGACGCGGACGTCGCGGTCCAGGTCTTCCGCTACGCGGGACAGTCCGCTCAGGAGGCCGACCGCTATTTCGAGATCGCGCTCCGCTCCAAGGTCGACGGGATCGTCATGTACCGTTCGCGGAGCGAGGCCTCGCCAGCCTTGGCTGGCGAGGCCAAGGCCGACGAGGCCGCCCGCTTGGGTGTCGTGTATATCCCCGTCGGAACGGACGCGCCCGAAGACGAGAGCGGGCCCTTCATCGGCTCGGGCTCGCGCCTTCAAGGCTTCGAGGGCGGGAGGCTTATCGGTAAGAAGCTCGGCGGACGCGTCCGCGTGGGCGTCATCCTCTCGGGCTCGGGAAGCGGGCTGCCTGAGGATGAGCCGCTCTATCGCGGTCTCGTCACCGCCCTGCGCGGCTATCCCGGCGCGATCGTCGTCGACCTGGCCGAGGCCGAGCCGGGCATGCTCTCGGGCGAGGCCGTGGCCGAGTCCATGCTCCGCGCGCACCCCGACATCAATGCCATGCTCTGCTCGAACGCCCAGGACACGGTCGGCGTGGTCCAGGTGCTCCTGGATCTCAACAAGGTCGGCGCCGTGCTCGTCGTCGGCGCCGACGAGACCGAGGACATCCGGCGCTACATCGATAAGGGCGTTATCCTCGCGAGCATCGTCAGGGATTCGAATAAGATCGGCAGGGAGGCCGTGCTGACCTTCTCGCGCATCAAAAAGGGCGCTCTCGTGCCCGCGCCCAAGGAGACGGGCTTCTTCGTCGTCGCGGGCAAGAAGGCCTCCCGATGATCCGCGGCACCGTCCGCGGCAAGATCATCGCCAACTCTACCCTCATCCTCCTCGTGCTCTCTCTTGCCACGCTCTACACTGGCCTCGCCTCCTCGAATCTCGCGAGGAGCGTCGAGCTCCTGTTCAGCAATAACAGGATGATGGAAGGCATCCGCATTCTCATGGCCCGCACGGAGTCCGGTCTCGCCGGCTACCTCACGACTAAGAGCTCGGACGCGCTCAAGGACTACATCCGCGATTCGACCAAGTTGGCCGACGAGGCGCGAAAGCTCAACCGGGACATACGGCAGGACGAGCTCTTGCTCTTGGAGCGCGACCTCGCGGGTCTCATCGACGACTACCTCGAGGGCACCGAAGCCTCGGTCACCGCCAAACGTGGGCGCGATGTCGCCGCCTACACGAAAAGCTACGAGGCCTCGGAGCGCTCGGCCGAGCTCGCGCGCTTCCTTATCGACAAGATCGACGGCATGTTCCTCTCGGAGTCGCTCGTCGAGTACTCGAGCTTCAGCGCCCTCATCCCGATGGTCATCCTGTCCAACGCCCTCCTGGTCGTCGCCGCGAGCCTGATGAGCCTCATGCTCCTGATCAGCTACTCGTTCAAGCTCACAGGACCCATATCGCGGCTCGCCGAGGCCGCGCGCGCGGTCGGCCGGGGCGAGTACGACAGCGAGCCGCCCATCCCTGAGTCCGTGGACGAGATCGGGACGACGACGGCCGCCTTCGCGAGTATGCAGCTCTCCGTGCGCCGCTCCTTCGAGGAGCTCAAGGAGAAGTCGGAGGTAGAGAAGCGGCTCATGGAGGAGAGAATGCGCGTGCTCGAGCTCGACCACAGGCTGAAGGCCGCCGAGCTGCTCGCGCTCCAGACTCAGATAAACCCGCATTTCCTTTTCAATACGCTCTCCGCGGGCATGCAGCTCGCCCTCTCCGAGGACGCCGACCGCACCGCCGATTTCCTCGACAACCTCGCCGCCTTCATCCGCTACGTCCTGAAGCCTCCCTCCCGTTCCGTCCTCGTATCCGACGAGATCGATTGCGTCGAACGCTACATATGGCTTCTCAGGCTGCGCTTCGGCGAGCGTTACCGCTTCGACCTTTCCGTCGACGAGGACGCGCTGGGCTTCGAGACCCCCGCTCTCGTCATCCAGCCCCTGGTCGAGAACGCGGTCGCCCACGGCCTGCGGGACACCGAGTCTGGCGGCGTCGTGAGCGTCTCCGTCCGCCTCGAGGGGGGCGCGGCCGTGCTCGAGGTCAAGGACACGGGCGCGGGAATGAGCGAGGAGGAGATCGCGCGCATTACCCGCGAGAGCTCCTCCGACGCGGACGTGGTCGAGGGCGGCATAGGGCTGCGCAACGTGATGCGCCGCGTCTCGCTCGCTACGCTCGGGCGCGGCGGCGTCGCGGTCCACAGCGCGCCAGGATGCGGCACCACGGTGCGCGTCACGATTCCAGCCGGAGGTCCGGCATGAAGAGGATATTGGTCGCCGACGACGAGCGGCCCGTTGTCGACGGCATTTCGCACATCGTGCGCCGCGATCTCTCCGCCGAGTTCGAGATCGCGGGCACCGCGTCGTCGGGCAGGGAGGCCGTAGAGAAGGCGGTCCTCCTCGCGCCGGACCTCGTGCTCATGGACGTGCGCATGCCGGGCCTGTCCGGCCTGGACGCGGTACGCGAGCTTCGCGCCCGCGGCAGCCGCGCCTCGGTCATACTCATCACCGCCTACGAGCGCTTCGATATCGCCCGCGAGGCCGTGGAGCTCGGCGTGCTCGACTACCTCCTGAAGCCGGTCTCGAAGGACAGCCTCGCCCGCTCGCTCCGCTCGGCGCTCGCCCTCATCGAGCGCAAGGCGGAGGCGGAGAAGCGCGAGATCGAGGGCCGCGAGCGCGCGGAATCGATGCGCGGCCTCGCCGAAGCGGCGTTTCTGCAATCGCTCATGCTCGGCGAGAGATCGGCGGCTGAGATGGAGAAGTACCGCTCGGCGCTCGGCATTCCCGAGCCCTTCGGCCTCGCCGCCGCTGTCGCGGTCGTCCCCCCTCCGGGCGCCGTCGACCCGGAGGCCGAGGCGTCGGCGCTCTACGAGGCGCTCAAACTCAGCTTGCGCTACAAGACGCGCGCGATAGCGGGACCCCTGACGAAGGGGCTGGGCGCCCTCTTTTTCCCCCTGCGAGATGAGAGCGAGGCCCCCGCGGCCGCGGACGCGCTGCGCGCGGTCATCGAGGCCGGCCATGAGGCGGACCTCGCGCGCGGCAGGCTCGCTCTCGGCTGTGGAAGCGCCCGGCCTTTCGCCGAAGCCTTCGCCTCCTGGTCCGAAGCGCTCGCCGATCTCCTGGGAGCTTCATGTCCTGGGCGACCGGGCCTCCCCGAAGGCCTCTCCGAGGCAAGCTTCGACGACGACGCGGCCTTCCTCGAGGCCCTCGCCTCGGCCTCCCCGGAGCGAGCTTCCCTCGCCCTCGAGCGCATACTCTTCTCGCTTCGGGGACGGGACGCGCCATCGACCGCGGAGCGCCATCGAGTGGCCAGCCTTTTCGGCGAGGCGGCGCGCGAACTCAGACGCAGGGGCGCTCTCTCGGGGCCGGCCGTGGCCGAAGCCATGGACTTGAGCGACCTCCTCTCCGCCGCGAGCGCGACCGAGCTCGTGCTCGCTTCCCGATCCCGCTTCTCTTCCCTTGCCGCGGCTTCCCTGGCGGGGCCCAGGCGCACGACCGCGCTCGACGCCGCGATCGCGCGGATAAAAAAGGATTTCGGCCGGCCTCTCACCCTCGACCTCGTCGCGGACGAACTCGGGATCTCCGCGGCGAGGCTCTCGCGGCTCTTCGTCGAGGGCACGGGCAGGGGCTTCTCCGACTTCCTCATCGAGTACCGCATCGAGCGGGCCAAGGAGATGCTCCTCGAGCCCGAGGCCGCGATCAAGCAGGTTTCGGTCGCCTGCGGCTACCCGGACCCGAATTACTTCTCTCGCCTGTTCAAGAAGGTCACGGGCGTAACGCCATCCGCATTTTCCTCGGGTACAAGGGAGGCGAGCAATGAGAACCGATAGCGCGCGCAGTTTCGGCATCGGAACCATGAAGGCGATCGCCCTCCTCGCGATCGCCCTCGCCCTCGCGGCGAGCGTCTCGGCTTGTAAGAGCTCTCGCCATAGGGTCGCTCAGGGCAAGGCCCCGGTCATAGGCTTCTCCCTGGATTCGCTGGTCGTCGAGCGGTGGCAGCGCGATCTCGACGTGTTCACGCGCGCGGCTAAGGATCTGGGCGCGCAGCTCATCGTAGAGGTCGCCGACCAAGACCCGACGGTGCAGGAACGGCAGGTGCGGGAGCTGGTAGCGCGGGGCATCGATGTCCTGGTCATCGTGCCCAACGACGCGGACCGGCTTTCGGAAGTGGTCCGCGAAGTCAGGAAGAAGGGCCTGCCCGTGTTGAGCTACGACCGGCTGGTCCGCAACGCCGATGTCGATCTCTACGTGTCCTTCGACAACGAGAAGGTTGGATACCTCCTGGCCGAGGCCGTCATGAAAGCCGTCCCCAGGGGGAAGTACGTGATCGTCAACGGCGCGAGGAATGACAACAACGCGATCATGCTGAACGCGGGAGTCCACAAGGCGCTCGAGGGCTCTTCTTCCCCGAGTAAATTGCGCATCGTCGAGGAGATATGGCCCGCGGCCTGGGACTCCGAGGAAGTCCGCTCGGACATGGAGGGTGCCGTCGCGCGCAATGGCCGCATCGACGCGGTCATTGCCGGCAACGACATGCTCGCGGAGGCGGCCATAGGCGTCCTCGCGGAAAGCCGGATCTCCGCGAAGGTAGCGGGGCAGGACGCGGACCTGGCAGCCTGCCAGAGGATAGCCGAGGGCTCGCAGTACGCGACGGTCTATAAACCCATCGAGCGACTCGCCCTCAAGGCCGCGGGCTTCGCCGTGATGCTCGCCCGCGGCGAAAAGATCGAGACCGATGCTACGATATTCGACGGAACGTCCCAGGTCCCCTATGTTCGCCTCGAACCGATACTCGTCACTAGAGAGACCCTCGGGGCCACGGTGATACGGGACGGTTTTCATAGCGCCGCCGAAATTTACCGCAATGTGAAGCGATAAGTCTGGATTTTCCCCCTCGGGTCCCTCGAGCATCGTGCTAGATCGCCTCGAGGGGGCGGGCGATTCGCCTTTGTGCGTATCATCGGCCTTTTTTTCCCGATGACTGTTTCCTGAAAATGGACTGATACTTCATCGGATACGGTTGTATCTCGCGCGGCTGAGAAGCCGCTCGACTCATCTTCAGGAGGTATTCATGAAACGCTCGTTAAAGTTCCTGACCCCGCTCCTCTTGCTCGCGATCCTGGCTTCTTGCTCCGGCAAGCCCAAAGTCCAGATCGGTGTAGTCCTTCCGACGAAGGATGAGCCTCGCTGGACGCAGGACGAGACTCGCTTCGAGGCCGCCTTCAAGGCCGCCAACATCTCCACTCAGATTCTTTTCTCCCAGGGCAACACCGCCACCGAGAAGACCAACGTCGAGTCCTTGATCGCCTCCGGCATCAAGGTCCTCGTCATCTGCCCGCAGGACGGAGCCGGCGCCGCAGCGGCCGCCGAAGAAGCCCACAAGGCCAAGGTCAAGGTTATCTCCTACGACCGCCTCATCTTGGGAACCGACGCGGTCGACTACTACGTAACCTTCGATAGTAACGCCGTCGGAGCCGCATGGGGCCAGTACCTTGTCGATAAAGCCGGCGCCACCAAGAAGAACAATCTTTACCTCTATGCGGGCGCCGCTTCCGACAACAACGCCTTCATCTTCTTCGCGGGCGCTTGGAGCGTCCTTCAGCCCAAGATCGCCGACGGGACTTTCGTGATCAAGAACTCCCCCGAGGCTGTCGCCCTCCAGGACAAGGCCACCCTCTCCAGGGATGAAGAGGCCAAGATCATCGGCCAGGTCACCACGAACTGGACTGCCGCGGACGCGAAGAACAAGGCCGAGTCCAACCTGACCAGCGCGAAGAAGGCCGACAAGGGCACCGTGTACATCGAGGCCCCGAACGACAACACCGCTCGCGCCATCGCCGACGCCTTCCGCGCCGACAAGGATGTCAAGAAGATTTTCGTCACCGGCCAGGACGCCGAGATCGCGTCGATCCAGTACATCATCGACGGCAAGCAGTCCATGACCGTCCTCAAGGACGTCCGCACGCTCGTCTCCGACGCCATCGCCGCCGCGACCGCCTTCGCCAAGGGCCAGACCCCCGAGAAGACCACGACCTACAACAACGGCAAGATCGACGTTCCCGCCAAGCCCTCCGCCATCGTCACGGTGACCCAGGACAACGTGAAGGCCGCGATCGTAGACTCCGGTTACTACACCGCCGACAAGTTCACGAACCTCAAGTAATAAACGCTCAAGGCCGCCGCGAGGCGGCCTATCTAGGCGGGCGGCCGTGCGCGGTGACGCGCGTGGCCGCTCGCCTTTAGCTCATAGAGTCCGAATCATGGAGCCGCTACCGCAATGAAATCCACAATCCTCGAAATGAGGAACATCACCAAGGTCTTCCCCGGCGTCAAGGCTCTTTCCGACGTCAGCTTCAGCGTGAAGCAGGGCGAGATCCACGGCCTCGTCGGCGAGAACGGCGCGGGCAAGTCTACCCTCATGAAGGTGCTCTCCGGCGTATACCCGTATGGCTCCTACGATGGGGATATCGTCATCGAAGATGTTGTACAGCAGTTCAAGGGAATCGCCGACAGCGAGAAAGTCGGAATCGCCATCATCTACCAAGAGCTCGCCCTCGTGCCCGAGCTCTCGGTCTACGAGAACATCCTCCTGGGCAACGAGATCACGAACGGCCTTAAGATCGATTGGAACGCCACGATCGTGAAGGCGACCGAAATGTTGAAGAAGGTCCGCCTGGATCTGAACCCCGCCACCAAGGTCAAGGACCTCGGCGTGGGCAAGCGACAGCTCGTCGAGATCGCCAAGGCGCTCTGCCGCGACGTCAAGATCCTTATCCTGGACGAGCCTACCGCCGCCCTCAACGAGGACGATTGCGACAACCTGCTCAAGATAATCGAGGATCTCAGAGCGCAGGGCGTCACCTGCGTCCTCATTTCGCATAAACTTAAGGAAGTGATCAGAATCGCGGACACCGTCACCGTCCTGCGCGACGGCAAGACCATCTGCACCCTCGACGCCCATAAGGGCGAGGTCAGCGAGGAAGCGCTCATCAAGAACATGGTGGGCCGCGAGATCGATAACGTATACCCCAAGCGCTCGAGCGCCGTTTCCGACGATGTCGTGCTCGAAGCCAAGGATTGGCAGGCCTACTCGTCCAAGCTCGGTCGCCAAGTGCTCAAAGGCGTCGATTTCAAGCTTCATAAGGGCGAGATCATCGGCTTTGCCGGCCTCATGGGCTCGGGCCGGACCGAGCTCGCGCGCTCGATCTTCGGCAATCCCGACGGCTACATCATCACGGGAGAGCTGTTCGTGAAGGGCGCGAAGCGCCGATTCTCGAGCCCCAAGGAAGCCATCGAGGCGGGCGTCGCCTACGCGACCGAAGACCGCAAGGGCAACGGCCTCATCCTCATCCAGGACGTGCGGGAGAACATCAGCCTAGCGAACATCGCCAGTCTCGCTCAGGGGCTCGTAATAAACAAGAACGCCGAGATCAAGATGGCCAACGAGTACAAGGACGCCCTTTCGATAAAGACACCGAGCATCGAGCAGAAGGTGGGCAACCTCTCCGGCGGCAACCAACAGAAGGTCTCGGTCGCCAAGTGGCTCTTCGTGAAGCCCGACGTCCTCATCCTCGACGAACCTACCCGGGGCATTGACGTGGGCGCCAAGTACGAGATCTACATGATTATGAACAAGCTCGTCGCGCAAGGGATGAGCATCATCATGATCTCTTCGGAGCTGCCGGAGGTTCTGGGCATGAGTGATAGGATCTATGTCATCGCCGGCGGCAAGACTGTCGGCGAGATGCCCATCGCCGAGGCCAGCCAGGAGAGAATCATGGCCCTGGCGACCAATTACTAGGGAGGACGATCAACGTGAACGAGATCAAGAAGCTGCTTAAGCAGAATATCCGCGACTACATGATGTACATCACGCTCGCTGTCGTCATAGGCATTTTTACGGTCATGACGAACGGCGTGTTCCTCTCCTCGAGGAATATCACAAACCTCCTCAACCAGACCGGCTACCTCGCCGTCCTCGCGATCGGCATGACCCTGGTCTTCATCATCCGCTATTTCGATATGTCGGTAGGCTACCTTTCCGGCTTCCTCGGCGCCTGCGCGGCCATCGCGATGGTCACCTGGGGATGGCCCGGGATAGTGGCGATACTCTTCGTGCTCGCGCTCGGCCTCATCGCGGGCCTGCTCATGGCGATCCCCATCGCCAACCTGGGCGTGCCCGCCTTCATCGCGACGCTCGCCGGTTGGCTCATCTATCGCGGCGCCCTCCTCCTCGCCACGCTGAAGACCGGCACCATCATAATCCCGGACAAGTTCTTCAACGCCATCGGCAACGCCGCTATCCCCGATATTTTCCCCGCCGACTCGGCCTTCCTGCCCGAGATGCACAAGCTGACCCTCCTCCTGGGCCTTGTGGCCATTGCCTGGTTCGTCATCCGCTCGATCGTCGACCGGAAGAGCAAACAAGCCTACAACTTCGAGGTCCTGCCGATCGGCATCTTCGTTTTCAAGCTCGCATTCATGTCGGCCATCATCGGCGCCATCGCCTGGATCGTCGCCGGCTACAACGGCATCTCCTGGACGATCATCATCATGCTCGTCTTGATGTTCGTGTACGACTTCGTGATGAATCAGACGGTCCTGGGCCGCCACATCTACGCAGTCGGCGGCAATCCCGAGGCCGCCGAGCTTTCGGGCATCAGCGTCAAGAGGATAACCTTCATCGTCTTCGGTTCCATGGGCTTCCTCACCGCCGTGAGCGGCGTCCTCTTCGCCTCGCGCCTGCAGTCCGCGACGACCATCGCTGGAGCGGGGCTCGAGTTCGACGCCATGTCCGCCGCATACATCGGCGGTGTCTCGGCCTACGGCGGCGTCGGCAAGGTCACTAGCTCCCTCGTCGGCGCCATCTTCTTCATGGCCCTCACGAGCGGCATGAACCTCCTCGGGACCGATATCGCACTGCAGTACATTATCAAGGGCGCTGTCCTGCTCCTGGCGGTTATCTTCGACGTCCAGACGCGCAACCGCAAGGGCTAGCGCAAAGCGTTTTATCGCATGAGCGATCCATCGAGGACGGCCCTCTTCATCGCCGCGGCGGCGATCGTCGGCGTCTGCGCGGCTTTCCTTGTCGCCTGGGCCTGCCTCGATAGGGTCTCCTGCGCGGCGAAGCGGCAGACGGCCGCTTCCTCCGTCTCCTGTGCCTGCTACGATTTGCAGAGGCGCGCCTACGTCTCCTGGCTTTCGCTCTCCCGCCTCCGCGACGCGCCCCTCTCCTCTTCGGGGTCGGAGCGCGACGAGTCCGATTATCTCTCCTCCGCGGTGGACGCGGACTCCTCGATGGCCTTCCTCGTCGGCCTTCCCGCCTACGGGAAGGCCGACATGAAGATCAAGGACCTGGGCGAGACATACTCGGTCTTCAAGGCGGACGCGGACAAGGCCGCCGCCGCCCTCTCCATGGGGAAGGCCGACGGTCGCCGACTCTATAGCTCCTCAGGTCTGTCCTTCGGCATCCTCGAAACCCAGCTCGCTCAGATAACAGACCTCGCGAAGCAAGGATCGGTGTCGGCTTCGGAGGACAGCGCGACCGCGGCCTCGGCCGCATTCCGCGATCTAGCCCTGGCCTGCCTCGCCATCCTCGCCGTCGAGCTCGCTTTCGCCCTTTGGGTCCGCCACTCGATTGTGCGGCCCTCTACCCGCGATCGAAGTGGGGGACAGTCTCGGGGATCTCCATAGAAATCTCGACGAGGCCGGCCGTCTGGCCCGATTCGTACCAGGGCGCCTGGTAGATGAACTTGCGCTTGCCGCCCTTCTCGATCGTGTAGGCGTTCGTCCTCTTTTCGTCCATGAGGGCGCGGATGATGGCGTTGGAAGCCTCCGTATGGCAGGCCATAAGGTTTTTCCCGACGAGTTCTTCGCGCCCGCCTCGGCCGGCGAAGGACGCGGAGGCCTTCGCGTTCATGTAGAGGATAGTCCCGTCCTTGGCGGAGATGGTGACCGCGGCGGGGAAATCCTCGATCCAGGAAGACATGCTGTCGCTCATAGCGTTATGCTACCCGACCCCCGCGCCCGGCGCAAGCTCATTGCGTATTGCCTTCCCCTCTGCTCTTTCCGTATCATACCTTCCGCGTGGAGGCCGAACGATGAACGAGGGCGAGGGTTCGATAAAGTGGAAACAGCTAGGGCGCAAGGAGCTCCTCAAGACCCGAGTCTTCACCGTCGTCGAGCGCGAGAACGAAGGCCCCGGCGGCCGCAAGGGGCATTTCGTCTCCCTCGAAGCACCTGAATGGGCCACCATCGTGCCGCTCGTCCGCAAAGGCGGACAGGATTATTTCCTTATGGTGAAGCAATACCGCCATGGCTCGGACGAGCTCTCGGTGGAGTTCCCCGGCGGGGTCGTAGAGCCGGGCGAAGATCCACAGCTCGCCGCCAGGCGAGAACTGAAGGAAGAAACCGGCTGCACGGCTTCCTCTCTTAGGCTCGCGGCTTCGGTGTCGCCCAACCCGGCCATCATGTCCAACCACTACCATGTCTTTCTCGCCGAGGGCCTCGAGAAGGCAGGGGGCACGGACTTCGACGAGAACGAGGCGATCGACGCTTTCCTCGTCCCCGTCGCCGAGGTCCGCGCTTCCATGGGCAGGGGGGAATACTCGCACGCCCTCATGGCCGCGGCCCTTTTCTTCGCCGATCGTCTGCTGGCAATACGGACCTACTGAAAACACTCATGGATTTTCAATAAGGGAATGGCGTATCCTTCACTTGAAAATGGAGAATTTTCTTATTGCGAATTCAGAATTTTCAACAAGTAAATTCCAAATTTACTTGTTGAAAATTCCGATTATACTTGTTGGAAATTCGCGATTTTCTTGTTGAGAATTCACTGAGCCAGACGTGGAGGAAAAGCCGTGACGCATTCGTCTCAGCAGCCTCGCTATCGAATGCTCTGGTGGGGCCCGTAAAAACCCCGTACGAGGGGACAGAACTTATTCATGCAACGAAGCCTTCTCTAATGCTCCGAGAAGCAGCCAGCTAGTATGGAACGGTTACCGTGAATTTAGTCCCGCGGCCCCGCGACGAGGACACCGAAATGCTTCCGCCCAGCGACTTCACGATATCACGCACAAGATCGAGTCCGACGCCGCGCCCCGATATTTCGTCGGCCTTCTCCTTCGTGCTGAAGCCTGGCCTGAAGAGCATCGAGAGGAGCCGGGATTTGTCCGTAGCGGGTTCTCCTTTCGTTAGTAGCCCTTTCTCGAGCGCCTTCTCCGCGATCCGATCGAAATTAATTCCCTGGCCGTCGTCCTCGACTTCTATGAGATATGCGCTTCGCTTCTCGTCCTTGGACCTGATGCGGAGCCATATTCTACCGTCCTTCGCTTTCCCTTGAAAAAGCCTCTCGTATTCGTCCTCGAGGCCATGGTCGGCGGCGTTGCGTATAAGGTGGATTATGACTGTCCTCATCTCGCGAAGGTGGGGAAGCTCGCTGACTTTTACATCCGTCACGAGTCCCATGGGTTTGGAGAGGCTCTTCTCGAGCTGGGTCATCATCGCGGAAAGGCTCTGCAGGAATTCCTCGAGCTCGTTCCGCTCTTCGCCCTTCGCGTCGCTCTCTTCAAGCCTGAGGAGGGTCGACTTGAGGCGCGCCACGAGGTCCTCGAAGGAGTCCAGCTCCTCTCCCAGCATGCCCAGGAGGACATTGATCCTCACGAGTTCCTGCGTGCTCGGCTGGAGGCCGGACTCTCGCAGGCCGGCGAAGATGTCCTCGGCCTCGTGGGCGGTCATGGCGATGGCCTCTATGCCGAAGCTCCCGGCCGCGCCTTTGATGCTGTGGAGGAAACGGAAGCATGAATTGAGCGTGGCCGCCTCGCCTAAATCGCCGAGGCTTTCCCTTATGCGGGTTATCATCTCGCGCGTCTCGGTGAAAAAATCCTTGAGGGGGCCGGGGCCTATGCTGAGGATCGCCTGAATGCTGTCGGCGTCGCGCTTGTGCGAGCGACGTTCCTCGGCGAGGGAGCGCTCGGCCATGATCACATCCGTCCTGTCCTCGATTGTCGCGAGCACGTCGGACACCTTGTCATTCTCGTAAAGGCGATCGAAGCCGACCCCGATGATCCGTTCGCCCTGAGGGGCCGGGAGGACGAGCTCTCTCACCGGGTTGATCTCGTCGAGGAATTCCTTGTCGGCCGTCGTGTTCTCGAAGAGTTGCTTGAGGTAGCGCTTGAGCTCCTCGACCTTCGCCTCCGGTCCTTCGGGGAAGAGAAGCGCGGGGAAGGGGAGGGCCGCGATAGCCACTCTGCCAAAGATGCACTCCGTCGCCGTCGAGTATTCGGGCTCTATTAGGTAGTTCGGCCCCATGGTGAGAAAGCCGACAGGAATCTCGTCGAGTATCTTCCTTTGGCCGTCATAGCTTCGCTTGAGTCCCTGCTCGGCCTCGTCGAGCCTCTCGGCCATATCGTTGAAGCTCGATTCAAGCGGGGCGAATTCCGCGATACCGGTGTCTTCGAGCCGGGCCGCGCGATCTCCCGAGGCTATCCTTTCCATGGCCTCGACGAGACCGCCTAGGGGGGCGCGGATTCCCCGCATCAGCCTGTTCCCCACAAGGAGACTGATCGCGGCCGCGATGAGGGTGAGGACTCCGAATGCGACGAGGCTCCTCCATGCCGCGGACGACGCGCTTGTACGCGCGTTGCCCAGAGCGTCCTGTAGAGGTTTCCTGACTTGCCGGTCGAAGCCGTCGAGCAGCGAGTCCTGGGCCGCTGCGAGCCCTTGCTGGAGCGCGGCCGCGCGTGCGCTCTCCGCGACGATCCTGTCCGCGCGGCCTACCGTAGACTTGAGCCTCTCGATGTCGTTTGTCGCGTCGATGTACTCGTCCTGAAGTGCGACGAAGTTCGCATACTTGTCGTAGAACTTCGCATCGACCGTCGCCCTGCCTTTCCACAGTTTTGCGAGCTCCGCCTTGGCCGCGTCGAATCCCCGACGCTCGGCGAGGATGGCCGAGATCGTCGACGTGCCGCCCGAGCTTCCGTAGGCGATGGACAGGAGATGCTGCCTGAGGATGCTCGTCTCCATCCGGTCGAGGGCGACTATGGTCGGCTCGCTCGCATCGATGATCTTCGAAACATTGCCGGTCGAGGAGATGACGCCGATCACCGAAACCGCTCCCGAGAGGGAGAACGCGAGCAATATCGCCCCGATGCCGAGCCTCAGCCTTGAGGACAGACTTTCGAGCATGCGCTCTTCCTATCAGACCTTGAGCGAAACGTTTACGGAAAAGCGGCCCAGCTCCGACTCGAAGGGGATGGTGATGACCGGCACTCCCGTCGGCCATTTGATCTTGCTCCCCCCGCCGATGAGCACGCCCGGCAGCGATATGTTGATGCGGAACTCGAGGAGGTCCTTCTTCGCGTTTCCCGCGACGATATTGACGAGCTCCCCGACTATGTCCACGACTTCGTTGCTCAGATTGTGGTACTTCTTTCCAGCCATTTTTGAGGCGATGCTCGTCGCCGTTTCCCTGCCGAAGCTCAGGACGACGGCCCCGACAGTCTCCCCCGCGAGACCGATGATCCCGGTCACTTCATCGAGGTTCTGCGGATCTTGGTTGAGGTACGGGACTCCGCTCGTGCATTCCACCCCGAGATAGTTCCTGAAAAGATTCATGGACGCGACTAGAAAGGGGTTGATGTATTGGGCTTTCATCGCTTGCCTCCCCATATGATGTATTTGCCGAGCTTCTCTTTCAGCATGTCGGCCTTGATCGGTTTCACGATGTAGTTTGTGACGCCGACCTCGATGGCCTCGAGCACGTTGTATTTCGCCGCCTCGCTCGTGACCATGATGATCGGAGTCTCTTTATAGCAGTCCATGGCGCGGACTGCCTTGACGAAATCGATCCCGCTCAGTTCCGGCATATTCCAGTCGACGAGGAAGAGGTCGATCGATGAGGAGGTCGCTATTTGAAGGGCTTGTTTGCCATCAGGTGCCTCGAAGAGGTCGGCGTCCGGAATTCCGAAGTCCAGAAGGATGTTCTTATGGATGTTTCGCATCACCATGGCATCGTCGATCACTAATATTTTCATTCCGTCACCTTTTTGATCGGACAGAAAGAATTCCGCCGACTTCGTGTGTGAGTATTGACATATTGTTCTTTCTAAGACTGCTATGCGGCGCAGAATGAGTAGCTACTCTTCATTGTTTTTAAATAATATCGCAATAATTGTAAAAACGGTAAATATATCCATTTTTTCTATGCGCTTCGCAGTCGGGCCGTGGGACCGGATAGAAAGGAAATAACAAGAGAGGCTCTTGCATTGCCGCGTCGTCGTTGCGTTGTCTTTATCTGCCTTTCAATCCCCTAAAACCCCGGATGAACAAAAAAAACGGCCAAGCCCGCAACAAAGCACGCGCGAGATCAGGCGGACAACTGACTACAAGATAAATGGACTAGTCTCGAGGTCCCCCCCTCGATTGCGGAAGCTGCTCGAGCTCAGATTTTGGGATTAGCCAAACGCGCTCCCCTTCGACTACTCCTTTGAATCCAGGAATGGAGACCTCGGCCTTGACGCCATCGGGAAGGGAGAGCCGAATCCTGATCCCGTCCGGCTCCTCGCGCCACGAACTGCATATCCTGCCCTTCGGATGAGGGACAACGGATTCAAGGTAATGGATGCCGTCGGGGAAGCAGGGATCGAACCGGACGATGTCCGGCCCCGCTTCGGTCTCCTCGATACCTCCGAGAATCCCGGACAGATGGTGCATCGGGTGCGCAGACCAAGCGTGGCTCGCCGAGAAATTTCCCCAGCTGGCGTTCATCGACTCGTCGCCCTTGCTTCCGGTGATTTTCTCTTCAGGGCTAAAAACCTCGAAGGTCGTTCCATGCTCGATCATAGGAGTCCATCTGCGCCTGATGAAGTCGAGCGCGATAGTAGAATAGCCTTTCATCCGGGCTACGGAAATGACATAGCTGGACCAATAGGCCGAGGGCAGGGGCTCGTCGAGCTTCTCCCCCCGCAGAAAGGGAAGTATCCGCCTTTTCAGCATCGATTCGTGATGGCACGAGCTAAGGCCGAGAATTATGGCCATAGTCTGGACATGAACCGAATGACTATTCAGCGGCGCGCCTTCTCGGTCGAAGCCGTCGTGGTAGAGCCCCTCCGCCTCGTCGAAGCATAGCGACTCGATTTGCGCCTCCATGCTTTTCGCCTTCACCTCAAAGACCAGAGCTTTCCCGCGGAGCTTCGCCGCCGCGAAAAGCTTGGCGGTCATTCGTAGGGAGTAGAGATACCACATATTGTAGAGCGTCGGCGCGCCCTCCTTGGGGAGGGGTGCCCAATCGAGGAAAAGCCAGTATCTCCTATCCGAGGCGAGAAGACCACGGATTCTCGGCGCCTCGGTGTCGAAATAGCGGAAGATGTCCTCTACCTCCTCGAGGTGCTCGGCGAAGACCGACAAATCTCCCGTCCTCGCGTAGTACTCGAAGCAGAAGATCGGCCAGGAGAGAGTATAGTCGGGCAAGATGCAGATGTGCGCCATAGTCGGCGCCATGCCGTAGGTCAGGCCGTTGGGCGCCCGCTGGCGGATGATCGACTTAAGGCCTCGGGCCATGAGCTGCGGAGCCCAGTCCATCACGAGGCTGTTGCGGAACTGTACGCCACTGTCTCCCCACCATTGCGCCTGCTCCCTCCAGGGGGTGTCGACATAGCTGTCGAGGGAGCAGACTTGCTCCGTCCTCTTGCAGATCTGCCAGATAGCGTTCAGCTTCTCATCGGAGCATTCGAAAGTGCCGGTGTCTTCGTAGGGATAGCCCGTGTCCCATACGGAAAGGTTGAGATATATTTCACTCGTCGACTCGTGGATAGCAACGAGGGCGTAGCGGAAGCCGAGCATGTGAAAGAAGTCGCAGGAGCTGGTGCCGTCCTTCAGTATCAGCCGGTTCGACATCGAGGCCTCGCAGAAGGCCGGGAAGGGGATAGTAGGCTCGATACCGTCTTTCGTCATTTCGAAGAAGAAGAGATCCAGGATCTCTCCCGCCCCGCTCCCTTCGACTGAGACCGAGCAGGGTCCGACAACGGTCTCGCCGAAGTCGAGGATGATCGCCCTAAAGCGGCCTTTCCCCGCCGCGGGAATCGAGTAGGGGCCCTCATCGCGCGCCGAGCCCGCGGCTCGCCCCTCCCACTTCGCGCCCTTCAGCGCGCCTGCGAGGCCCTCGGTCACATTGCGCCACGATAAGCAGTCGCCCGACTCTCTCGCTTCGGTCGACGATATAGTGCGAAGCGGCTTTCTCCTGATCTCTCGCAGCTGCAGTGTCCCCCGTGGCTCGAGAGTGTGCCAGGGCATTGAACCGAAGACTGTGAGTTCAGGCTTATGCCAATCCGCCGGGAGCTCCGGGGAGTTTATCCATTGCCGGTCATAGAGTCTCGCGTCGATGTGCTCCTGATGGAAGAGCTGGCGCGAGTAGAGTGCGGTGTCCCGAATCCTGCTAGACTCCATCGTTGACAGCCATGTCTCGTCGGTGGCGACAAGCTGGTCACCAACCATCGCCGCGCAGATGAAGCCGCCTGAGTCCTTGGATATGTACTGGTACGTTCCGTGGCCAGGATTGTAGACCTCCGCGCAGATGCGGTTGGCCCCCGCGCACAGGTAGGGCCCTATCTCGACTTCGTCGTAGGGCCAGCTCTCCTGGAATCCGCGAGCTGGTCCCCTCGTGATGTACTGCCCGTTGATCCAGAGACGGTAGCCCTGATCCGCCGTGAGGTAGAGCGTGACAGACTCGGGGATCGACGGCAGATCGTAGTCGCCCCGAAACTTGGCGAAGACGTTGTAGAGATCGTAGAGCCTATGATTCGGCCAGAGCCAATTCGCCTTGCCGAGGAGATCAATCGCGACGCTCATGCGCTTATCCTTTCACGCTGCCTATCACTATGCCCTTGACGAAATACTTCTGAAGGAAGGGATAGACCGCCATTATCGGCAAGGCCGCGATAAGTATCTGCGCCGCCTTGACCGTCCTATCGGAGATCGACGCCATCACTTGCCAATCGCCAGATGATTGGAGCACGACAGGATCGATGAGGATGGTCCGCAAATAGCTCTGGAGTGGATAGTTTTCCGGCCTACTCATGAAAATGAGACCGTCGAACCAGCTATTCCAATGGGTCAGGAAAGTGAAGAGGGCGAGGGTCGCCAGCGCGGGCGTCGTCGTGGGCACATAGATCGTCCAAAGGATCCTCCAGTGTCCCGCGCCATCGAGCCTCGCCGCCTCATCCAGCTCCTTCGGCAGCTGCCTGAAGAAATTGAGCAGGAGCACGATGTTGAAGGCCTGAACCGCCACGGGGAGGATCAGCACCCAGAAACTGTTCAGGAGCCCGAGGGACCTGACGACCATATAGCCCGGTATGAGGCCGCCGCTGAAGAGCATCGTGATGAACAAGAACCAGACATAGAAAGTGCGAGAGCGAAAAGATGCCGTCTCCCTCGAAAGAGGATAGGCCATGAGTATGGTCAGGACCATGGTGACGGGAAGGCCGACCAGGACGCGCATGGTCGACACGTAAGCGGCGCGCCAGAAGTCGGCGCGGCCCGCCACGTACTTGTACGAGTTGACATTGAAGCCAACCGGCCAGAGGCCGACCATCCCCGCGGAGGCCGCGGTACTCGAGCTAAAGGAGACCGCCGCGATATAGACGAATGGCAGGAGACACACAATAGCGACCGCTATCAAGAATGCGCCGTTTATAATGCGAAACCAGGATACTCTCTTTCTCTTTGGCATATGCATGCGTGAATCCTTAGAAAATGCGGTAGTCGAAGCATCGATACGCGACGAAGTAGGAGACGGAGATGAAGAGGAGCGACACGAGGGACTTGAAGAGCCCGACCGCTGTGGCCGGGCCGTATTGGCTCTGCTGAAGCCCCAGCCTGTAGACAAAGGTGTCGAGTATGTCGCCGCTCTGGTAGACCTGAGGGCTATAGAGATTGAAGACCTGGTCGAAGCCCGCGTTCAGCACGTTCCCCAGGGCGAGCACGGTCATAAGCACGATAATCATGCGCATGCCCGGGAGCGTCACGTTCCAGACCTGCTGCCAGCGGTTCGCCCCGTCGATCTTGGCCGATTCGTAGAGTCCGGGGTCGATGGAGGTGATGGAGGCGAGGTAGACGACCGTGCCGAAGCCGAACTCCTTCCAGACGTTGCTGACGATGAGCGTCGGGCGGAACCAGGCGTTGTCGCCGAGGAAGAAGATGGGCTTCGCGCCCAGGATTCGAAGCGCGCTGTTGACGACGCCGCTCGACGGCGAAAGCAGGTCGACGAGCACCCCGCCCAGTATTACCCAGGAGATGAAGTAGGGCAGGTATATCGCGGTCTGTATCCCCTTCTTCAAGACGGGCGATACGATCTCGTTCAGGAGGATCGCGAAGAACACGGGAACGACTATTCCCGTCACGATCTTAAAAAAGGCGATCGCGATCGTGTTCTGGAGTGCGCGGAACGCGTAGGGATCCTGGAATATGTACACGAAATTATCGAGCCCCACCCATTCCTGCCTCCCGAAGAAGCCTTTGGCGGGGATGAAGTGCTGGAAGGCAATGAAAAGTCCACCCATCGGAAGATAGTAAAATAGCAGGGCGAGTAGCACGCCGGGGGCGAGCATCATATGTAAGGGCAGCTCGCGCCGGAAACGGGAATACTGCACGTGAGTCCTCCAAAAAAAGGCCGGTGAACGCGCCCTGCGCTTGCGCCCATATGTCGCTTTCATCGGCCTGTCGACAGAGTTGACGATCGAAGCGCTGTCCCTATTTTTTCAAGGAGGAATACCAGTCGTTGACTTCCTTGATGATCTGGTCGCCTCCGAGCTTCTTGAAGTTGGAGACGAAGGCGGCGAACTCCTTGTCGGGATCGCCCTGCCCCATGATGATCTTTATGTACGACTCGTTCTGCATAGTCGTGAGTGTCGCCCACTTAGCCTCCATGGTCTTCGTGGGGGCAGTAACGAATTTATCGACCATGAAGCAATTGCCGTCGAAGTAGGGCTTCATCGCGGCGTAACCGCCGCCGGGGCCGAAGACCGTGGCCCAGGACCAGTTATTCTGCTCGCCGCGCTTCATGTATCCGACCACGCGATCGTAGTTTCCCTTGGCCTCTGCATTCATCTTCGAGGTGTCGCCCGACTTCAGCGCGTCGATGATCTGCAGCGTGTAGTTGTAGTTCTTGTGGCTCATCAGCTCTGCTACCGGGGCGAGCCTCCACACTTCCCAATTCTGATCCCCGGGGGGATTCGAGTACTTCTCGAACTCGTTGCGCTCTCCGTACACTTTGTCGAACCAGAGGTTGAGGAGCTGGACGAGCACCTCGGGATGCTTGTAGTCTTTGCGCACGACGTACATGCCGTTGACGCCGCTGCCCATGCTTACCAGGACCGGCTTGCCGTCAGCCGAGGGGATCCTGAAGGCCTTCCACTCGACCGAATTGTCCTTGTCGTGGGATTGGAAAAGCGGCCAGACGGGATTCCAACCAGCGCCAAACTCGGCTCCGGCCTTCCCTCCGACGAGGAGTTCGTTCGCCTTATCCTGCGACTTTATTCCGAACTCGGGATCCAAGGCGCCAGATCGGTAGAGCGCATTCAGGCCCTTGAGCGCCTTGAGCGCCTCACTCTGGATGCCGCCGTAGACCAGCTTGCCGGCGGAGTCGGCGACCCATATCGTTGGATAGGCGTGATAGCCGTTGAAGAAACCTTCGAGGCCGTCGAGACCGCCCCACAGATCCTTGAACGCGGTAAGCCCGACCGTGTCCTTCTTCCCGTTACCGTCGGGGTCCTTTGCGGCGAAAGCGTTGAGGATTTTCACGAGCTCGGCCATTGTCTTGGGCTCGGAGAGGCCCAGCTTCTTCATCCAGTCGTAGCGCAGCCAGATGAGGGGCGAAGTGTTGTCCTCGGCGCCGCCGAAGGTGTAGGGAATGCCGCAGAGGACTCCGTCGTAGGTACCCGCGAGGAAGGCCTCCTTGCCGGCCATGCCCATGATCTTCTTGGTGAGCGGCGATGCGTACTTGTCGTAGACCGCCCCGAGGTCCGCGAGCATGCCCGCGCTCGCCATCTGTTTAACCTTCGTGATATCTGTAACGAACAGGATGTCTGATATGTCGCCCGCCGCTATATCGAGATCGATTTTGGTCCTGTTCTCGTCGTCGCTCTTGGATATCCACTTATACTTGATCTTGACCCCGAGCTGGCTTTCCACGAGGTCGGTCCATACGTTCTTGTCGATCGTCATTCCGTTCTTGATGACGTTTTTAGCGAGGCTGTCGTTCGCCTCGGTGACCATAGTCAAATCTATGGATGGAGAGTATTTTACGTAGGCCTGAGCTCCGACAGCTGCCGACGCGCATACGAGGACAAGTGCGAGGCACCACGCCCTGCGAGGACCGCCCTTGGTGGTCGAAAACATATGAAAACCTCCTATCGTTCTGTTCCCGGGACATTAGGAGGCTACCATCGCTTCCGCGGACGCGAAATAATCTTCTCATGACATCGAATATTCCCGCCTTTACTTCGCCTCGCGATGCTCCTGGGGAGTGAGGCCCACTTTTCGCTTGAAGAAGCGGCCAAAATTGGAGGACGACTCGAAGCCGACCAGCGAGGCGATCTCTTGGATTTTTCGGTCGCCGTCGCGAAGGAGGGCCTTGGCCCGGGCAATACGCATATCCTCGATGTACTCGGAGAGGGTAGCGCCCTCGACGAGCTTGAAGAGCCGGGACAGGTAGGCCGGATTCAGGTAGGCGATCTCGGCGAGTCGCACGAGGGATATGTCGCCGGGAAGGTTCCCGTCGATATAGGCCTTGACCCTTTCGATGGCCAGACTCGCTCGCGTCGCGTTCGGCGCGTCGGCGCCTCCGAGATCGCCGGGACTCGGGGCCGGCTCCTTGGCGACGAGCGCGAGCCCCTCCTCCGGCTGCGGTATCTCCCTGTCGAAGAAGGCCTCGAGTGACCGGAAGCCGTCTCCTATGTCGCGCCACTCGAGCGGCGAGCCGCTCACGACGAACGAAAGCCGGCATCCGATCATCCGGAGAACCGTATCCTGAACGAGCTCCATGGTATCGCGGACGAAGAGCGAGAGGGAGTCGGCGTTCGCCGCGTCCGATTCCGTCCCCTGGAGCAGCCAAAGCAAGCTCCCTGGGGAAGTCTCGCCGTAGGCATAGGACAGCTTGCCCGAGAAGCGCTCCTCGACTACGAGTCGGATATCGTCTATCCGCCCCGTGCGCTCCGCGTAGGCGGTGGGGAGGTCTCCGGGCGCGACGCGCGCGATCAGCAGGAGGACGCAGTGCGACGCATCCAGCCGGAGGCCGGCGGACTCGAGCTCGGTCTGCTCGATCCGCGCGCGACCCGGCGCGTCTATCAGGTAGCGGATGAAATCTTTCTGAGCGAGGAAGCGGCCGAAGCCGTTTCCGTTACGGGACTCGGCGAGCAGGCGTTCGAGCTCCTTGGACTCGTCGAGCTCGCGGACGCAGGCGCGGATCGTCTCGAAGATGCGCTCGTGGGGCTCGGTCTTAAGGATATAGCCGACCCCCTTTTCCTGCACTGCGCGGTAGATATAGTCGAACTCCGAATGGACTGTGAGAAAGATCACTCTGCAGCGCGGCCATCTCCGCTTGAGCTCGCCCAAAAGCTGGAGGCCGTCGATGCCCGGCATGCGGATATCGGAGAGGACGATGTCGAGCCGCGACCTGTTCGCCCATTCGATAGCCTCCTCCCCGGAATAGGCCTTATAGATGTCCAGATCGAGGTTTCCTTGGTTGTAGAGAAGTTCGAACATGCCGTTCACGATGACCGGCTCGTCGTCGACGATCAGGAGCCGATACATGGCGCCTCCTCTCGGCGGATCGATAATTCAGCGCGTAAGCCTCCGTAGGGGCTTCTAGAAAAAGCCAGACCGCTCCCCTCGCCGTACCTGATCTCGATCCGTCGGTGGATATTAAGAATCCCGATGGACTCGTCGCCGGGAAGATCGCCGGCGACGATCCGATTCAGCCGCTCTATGTCGCAATCGGAGATTCCAACGCCGCTGTCCTCGACGCGAATTTTCAGTACTTGCAACTCACTCTCGAAGGAAACGCGAACGACGACTCCCACGCGCGCGCCCCTCACCCCATGCTCGAAGGCGTTTTCCAAGAGAGGTTGCAGGATCAGGCGAGGGACCTTGAGGCGATAGCAGTCCTCGGGGAGCGGATCCATCGCCAAATCCACCCGTTCGCCCATCCGCCCGCGCTGTATGCTCATGTACGAAGCGGCGTGGGCATACTCATCGGCGAGCGGCACCGCTTCTTGACCACCCTTGGTCAGGTACTGGAAGTACTGCCCGAGGTGAAGCGCGAAGTCCTGAGCGTTCTCGCAATCGCCGGTCTTGATCATCGTCGAGAGGATGAAGAGACTGTTGTAGAGGAAGTGCGGATTGATCTGCGCTTGAAGCTGCCGCATCTCCGATTCCTGGGCGAGGATCTTCTGTGTGTATACCTCATCGATTAGCCCACTCAGCTTCGCCGCCATGTCATTGAAGCCAGCGCAAAGCAGCTTGAAATCATCGCGGGGGAGCTCTTCGATCCTGACGCCGAAATCGCCCTTCTCTAGTCGCCCGAAGGCCGAGGAGAGGAGCGATATTGGCTTCTGGACATACTCGTAGGATGTCGCGGAGGAGATCAGGATGACGAAGAGCGAGAGAATCGAAAACACGATGAACCAAGCCCTATAGTCGTTGACCTTCATGAAGGCGTCGTCGGCCAGGAAGGCGCGGCCGACGATGATGCCGAGGTAGGCCGATTTTTCGGCGAAGACCACGATCGTCTCGCCGGTGCGCGAGAATCGCCGCTGCCCAGCCTCGCGCCCCCATGAGGCGCCGGAGACCTCGCCCATGACCCCGAGGCTGCGGTCCCTGTTCTTCTCGCCGCAGAGGAAGACGCCGGCTCCTTCGTCGTAAATGAAGGAGCCGCAGGAACCATAATCGGAAAACTCGTCCAAGCCTGATTCGAGGCTGTCCCGGGAAAGCACGATCTCGATGCGTATGCCCACAACGCCCAGGCCTATCGCGCTGTTCGCTATAGGGGAGCCGAAGCTTTTCCTTGGAGAAGGCCCGTCGAGGCTCAGTATGGCGGAGAACGCCGCCGCGTCGAGAGGCGGCTCCGGCAAGAATCCCGGCCCCAGGTGCTCGATATCGCCCAGCGCCGAGACGGAAAACCCGACAGGGCCTAGGTATGCGACTACATCGCTGATATAGCGGCTCGAGTTCTTCACCGAATAAAGCGTCCGCGAGATACGGAGCAAGAGCATGTCTCGCTCATAGGGCGAGAGTATCTCCCATTTATTTATCAAGTCGAGCAGGTCCCTGTCTCGGGCCAGCGAAAACTGGAGGGTCCTCATCCTTCTCGCTTCCTGCTCAAAATGCGAGGCCATGAAACTGACCTTGGCAACGTTCGCCTGCTCTATCTCTCCGCGGAAATTGCTCAAGCCCTTAAGGTATATGAAAAAGCCGATCCCATAGAGCGGGAGCATGGCGACGAGCAAGGTGATTACTGTTCGGCCGAATACTGACTTTGAGCGACCAGAGATGGGATTTCCCCTCATTCGCCTCATATTAGCCACTTCTGCTGGGGTATGGTCCACTTTTTTACGATCTTGCGCAAGGCCAAGCCCTCGCGAGGGGCTTGGTATATTTGCATACGCATTTCCCAAGTATTCCGGGTATCACTAAGAATGGCGGCTTACTCTTGTGTGGCTAACTATTATAAATTATCAGTCCAGTTATCTTCGAAGAGGTAAAAGTCGGAGTTTGGGTGTCTACGAAATTGGTGTCGGGGGAAGTCCACTCATCGACGTTGAGACACGCCATCCGACGATCACCCGCGAGAACACGTCGATGACGAATGCGACGCAGACCGATCCCGACCAAGTCGCTACGGAGGTCGAGCCAGTGATCGTTCCAAAGCACCAACGAGGGGTCATCGGGTTCCCTGGTTTATGCTAGAATGCTCGATAAGTATGACCTTTGGCGGGATAACCCATGGAGTCATCGAATGCGCACAGGCGTTTCCTATAAGGGACAGCATGAAGATAGGTACATCGAACTGGATTTTCAAGAGATGGGCGAGCTTAGCCTCGATGACGTCTTCCTTGCGCGCATCGAGGAAAGGATCGACGCAATCGCCGTCGGCGTGGCAAGGTTCACCACCAAACGCTGCGTGAATACGACTGGGGTTCTTCATGGGACTGAGGCTCGGGCGAGGCAAAGAATGAATAAGCGTGGCGCGGTGATATGGGCGCATGACTTCGGTTCCTACTGGGTAGCTCTTGCCTCGAAGGCGAGGCTCACTACCCTCGCTCGCTCGAGTCCTTCCTCGAGAGCATCGGAACCAACACGTTCAAGCGTGATGCGAGCGAGCTCAAGGATCGAGGGATCGACCTGGAGATGGAAGCCCATGCCATGCATTGGCTGATGCCGTGAGGGGAATTCGAGCCTCATCCAGACTGGTTCCGCGCGAATCTCGAGGGCGAACGCACCAACGATTCGAATTTTTGTCCGGCCAACGAGGACGCGCTACAGTACATGGAGCATCGAACAGAGCTACTGGTCCAGAGACTGGCCCCCATTATTACTACCCACCGGTACTACTTGTGGATCGATGATAACGGTCAGTACTGTCATTGTGAGAAATGCAAAGAGATGTCCGCGTCGGATCAAGCGATGATTATCTATAACCACATGTTGAACGGGATTAAAAACGTCGACTCGCTTGGGACTCTGAGTTATCTCGCCTATCAGAATACGATTTCTGCACCATGGAGAGCTGCCTTTCTATCGTAGCGTCTTGCGCAAGGACGCGAGTTTCTATCGGAAGCTAGGCTTCGAGCATATAACTTCCTTTGCCTGCGGATTGAACGAGGAATACGAGCATGAATACGGCGAGCCTCCGATCGCCGCGTACAGCCGCATTTTGATAGAGGAAACGAGATGATAGAAAACAGTGGATGGACCACTTACTCCCAATAAGGACTCTATTCCCCACAAAGATTACCTATCATTTCTACTATCACATTTCTGTTAATTGCTTCCCCTTGGTAGACTCCATTCGCCTTGCACAGAACTTGACATCCGGCCGCGCCTCTACCATCGGCATGAACAAAATCGGGGTTGGTGATTAGCGCCACCAGAGTGAAGTCAATGTTTGACCTATACTGACTTTTATGGACACGGTAGCCTAAGGCACAGTGAGGTCAGAGGGAAGGATGAGCGATCGAAAGTCATATAGTGACGAGCTAAAGGCGGAAGCCATAAAGATGGTGAAGGAGCA
>Ga0326727_10001956_pt1 | contig 73299 bp, 56 predicted proteins | sample MB2enrmetagenome_FD_207643 | JGI IMG/M metagenome (GOLD analysis project Ga0326727, IMG submission 207643) | Lab enriched peat soil microbial communities from McLean, Ithaca, NY, United States - MB29MY | ecosystem: Environmental > Terrestrial > Soil > Wetlands > Peat | place: USA: New York... | reverse complement strand
TCGTTGCTCGCGCACTTCCATGGTCTTCCAGGGCATCTCGCTTACACTCCGGCGCGCGGTTAACCGCGCGCCAGAGTGTAAAGGATGTGTCGAGACACTCTGTAAAGGATGTCATGGGACGGAACACGCTTTTCGCGGGCTGGGGTGGGAACTCCGGTGCGGTCCGCACCTGCAGTCGCGTGCGGTTGCGGTAGTTCCAGGGAGGAGAAGCGTGCAGGCGAATCTCGGATTTCAGTTCGATTTTCGCAATCCGCCGCAGCGTCTCGCGCAGAATTCCAGCTTTGAACTCCAGTTGCCGCTCGTAGGGAATGTGTTGGTAATGGCATCCGCCGCATTGCCGGAAGTACGGACAGCGCGCTTCGACGCGATCGGGCGACGCTTCGATCAACTGCGTCATCGAGCCTCGCGCGAACCCAGGCTTCTCTTGCCGGATCTCGGCCTCAACCCGCTCTCCCGGCAGCACAAACGGCACCAACACCGCCATGCTGCGCCCGTCCGCGCCCGCCGGAGTCCGCGCCAGTCCGTCACCGCCGTAGATCAATTTTTCGATGGAAAGAAGCATGGGGTTCGACTTGCAATGAGTCGGCTCTCCACTGAGAACTGAGAACTGAGAACCGGGAACTGAGAACTGATCTTAATGCATGTAGAACAAACTCAGCCGCGGCACGCCGCACCGCTCCAGCAGCCGCTTTCGCACGTACTGTTTGTGTAGCTGCTCAACCTGCGACGCCGTCATGTTCCGCCGGTAGGGAGCAAGATCCCGATCCGCTTCCGCGCGAACATTCACCAGATCTTCATCTGGAGTCGCCGCCATCAGCACCGCCAACAGCTTTTCCTCCAGCACCGTCAGCCGCCGCTCCAGATCTTCCAGCCGCGGAAGCTTTCCGCTGCTCTCGATGGCCTCCGCCATCTCGCGCAACGAACCTGCTTCTTCCCGCGCCAGCGCACCTGTCGCGAATCCCGCGCGCTCCGGCAGTTTTGCTTTTTCGAGCTTCTCGGCGTTCTCCCGCAAGAACGCTGCAATTTGCGCCGCTTCAAATCTGGGCTCGCGCTGAGCTTTTTCTTCGCTGCTCGCACCCACCGCCGCTTCTTTCATATCTTCCGCCGCAACCAGCACGGCCTGCGAGCAGTACGCGAGGCTGTTCACTTTCTTCGATTTCGACGGACGCCGATCGTACTTGTCAAACGCATCATCCACCCCGCGAAGCACGGCTTCCAGCGGCACGCCTGCGCTCTTCCAGGTCTCAATCAAAGCCCAATCGAGCGTCGAAAGCAGCAGATGAGTCCCTCGCCGTCGCAGATAGTGCTCTTCGATTTCCGTGAAGTAATTGAAATAATTTTCCACGACACTGGGGAGGTAAGAGGTCAGAGGTCAGATTGCAGAGGTGAAACCCTGGCTCTAACCTCTGCAATCTGACCTCTGACCTCTTACCTCTGACCTCTGACCTCTGACCTCTGACCTCTCACCTCGTCTTAGGAGCTTTCGGCACGGCTTCGCGACGGACAGAGGACGACTGGTTCCGATCCCAAATAATGCGCAGCCCTTCGAGGGTCAAAAACTCGTCCACCTCTTTAATGAAGCGGGAAGCGGTGCCGATGAGCGCGGCCAATCCTCCGGTCGCAATCACGCGCGTCTCCGCGCCCAGCTCATCCTCTTTGACCAGTCGCTCCAAAATGCCGTCCACCAGGGCGAGATAGCCGTAGTAAAGCCCGGACTGCAAACTGCCCACCGTGTTCGATCCAATCACCCGCGCCGGCTTGCGAATCTCCACTCGCGGCAGCCGCGCCGTGCGCTGAAACAGCGCGTCCGCCGAAATCCCAATCCCCGGACAAATCACGCCGCCCATGTACTCACCCTTTTTCGAAACGCAGTCGAAGGTCGTCGCCGTGCCAAAGTCCACAATCACGCACGGCCCACCATATTTCTCAAACGCCGCCACCGCGTTTACGATCCGGTCCGCGCCCACTTCCGCGGGATTCTCATACAGCACCGGCATGCCCGTCTTAACGCCGGGCTCGATGAACAGGGGCTTGGTGTTGAAATAGCGCTCGCACACTTGCCGCAGCACCGAATCGAGCGGCGGCACCACCGATGAAATCACGATCCCACGCACGGCTGAAACTTCCAGGTTGGCCATCGAGAAAAGGTTGCGGAAGATGACTCCGTACTCGTCGACCGTGCGGGTCAGGTGCGAGCCGACGCGCCAGTTCGCAACCAGCCGCTCATAACGCGCCGCTTCCGTGCCGGTCACATCCTCGCCCGGACGGTGCGCCAACTGCGCAAAAACGCCCAGCACCGTATTAGTATTTCCGACATCGATCACTAGCAGCATATTTGCAATTGGTGATTTGTAATTTGTAATTTAAGAGCGGCGGCTTTTCCAATTACAAATTACAAATTACCAATTACAAATCTTCAATGGTTCCATTCACCACCGTCCGCAAGCCGTCCGCCGTTCTTACCCGCAAAAATCCGCGCTCATCCAATCCCTCGGTAACGCCCGCCAGGCCGCCGTTCTCGTCGATGCTCACCTTTCTGCCGCGCACCGACGAAGAACTCTCCTCGAACCGGCGCAGGATCGCGTCGCGCGCTCCCGCATCTTCAACCAGGCTCCGATACTCCCGGTCGAGCGATTTTAGCAAAGCGGCGCATATCTCCACGCGCGACCACTCCGTGCCGGTCTCAATGCGCAGCGAAGTCGCAATCTCGCGCAGCTCGGCCGGAAACTTCACCTGGTTCACGTTGATCCCCACACCCACCACCAAATGGCGCACCCGCGTGGCCTCGGAATTCATCTCCGTGAGAATGCCGCAGAACTTCTTGCCGCCCAGCAGCAGGTCATTCGGCCATTTCAGATCCGCCAGAAGCTGCGGAGCAATCTCCGCCACCGCCGCGCGCACCGCCAGCCCCGCAGCCAGCGAAAAAATCAGCGCATCCGAAGGCGGCATCGCCGGACGCAGGATCACCGAGCAGTATATCCCCACCGACCGCGCCGAATGCCAGGTGTGCGCGCCGCGTCCCCGCCCGGCCAGCTGTTCTTCGGCGAGAAACACGCTGCCTTCCGGCGCGCCCTCCGCCGCCGATCGCATAGCCTCCGAATTGGTCGAGCCGATTTTGTAATAGTGATGGATATACCTGACGCTGGTTTCACGGCTCGGTTTTGGGTAGGGCACGGCTTCAGCCGTGCCGCCCGTGGTCTCAAGAAATTCGGGCTTTAGCCCCTGAGGGCCACGCCTTCCGACTCCGCCGAAAATCGTGCCCTTCAATGACGGCGCCAACATCTCCGGCAGCAGCAAGTCCGGAACCGCGCGCAGTTGATAGCCCGTCGCCGGATGTCCAGCGACATCCACGCCCAAGCCGCGCAGTTGCTGAATCAACCGCCAGACTTCCGACCGGCTCGTCCCGATCTCTTCGGCGATCTTCGTGCCGCTGACGACAACGATAGCGTGGCTCATGAGCAGGCGAACGATGCGGCCCAAGCGAACATCGGTCGCCTTGTGCACGGACGGCAAGCTGCGAGTTTTCATGGAAGTTTGGATGGAGGGAATTATAAACAGTCGGGGGACAAAACAATTTCTAATTTGTAATTCGTAATTTGCAATTTGAAACCGATGCTTTTCCAATTACAAATTACAAATCGCAAATTACAAATTCTCCGACACGGATGAGCTTTACGCCGGAGTGACCCGTAAACTCATATCCACCGCCGTCGATGACTGCGTCAGCGCCCCCACCGAGATATAATCCACGCCCGTCTCCGCGTAGGAGCGCACATTATCGAGATTGATTCCGCCCGCGTATTCCAGCGGAATCCGCCGCGGCTGCCGCGAACAAATCTCGACCGCCTGGCGCACATCCGCAACGCTCAGATTGTCGAGTAGGATGACCTCCGCCCCGTGCTCCAGCGCCTGCTCCAGTTCTTCGAGCGACCGCACTTCAATCTCGATCGGCTGCCGTCCGCGCCGGTTGTGGATGGCGCGCTCCAGCGCCGGAATTGCGCCCCCGGCCAGCGCAATATGATTGCTCTTGATCAACACGCCGTCGGAAAGATCCAGCCGGTGATTCTGCCCGCCACCGCGGCGCACCGCGTACTTGTCAATCAGGCGCAGCCCCGGCGCCGTCTTGCGCGTATCGAGAATCTGTACCCGCGTGCCCTCCACCGCATCCACAAACTTGCGCGTGGTGGTCGCAATCCCGGCCATCCGCTGCAAAAAATTCAGGATCACCCGCTCACACGACAGAATCACCCGGGCGTTATGGCGGATCACCGCGATTTGCTGTCCCGGGTGCACGCGGATCCCATCAAAAATCGAGGGATGGCTCGTCACCTCGTAATGCGAAGTGACCGCCCCATCCAGCGCCGCATAGACGTCGAGAATCCGCGGAACGCACCCGAGGCCAGCCAGAATGCACTCCTGTCTGGCGATAATCGTCGCCGATGCGCGCTGGTTGGGATCGATGCAGGCGTAGCTGGTCGCATCCCGCGTCGCCCGATCTTCGTTCAGCGCGTTCTCGATAATCGCGGTAATGCGCCGTGAATTCCAGTCCATAGTCTGCGTGAATCGATGTTTGCGTAGGGGCAGGTGCCCTCACCTGCCCAGCGGCTCGAAGAGCCGCTGCTTCGATGCTGCGTCGAGCTTCGCTCACCTGGACGGCCGAGGGCGGTCGTCCCTACGTAACCTCCTTCAACTTCGCCAGCGTCTTCTCTCGCAGCACTCTCAGTTCTTCCGCTCGCGTCTTCAGCCCCTCCACCACCTTTGCCGGAGCCTTTGCCAGAAACTGCTCGTTCGAAAGCTGCCGCTGACCGGTGGCCTGTTCCTTCTCAATCTTTTCGAGGTCTTTGCTTAGACGCTCGCGCTCGGCCGCCACATCAATCTTCTTTTCGTAGATCGCATGAACGTCGAAGCGCGACGTGCTGCGCGCGCCGGGCAGGTTCGCCAGCGAGCTTTCCACAAACGTGACCTTCTCCACATTCGCCGGACGATCAAGCAGCAGCGTGTGGAGATTCTGTTCGATCATCGCGCAAATCGCCGCCTCGTGCGCAAACACCTCAATCGGCACTTTGACCTTGGGCTCAACTTTCAATTCCGCCCGCAGATTGCGCACGCTGACGATCAGATCCTGCAAGATCGCCATCTCCGTCTCCGCGCCCAGATCAATCTGCTTTTCATCCGCTGCGGGATACGCTGCCAGCGCAATTGATTTCAGCGGAGGCGCTCCATCGTACATCGCGTGCCAGATTTCCTCCGTGATGAACGGCATCACCGGATGCAGCAGCCGCAGCGACGCCTCGAACAGGTTGACCAGATTTGCACATGCAATTAGCGCCGTGTGGGGACGGGGCTCTGCCCCGTCCAGGGCGGGTCGAAGACCCGCCCCCACAACTTCCTCATTCAGCCGCGGCTTGATCAGCTCGATATACCAGTCGCAAAACTCGCCCCAGAAGAAGTCGTAGATGCGATTCGCCGCCTCATCGAAACGATAGGTCTCGAGAGACTCGTTCACGTCCTTAGCCGCGCGATTGAACCGCGAGAGAATCCAGCGGTCTTCGAGAGTTTGCGTCTGAAACCCGGCAACGCCGCCGCTTGTGGAGAGACGGGCGTCCCGCCCGTCCCCGGGCCGCAGGCCCGGTTCTACCCGATCCACGTTCATGAACATAAACCGCGCCGCGTTCCAAATCTTGTTGGCAAAATTCCGATACCCCGCCGTGCGGCTCTCGCTGAACGCGATATCGGTCCCCGGCGTCGCCATAGACGCCAGCGTGAACCGCGTCGCATCCGTCCCGAAGCGGTCAATGACGTCCAGCGGATTGATCACGTTCCCCTTCACCTTCGACATTTTCTCGCCCTGGGCGTCGCGCACCAGCGCGTGAATATAAACATTGCGGAACGGAATGCTGTCGTTCTTCTTCTCCGACCAGCCGCTCGCCTGCTTGATCGCCGCATCCTGCTTGTGCCCCGCCATGAAGTGGCATCCGAACATGATCATGCGCGCCACCCAGAAGAAAAGAATTTCGTAAGCCGTAATCAGCAGCGTCGTCGGATAGAACACCGCCTGATCGCGCGTCTTCTCCGGCCAGCCCAAAGTCGTGAACGGCAGCAGGCCCGATGAGAACCAGGTGTCGAGCACGTCTGTGACCTGTTCTAACTTTGCACCGCCGCATTTCGGACACTGGGCCGGCGCTTCCCGCGCGACCGTCACTTCCCCACAACTGCCGCAGGTCCACGCCGGAATGCGATGTCCCCACCACAACTGGCGCGACACACACCAGTCGTGGATGTTGTACATCCAGTTCAAGTAAATCTGCTTGTAGTTCTCCGGAGTGATCGTGATCTCGCCCAACTCCACGGCGGCAATCGCCTTCTTCGCCAGCGGCTCAATCTTCACGAACCACTGCTCCGACAGTCGCGGTTCCACCACCGTGCCACAGCGGTCGCACTTGCCGAGCGGCACCGTGTAATCCTTCTCGGCAACCAGAAAGCCCTGTTCCTTCAGATCCGCCAGCACCGCCTCGCGCGCCGCGTAACGATCCAGGCCCTTATACGGCCCCGCGTTCTCGTTCATGCGCGCGTGCAGATCCATCACGTCGATCTGCGCCAGGTTGTGCCGCTTTCCCGCCTCGAAATCGTTCGGATCGTGCGCCGGAGTGATCTTCACCGCGCCCGTGCCAAACTCCGGCTTCGCAATCTCATCCAGAATGATGGGGATCTCCCGCTTCATCAGCGGCAGCAGCACGTTCTTCCCGTGCAGGTGCGTGTAACGCTCATCGGAGGCGTTCACCGCGACCGCCGTATCGCCCAGCATAGTCTCCGGACGCGTAGTCGCGACCGTAATAAATTCTTGCGTAGGGGCAGCTGCCCTCACCTGCCCAGCGGGGCGAAGCCCCGCAGACTCCCCAGACGCCGCCTGCACCACCGGATACCGGATCTCCCACAGCTTCCCCGCCACGTCCTCGTGCTTCACCTCGAGATCCGAAATCGCCGTCTCGCATCGCGGACACCAGTTCACGATGTACTTCCCGCGATAAATCAATCCCTCTTCGTACAGCCGGACGAACACCTCACGCACCGCGCGCGAAAGGTTGTCGTCCATCGTGAAGTACTCGCGTCCCCAATCGACCGACGCGCCCAGCCGCTTCATCTGGTCGAGAATCGCGCCGCCATACTCGCGCTTCCATTCCCAGACGCGCTTCACAAATTCCTCGCGGCCTATCTCGCGCCGCTTCTTGCCTTCTTTCGCCAGCTGGCGCTCCACCATCATTTGCGTGGCGATGCCGGCATGGTCCGTGCCCGGCAACCAGAGCGTGATAAACCCGCGCATGCGATGCCAGCGCACCAGAATATCCATCTGCGTCTGGTTGAGCATGTGCCCCATGTGCAGCCGCCCCGTCACATTCGGAGGCGGCAGCAGCATGGTGAATACCGGCCGCGTTTCGCTTGGGTGCCCCATCCTGGCCGCTCCTGGTGTTGGAGCGGCCAGGGTGGGAATCTCCGGCGTCTCCACATGAAACAGTTTTTCCCGTACCCAATACTCGGCCCAGCGCGCTTCAATCGCGCCCGGTTCGTAAGCTTTCGGCAATTCGTGCGGCATAGTTTGAGAGCACTCAGCAGCCAGCAATCAGCATTCAGCGAATGACAACGATGCCTTTCGACAAACCAGGGCAACAAATACTCGGGGTCGATCGCTGATGGCTGAGTGCTGATTGTTAGAACTTTTGATCTTACAGGCCGAAGAAAACAAGGGTCAAACGTGAAGAGGGGTACTATGACCGAGGGGATTTTGCTACACCCTACTCCAGGGGGTATGCGGGGCAGCTGGGGGGGAAGTAGGGCAGCTTTCAGCATTCAGCCATCAGCTCATGCCGCCTCGCCCGCAGCAGCGCAGGCACGTTGGACTGCGTCGACCGTATTCCGGTAGTTCGTCCAGCATCAGTGAGTCCTCGCAGATTTGACGGGGTAGTACTCAACTCCCAGGCTGTTTCACAATCCGGTACGATCCATGGCTGTGTGCTCGTGGGCGATTCAGCTCACGAGTTGTGATCGGGCCAGAGATTTTGTGCGGTCGGTAAGCCTCTGTGGTATCTTCGGCAAAACTGTTCTCCGCAGCGTACTCGTGAGTGCACAGCGCATACCATCGCTTGACGGCCTACGGGCGATCTCCATCACGCTCGTCGTGCTCAGTCACCTCATCAAATGGAAGCACGTTTCTCTCGGGCCGGTTCAGACCTACGGTGATCTCGGCGTTCATGTTTTCTTTGTTCTGTCAGGCTACCTGATTACCAATCTGTTGCTGCGAGAGCGTGAACGCAGTTCCACGATCGGCCTGCGGGATTTCTACATACGGCGTGCCTTCCGCATCTTCCCAGCTGCCTTCGTGTTCCTGGCCATCGTCACCACTCTCTACTGGCACGAGATGCGCTGGTATCACACGGCAGCCGCCCTCTTGTACGTCGCCAATATGGACATCTCGCGGCCATGGATTTTCGGTCACCTCTGGTCCCTCAGTATTGAAGAACAGTTTTATTTGCTTTGGCCGTTTACTCTGAAAAAGTGGCACCATCACCGGACCGCCATTCTGCTGGGCGTTTCGATGGCCACGCCCCTGTTCATCGCGGCCCTCGATGCCTTCAGAGTGAAAAATGGACTGGCTGGAAGCCTGCCTGTATTCGCCGATCAACTCGCCATCGGATGTCTGCTCGCGATCTTTGCTCCGCGCCTCCCCAAGATTCCCGGCTACGTTGCGCTGCTGATGGTGGCAGCGATGATCTTCTCTCCCTGGTTTCCCGCGACCAGTACATGGCGCACGTTGTTCATGCTTTTCGTTGTCCGGCCGGTGCTCAACGTTTCCATTGCCGGCGTAGTCCTGCATGTGATCCAGAATCCCTATCGGGCTCTGAATTGGGCTCCCGTCGTATGGTTAGGCAATGTGAGCTATAGCCTCTATTTGTGGCAAGAGCTTTTCTGTTCGAACGCCGCCCTCCACTATGGATTTGTTCTGGCGCTGCCCGCGCTGGTGTGCGCGGCTCTCTCGTATTACCTCGTCGAGCGGCCAATGTTGCGCATGAGGGATAGACGTGCCAGGAAACCCGGGCCGATTGCTCCTCCGGTGTCCGACGACAACCCACCTTCACGCGTGGCAGAAGCAATAGCCGAGAGTTGAAGCCCGAGGGGGGCCGCCGAATCCCGCGGTTCCGGGCAACAAGGAAATATCCAATGAACCGTCCTGGCCGTCCAGCCCAAGCAAAGCCCGGCAGATTTCCCGTCAGAAGGAGGGAATTTCCGATCTTACAGGCGCAAGAAAAGAAGGGTCAAACGTGCGTTGTGTGGGCCGCAAAAGCCTTGCGCCCGTCCTTAATTTCCCTCCGAAGGATCAGGGTCATCGCCCTCATCAGGCACTTGATACGGCTTCGATTCACCTACCAGTGCAACCTTTTTATCCGCCTCAATTTCGGGTTTCTGTCCTTGCATCATCGCCTGAACCACGGTGTTGATGTCGTCCACGCTGTCAAATACCCCAAGGACGTGCCCCGCGTGGCACTTCACCTCAATCGCTGCTCTTGTAGGCTCTTCCGCGAAAAACCCCTCCGTGAACTCTGGGCCTGACCCACAAGTACGGCATACGATTGAAGTCTCCGTCAGACCGCCCGTGCCCTCTGGGTTCCAGCGAAGCTCCGTGTCGATCTTGAAGTGTTCCGAAAGGTAGTACATAGCTTTGGGCCATTGGGAATCTGGCAATAACCTGTCCTCTGTGGCGGGCATCTCCTTGTGGCAGACGGCGCACTCGACCCAGTTGGTGCAAGCACCGCCAACCCCGACCTGCCTTGCCTTGAACGTTCTTCCGAGGCATGGTGCCCCCTGTGGGTCTGTGCGTTCGCCCGCATCGCCGGGAAACTGATGAGTTCCGAATCTCATCATCGCTTTCCTGACTGGCGACGTGTCATTTATTGTGGGTTGTTTTCGAGCCGCGTTTATACTTAAACTGGTTGCCCGCTCCCGAAGTCGGCGGGATCGTCTCGCCTTGCTCGATCACCGTGCGGCGACCACCCTCTACTTCGCCCCCACGCGGCCCAATCTCGATCAGTTCGCCTGAATCAGGCGCTTTCTCACCCGGTTTGTAGGTTGCCATAAAAACTCCTCTTGCAAGTAAACCTAGCAAGAAAATTGCCTCACTGCAAACGACCCAACGCAGGCTGATTAGATAACCGTGTCGGCTCCAAGCCGCCGAGGCCACCCGCCCAGTACGTCCTGTCGTACGACGCACGTTCGTAATGACAACAGAGCCTCCCGTGGGATATAACATTGGGTCCAAGGAGCGACGGCCATGAAACGCTATTCTGACCAAGAGATCGCCACAATTCACGCGAAACTCTCTTCCCCAGAGTTCAATGCGCTTCGCCTCAGAATCGAGTTACCGGAACCGATTGAACCACTCTCTCCATGGGAATACACTGGCGTGAGAGAGGGCGATCAACGTGCCAAACTGGAGCCAGATCCTAAACGAGATCAGAGAAGCCGGTAGTCCGCAAGATATTATCCGCCGCCAGCATTTGAGCAAGCTGGCGGACTACACAAAAAGAAACGTTATCCTCTACTACTCTGCGTGGCTGCAAAAAGGCCATCAAGCCGAAGCGCGCCCCAATCTAAACATCAATGACAACGATAAAAACGGGCTGATGTCGGTCGTCCATAAGTTGGACCGCCCCAAAGGATTGGATCTCATCTTGCACACTCCGGGCGGCGACATGGCCGCTACTGAATCCATAATTACTTATCTCCGTGCGATGTTCGGGACCGACATTCGAGCAATTATTCCCCAGATGGCAATGTCTGGCGGAGCCATGATCGCGTGCGCATGCAAAGAAATCGTAATGGGCGAGCAGTCCTGCATAGGGCCGTTTGATCCCCAGGTACAGGGAGCGCCTGCGCAAGCCATCAGAGAAGAGTTCTACAGGGCGGCGAAGGAAATGCAAGTGGATCAGACTAAGGCGTTTTTGTGGCAGCCTTTGTTGCAAAAATACGGACCCGGATTTATTTCTCAGTGCGAGAAGGTAATCGACTTGGCAGACCAGGTAGTTCGAAGCAATCTTGAGAGTGGAATGTTTAAGGACGATGCGGACCCCGCGCAGAGAGCTAAAAAGGTGCTAGACGAACTCGGCAGCCACGCTACAACCAAGATTCATGCCCGTCACATCCACAAGGCGAAGGCAAAAGAGATCGGATTAACGATCACCGATTTAGAAACAGACAACGAGTTGCAGGATCGAGTCTTGTCAGTTCATCACGCGTGCATGCTGACATTCGAGCAAACCCCAGCCCTCAAGTTAATCGAGAACCATCTGGGCGCGTGTTACGCGATGACAGCTCAAACGTTCTTGGTCGCAGCGCAGTAAGACAGTCGGGGGCTGGCCCACCCCTTCACTCATCTCAACTCCCGAGGGTGCCCCGCTCTTGTGTCTGCGTTCTTTGGCGGGCTGGCCCAGCCTTTCGCCAGCAGAATCAGACTGCGGATGCCCCATCCTTCGCGTTTTTTGCCAAGGGAGGGCGGAGGTCTGATCGCGCTCAGTGGGGCCCTCTCTTTCACGCCCCAGGTCTCGCGGTTTTCGAGACCAAGGATTCCACGGTCGCATCAAGCTTGGGGATTTTCCTGGAAGTTGAGGAGAGTGCCAGGCGCCACGGGTCACGGCTATCGAACTGGTCGGCAGTGTAACTTCGCCGCCGCGCGGATATTGCCCATTTACAGGAGAGAACCATAGTGAGACAATCGCGCCCGGAAAGGCCGCGATGACGAAACCGATGCAATCTGAAAACCATGATCTTGCTTAGAGAAATACGAAGGTGCCAACGAGAGCAACCATCATGTTAGGGAAGCAGTTCATGGCGAAAATCTAATATGAAGGGGGACATCATGCCATTAGCAAGGCTAACGAAAATCAGTGTTTTCTTGTTATTTGGGTTGATTGTGGCTCAAGTAGCGACAGCGCAAACCGAGACTGTGCTCTACAACTTCATGGGTAGTGGTAATTATGGTGACGGGGCAAGGCCTTACGGCGGTGTGATCAGGGATGCCAAGGGCAACCTCTACGGCACTACCGAGGTAGGTGGATCAAGTTCCAACTGTTACCCCGATGGCTGCGGCACCGTATTTGAGATGACCGCCACAGGATACGAGAAAATCCTGCACAGCTTTAACGCCAACGGGACAGACGGGTATTACCCTTTCTCCGGGCTGGTTATGGACAAAAACGGAAACCTCTACGGCACAACCTCGCAAGGCGGTACATATGGTGATGGCACGGTGTTTGAGATCAGCGCCACCGGGACTGAGACGATCTTGCACAGTTTTGATGGCAATGAGGGGGACGGGTCTGGCCTCTATTATGCCGGACTGGTCATGGACAGCAAGGGTAACCTCTATGGAACCACCCCTGACGGCGGTATGTACGGTGGGGGCACGGTGTTTGAGATCGGCGCCAACGGGACCTATACGATCCTGCACAACTTTGCCTATAAAGCGGGGGACGGGTTCTGGCCTTTAGCGGGGCTTGTCATGGACAAGAGCGGGAACCTCTACGGCACAACCAATGCTGGCGGTGCATACGATCAAGGGACGGCGTTTGAGCTCAGCGCCACCGGGACTGAGACGATCTTGCACAGTTTTACCTCCTACTGGACGGACGGATTAATCCCTGTCAGCGTGCTGATCATGGATAAGATTGGCAATCTGTTCGGCACAACCAATGCGGGTGGTGCAAACAATTCCGGAACGGCGTTTGTTCTGGTTGGCTATGGTGCCGACGGGATCCTGTACAACTTTGGCAACAACGCGACGGACGGGATCTTTCCTTATGCGGGGCTTGTCATGGACAAGCGCGGGAACCTCTACGGCGAAACCTCGCAAGGCGGTACCTATGGTGATGGCACGGTGTTTGAGATCAGCACCAACGGGACTTATACGATCCTGCACAGCTTTGCGGGAGGGACCACAGACGGGATAGCCCCTTACGGTGGGTTAGCGATAGACGGGAAGGGCAATCTCTATGGCACTACAGTAGCGGGCGGCCAGTGGGGCTACGGGATCTTATTCAAGCTGGTTCCGTAGGTGGGGCAGGAGGTCAGAGGAGCGGTGTCCCGCGTCTGCCGAATGAAGTCGCGTTGAGGGACGGGAAGTGGGATTGCGAGGCTGGCCCAGCCTTCCGCCAGCAGAATCAGACTGCGGGTGCCCCATCCTTCGCGTTTTTTGCGAAGGGTGGGCGGAGGTCTGATCGCACCATGGGGCCCTCTCTTTCACGCCCCATGTCTCGCGGTTTTCGAGACCAAGGATTCCGCGGTCGCATCAAGCTTGGAATTTTCCTGGAAGTTGAGGAGAGCGGCGGGTGGCGCACATCTCCAGCGGCCAAGTATAGCGCTCCTTTGCAGAGATGGGCAGAGGACAAGACGGGGGCCACCCCCATTTTCTTCTCCGCCAAGGCTTAGCGACAAGCATTATGCTTGCCGCCGGAGAAGTGGGCCAGCCCCCTGGTCCCACGGCTTCTGACGGCGAACAGACTACTCCACCGTGATGATGAGCGCCGCCGAGGTTTCGCTTGGGTAGATCGCAACCTGCGTTCCACCTCCTGGGGGCGACGATGCGCTACAGCATGCGGTCGCGATCGTGTTCCCCGAGTACACCGCCGTTAATGTGTTGGAGCCAACCGCGAGCTGCGATGCGCTGATCGGCATACTTGCCGCAGTCGTCGTAGCGCTGGTCGGCAGCAGCGTTTGCGTCGACAGCAAGGTTGTCCCAAGCATGAAGTTCACCGTGCCGCTGGGCGCGCCGTAGCCGCCGGGAATGGCGGTGACCGTGGCCGTCAGCGTGGTCGACTGCCCGGATGAGAGAGTCGTCAACCCTGCGGTCAGAGTCGCTGTCACTGTGTTGTAGATACTAGCCCCCGTGTTTTCGTAGGCGCCGATGTCGATCTTCGAGTTGATCGTCCGAGGATTTCCCAGGAAGTCGGTGCTGCCATAGATGGAGTTGGGAGAATTGCCATTGGGATCGCACCATCCTGCGCTGCACGCCAGGCTGGTGCCGCCGGCGCCGACGGCAGGCGAAGAAGTGAGGGTGTATAAGTCGGGAGGCGTGGATGTCAGACTCTCGAATTCCGGATTTATATTCAAGGAGTTTGCATCCTCCCCGCTGGAGCTCTGCCAGTTTGAGAAGCTCGTGTAGGAACTGGCGTCACGCCACAAGATTGACGTGCCTTTTACGAAACCCTCGACCGAGTCATACAGGTTCCAGTTGAACGTCGCCGGCGCGCCAGTGTACGACCCTGTCGCCGCGACGTAGTTGTAGAGCCACACATTGTATGTGCCGGCGTAGACAATGTTGTTTTCGAAGTAGTTGTCTTGGGAACTGCCAAGCTGGTACTGCATCTCGAATTCGCCGGTCTGGCCGCCGCCATTTCCCTGCGGTTGGGTGGCGTTGTTGTATAGAGTGTTATTGACGAAGGCGGCGTGGAAGGTGCTGCCGCCTCCATTCTGGTTGGCCTGTCCGGAGGTCATGGCCGCATAACCGCCAATGGACATACCGGTGGCATTTGAATTTTGGACTATGTTGTTGCGCACCGTAACATACTCGCCGTAACACGGGTAGTCGCTGGTGGCGGCGGTCCCGGTATCGTTCGCGCCAGTCCACTCCGTGCCGTTGCTTTGGCAGACTTGACATTCACTATCCACCTCCACGCCGTAGTCCGCCTGCATGATCACGTTCCGCTCGATCGTGACATAGGCGCAGCCGTCACAATAGATTCCGTCGGCGTTGTAGTTATCTCCCTCGCCGGCACTCACTATCCCGCTGATGTTATAGATCGTGTTCCCGCTGACTTCCCCATACATTGGCTGGTCGTAGCCGACGGGACCGTGGCCCCAATATCCAGCCAAGTCGAGGCCGATGTTGTAGTTGTCGTGAATGAGGTTGTTGGTGGCTTGGAAATGGGTCACATTCCCAGCGAAGGTCATCGATTCGGATTGCCCGGTTTGCAGGTCGTAGACCTCGTTGCCGCTGACGACCAACTGGGTGATGGGCGTTTGCGACGTGCCGTAGATCATGATGCCGCCGGCATTGCCGTTCGCTCCGGCCGTGGTCGTAATGTTATACACAATATTGTTCAGAATCTGGACTCCCGTACCCGAACCCTCGTACAGGATGCCCACCGGCATGTAATTTTCGTTGCTGGTGGTGAAATTGCGGACGGTGAATCCTTCGATGGTGACATAGCTCAGGGCCGACTGGATATTGATGAGACCCAGTAGGCCGCTTGAGCCGCAGCAGGTCACGCCGGACGACCCGTCTATGATGGCGGTCTGTCCGGGATAGCTTTCGAATGTAATCGGCGCCGTCGCCGTTCCCGAAGTCGTAAAGTTCACGGATTGGTGGTAAGTTCCTCCCTCGACGTAGACCGTGGCGCCAGCCGTGACTGTGGATGCCGCGTGCTGAATGGTGAGCCAAGGCGTGCTCTGGCTGCCGTTAGCGGAATCGCTGCCGGTCGGGGAAACGTAATACGTCGCTCCGCCTGAGGCCGGCGTCGTCACGTTCACTGGCGAACTCGCCGCCGATGTGCCGTAACTATCCGTCGCTTCCACCGTGAAGGTGTACGTGGTCGAAGGCGACAGGCCCGTCACCGCATACGATGTGCTGCTGGTGGTCCCAATCGAGGTCCCGTTCTGCAGGACCTTGTAGCTGGTGATCGTGCAGTTGGCGGGCGGAGTAACTGCATTCCAACTTAAGTTGGTGCTGGAACTGGTCGTCCCGGAAGACGCCAAGCCCGTTGGCGCGCTGGGCGCAGCCGCGCAACTCGCCGCCGGCGTCGTCACGTTCAGTGGCGAACTCGCCGCCGATGTGCCGTAACTATCCGTCGCTTCCACCGTGAAGGTGTACGTGGTCGAAGGCGATAGGCCCGTCACCGCATACGATGTGCTGCTGGTGGTCCCAATCGAGGTCCCGTTCTGCAAGACCTTGTAGCTGGTGATCGTGCAGTTGGCGGGCGGAGTAACTGCATTCCAACTCAAGTTGGTGCTGGAACTGGTCGTCCCCGAAGCCGCCAAGCCCGTTGGCGCGCTGGGCGCAGCCGCGCAACTGGCGCTGCTGGAATAGAATGTCGCCATCTGCATCGCCCAGTTATCGCTGCTGGACATTGAAGCCGTCGCAGAATAGGACCCGGTGGAGGAAACCGTCCTGTCTTCCGCGATGCTGCCATCTCCGGTAATGACGCGCGACGTGTATCCGCTGCCGGCGGCAGAGGTGTATCCCCAGGTATAATTGGCGCCAACCAACAGTTCGCTCGCTTGCGTCGTGGTCGCGGAGCCACTGCTTGCAGTGGTTGCGGTTCCCGACGCCGAGGCCGTCTTATCCAGCGTGTTCACTCCGGAATACTCCAGAATGCGCAAGTCGGGATAGGCCGTACTGGCGCTCAACTTCACCGTGACCGTGTTCGCCCCCGCCGCCGCGGCGGCGATATTGCTGGCGTAATAGATCGACTGGGCCACGCCCAGCGATGAACTGACATAGTTCACGGCCAGCTTGTAGCTGTTGCCCTTACTGTCCGTGACCGACGTCACCGTATTCGACGTGTTAGACCAGCCGATGATCACGACGTTCATGTCGCCGGCCGTCTGCGCACTGCTGTATGCCGCTGTGACCGTACTGACCGAAGTCGGAATTGCCGAGTTCACTTGCACAAAGCCGATTGCCGCCGCCGCCGTCTGCGCCATCGAAGCCGCAAAAAGCGCCAGCAAGAAGACTCCAAGAATCGCACGCGAAACAAGGGTACCGAGGGGGAAGTATGAAATGCGTGACGTGTTACCCCTTAGTGTGAACTGATCTCGTGAATGGTTCCGAAGGAGCGCGGCATTTACAATGCCGGCACTCCGCATAATCGAGACATTGCGTTTCATTACTCTTTCTCCTGAGAACCCCCGGCTCCCGCGACGGCAGCAGGTTGAATTGTGAAATATTGCGAACAATTATCTTAACTTTCGTTCGCGCCTACCTTTTACCCATATACGAAACAATTGTCAAGCGAAAAGAAGACGCTTGTCGTTAGCACATGATTTGTCCTGGGGGTTGGCCCAGCCTTCCGCCAGCAGAATCAGACTGCGGATGCACCATCCTTCGCGTTTTTTGCGAAGGGTGGGCGGAGGTCTGATCGCACAACGGGACCTCTCTTCCACGCCCCAGGTCTCGCGGTTTTCGAGACCGAGGATTCCATGGTCGCGTCAAGCTTGGGATTTTCCTGGAAGTTGAGGAGAGTGCGAGGGTGCCCCGCTCTTGTGTCTGCGTTCTTTGCAGACACAGGGCGGGGATTTTGACTTCCTATCCCCACCACGACTCCCATCAGTGGGCCCCTCTCTTTCACGCCCCAGGTCTCGCGGTTTTCGAGACCGAGGATTCCATGGTCGCGTCAAGCTTGGAATTTTCCTGGAAGTTGAGGGAGAGTGCCGGGCGCCACGAGCCATCCTCGAATGGGACACTCGACCGGGATGCCCGCCCACCAAATCATGATCTGTGTAAAAATTACAGTGTAAATATTACCTTACTGTGCCTGTTTTGCCACACAAGCCCCCCAGTATTATCAATGACTTGGGAGCCTGGCTTAGGCATATATCCTGACTGCCAGTCACCAAAAACAGTGGGCGAGACGAGGTGTTTTCGCTTTTTGTGCGCCCGAGCCGCAGCTCCAACTGCCCCTGAAATGTACAGTTGTGTACGCACAACTAGGCCAGTACAAAGTGTTTCACGTGGAACATTTTGTACGTACAATGATCGGCGGCCAAGGCGGCATGAGCTGCTGGCTAAATGCTAAGTGCTAGATACTAAACGCTGACGGCTGAAAGCTGCCCTATTTCCCCGCCAGCTTACGCGCGATTTCTTCCACGATCCTCGGGCGAAGATCGGCCAGCACGCTGTCCACGATGCTGGCAATCGTGCTGGCATCGGTTGCCGGCGTAGAAGCCGATCCCTCCGCCGCCGCCGCTGCCCTGGCCTTCGGAGCCTCCTCGGCCCGGCTCTCGGCCTGTTTCGCCGCTTCCACTACGTCGCTGTTCGCGGCAGTACTGGCCGCCGCCGTGTGGATCTGATGCCAGTTCGATTTCCCCGATTTCGCCTTCACGCTCTCGCCCATGGATTCCTGCCCCCCGGCATCTGAACTCGAATCCTGATTGTCTTCTGCCACCGCAGCCGTCGTCCCGCTGACGAACTCTCCGTTCTGTTCCGCCGGCGCCGCGGCCTCGTTCTTACCCACTCCATCCGCGAAGGTCGCCGCCGCGGCCTCTTCCGCAGGCGCTTCCATGACCGCCGCTTCCGCGGCCGTGGTCTCCGGAGCAAGCTCCGATGAACAACGCTCAGGTAAACAACTCTCGGCCTCTTGCTCCGCTAAAGCTTTCGCGCTGGCCGCCATCTCGGCTTCTGTCAGTCTGTTCTCAACCGCGGCCGCAATCGCTGAAACTCCGGTGGCCCGTACCGGTTCAATCTCGCCGCCGGAAGCTGCCGCGGACATCGCCACGGGCATGGTCGCGAAAGTGCGGAACATTTCCGCTTCCAGCGAAATCGCCGCTTCCTCCGGACTCAACGTTACCGGCTCCGCTACCCACCGCGGACCGGTTGCCGCATTGCGTGCGGCTTCTTCCGCCCGCAACTGGCCGGCCTCTACCAGGGTTCCGGGCGGCGGAACCGGCGAGAAATCCGCATGCCCGGCAGCGGGTGTCAGCAAGCGCAACGCTTCGGCCAGTTCCTCGTCGCTCGGCGCCGGATCTTCCGCCTCCGCCGCCTCTTGCCCGCTCGCCGCAACCGGGACCGATTGCGCGATCTCCTCCGCCTGCAACTCTTCGGCGTGCAGCGGTTCGGCCTTCGATTCTTCGGGCTGAGAAACTTCGGGCTGGGATTCCAGGCCCTTCGCAGTTGCCGCTTCCGCCGGGGCGCTCGCCTCGCTCTTTGCGACAGCTTCGGTCCGCTCCCCTTCGATCTTCTCTCCGGCCTCTACTCCCGCCGCCTGCTCAACCGCAATCGCAGCCGAAGCGAACATCGGCTCATCGTTCCTGTCCACGGGCGCGGGCTCCTGAGCAAGGAGGGCTACATCCACCGCGACTGCGGCCACCGCAGCCGGAGTTTCCGGATGCTCGGTTTCGTGCAGATAAGTCTCGACCGCAGCCGGGCCCGCAACCGCCGCGGCAGCTTCGACCGCCGGCTCCCCACGCCCGGCCGGAATTTCGGCTTCGCTCTTTTCTTCGACGGCTAATGCCGGAGCTTCAACGGCTGCCGCAGCGGCCTCAACCACCGGCGCCGGAGTCTCAACCTCTGTCTTCTCCTCTTTATTGGCTTCCGCCGCAGCAGAAGCGACTTCCACCTCCGTCATTGCTGCCGCAACCTCTGCCCCCGGAGTCTCAACCGGGCCCATCTTCTCCGCCAACGGCGCAACATTCTCCGCCGCCGGAATCGGTCCATCGAGCTTCGCGACCAATGCGCTGAGTGCGTCCAACTCGTCCGGTGTGATGTCGCGCGGAATATCCGGAACCAGCCCCGGCTCCTGTCCCGGCGGCAGCGGCGCCTTCACCGTGAACACTGCGCTCGCGGCAGTCTTACCCTTCCCCTTCCGGAAATCCCGGAAGGCCGCTCCTGCCGCGGCATCTTCTGCTTCCGCTTCCGGTTCTTCTTGTTTCTTCTTCACCGGAAAACGCAGTCGGCTCCTCCATCCGGTATCGCCTTCCGCGTTACTTGCCGCCTTCCAGCCACTTCCCTCGCCGCCGAACCGCTCCAGGCCCGAAACCGGCGTGCCGAAGCGCATGCCCTCGGATTGCTGCGGCACCATGCGGTCTTCCAGCCGCGTGATCGCAGTCAGCAACTCGCTGGCTTCAAATGGCTTCACGATGTGAGCGTCGGCCCTGACCCGGCGCGCTTCTTCCGGCTTGAAAGGTTCCAGTTTGCCCACCGTCAGCAGCACGGGAATGTGCGCCGTCTCATCCGCATCCTTCACCCGCTGGCAGACTTCCAGCCCGCTGTAGCCGGGCATGTACACATCCAGCACGATCAAATCGGGTTTGATTTCGGTGATCTTCTTCAGGGCAGCGGATCCGTTGTTGACCGTGACCACGTCGTACCCGGCATCGGCCAGGATCTTTCGCCCCATGTTCTGGGCCGTCACACTGTCATCGGCGAGCAGTATTTTCCGCGCCAAGCGTCATCCTTCGCAAAAAAGGAGAGATAACGCGAAATTACCGCGTCCTTCAACCTAAGTCAACGATTCAGGCAGCGGTAACAGGTTACGTACGTACCTAGTCTGTTGGGGAGGAGGGCGAACAAGGTCAGAGGTTAGAGGTCAGATTGCAGAGGTCAGAAGTCAGAGGTCAGAGGTCAGAGGTCAGATTGCAGAGGTGAGAACCCTGAACGTGACGGTCACATCGAGAATGCCAGGTGTTAGGTTTTTACCTCTGCAATCTGACCTCTAACCTCTGCCCTTCCCGACCTCTGCAATCTGACCTCGAACCTCTGCCCTCCCTAAAACGGGTTCAGCTTTCCCAAACCCTTTTTCTTCTTCTTCTTACTCGAAGAAATATCCGCCAGCTCCTCGGTCTTCGCCGGCGCACTGGAAGCGACGCCGCTCGATGCTCCACCACTGGTGTCCAGTTGATTGCTCTGCTGCAGCGGGGGAAGCGCGTTCGGATCGGCCTCAACATTCGGCTTCAGTTCATTGGGATCGGCCGCCGCAGGCTGTCCAAAAGCCGCCGCTGCCGCCGTGTCTGTCGCCGCCGCTGGAGCATCCGAACGCGGCGCCTCCTGATTCGGCGCAACCGTCCCAGGGGTCGTCGTTTCCACACTGATCTTATTGTCGCCGCCCGCCATTCCCCCGCCCGTGGTCATGGCTTTCACCACTCCGGTTGCCGTCACCGGCTCCGGATCCACCATCGTCGGCTCGCCCACATGCGATGCCCTGGCCACGTCGGGAGTCTTCTCGAAGTTCGCCAGCCCCTTCGACAGCAAGGTCGCTTCATGCCGGCTCGCCTCTTCCTTCTTGTTCTGTTCGAGCGCCGCCCGCGTCGGCCGCGGCACGGTCTGATGCAGCGCCTCCAGCCGCGCCTTGGCATCCAGCGCCCGGCCCATTGCCGGATATCGCTTGATGATCCTCCCGTACTGCTCCGCCGCCTCCTGCGTCAGTTCCTCGATCATCTTGCCCTTGATCACTTCATTCGCGCGTCCGTTCTTCCGGACCACTTCGATCTCGGCTTCGTACGATTGCCCAATCAGATACAGGGCTTCGTCGGCGCCGCTATATAACGGATAGCGGTCCACCAGCGTTTTCAGGCGCGCAATCGCCGCCGGATACGACATCCGAAGATAATAGAACCTCCCAATGCGGAACTCCCGTTCCGCCAGCACTTCCTGCACTTCCCGCAACCGCTGCTTCGCCTGCGGCACCAGTTTGCTGTCCGGATATTCCTGAATCAGCGCCCGGTACTCGTCCTCCGCTCGCATCGCGTGCGTGAAGTCGCGGTCCGGCTTTTCCATCTCATGATAGTGAATGTTCGCCACCTTCAGCTGCGCCTCGGCCGCCTCCGGCATATTGGGAAAGAACGTCCGGAAATCCTTGTATTCGATCTCGGCCTGCTGCATCGCCGTCGTGCCGCCCTCGGCGTACCACGAATCCGCCACCGCCAGCTTCGCCCGCGCGATAAACTCCGAATCCGGATAGGTGTTGATCAGCGTCTGCAGCGTCATCCGCGCCACGTCGAAACGGTTGTGCTTCATGGCATCCATGGCCCGGTCAAACAGCACTTTGTCGGGCTGTTTCGATCCGACGTTCGCTAGCGGATTCACCGATTTCTTGTTCGTGCATGCCACCGTCAGCGCCAGCAGCAACGCGAGAAGTACAAAACTAGAATTCCGACGCATAGAAGACCTCAAAACCGCTTTTCGCTGTTCGCTTTTCGCTTTTCGCTTTTGGCGATTCGCGAAGCGAACAGCGAACGGCGCTTTTCGACCTTGAACTCTGCAACCCCTACACTCTTTGCAAACTCGCGCTCCGCGCCGCTTCCACCAGCGCCTGCGCATTCGCCTTAACATCGCCCTTCCCGAATACCGCATTCCCCGCCACCAGAATCTCCGCCCCGGCGCGCACCACTTCCCCCACCGTGTCCATATCCACGCCGCCATCTACTTCGATGCGGTATTGGTATCCCCGCTCCGCCCGAATCTCCGCCAACTTCCTCATCTTATGCAACGTTCCTGGTATAAACTTCTGCGCCCCAAACCCCGGATTCACGCTCATCACCAGCACATAATCCACAATATCGAGCACTTCGCCGAGCGTTTCCACCGGAGTCGCCGGATTGATCACCACCCCCGCCCGGCATTCATGCTGCTTAATCAGGTTCAGCGTCCGATTCAAATGCCGGCACGCCTCCTGATGCACCGAAATCCAGTCCGCTCCCGCTTCCGCAAATTCCGCAATGAACTGGTCCGGGTTCTCTATCATCAGATGGCAGTCCAGCGGCAGCCGAGTTGCCCGGCGCAAAGATTTCACCACCGGAGGCCCGACCGTGAGATTGGGCACAAAATGCCCATCCATGATGTCCACATGGATGACGCTGCCGCCGCCCGCCGTAGCCCGCTCCACCTGCTCCGCCAGGTGGGCGAAATCCGCTGCGAGTATCGAGGGTGCAAGTTCGATCAAAACTGAGTCCAAGAATATAGGGTCTTGCCGGCAGATTGCGGAGAAGTCCCAGCTTCGTATCACGGCAGCGCTTTAGCGATGCCGTAAACCGGCGAAATCAGACGCCCCTTTAGGGGCCGGGCGCTGGGAGTCGATGCTTCCCGCAGACTGCAAGCAGAAGCTGTGGAAATTCTAGCACGGTAGACGCGGCAGAGGAGGGCGGCGGCACAATCGAGCTTCATGGTCAGGGTACTAGAAGCGATTGCATAAATTCCGAACCGTGCAGAATGCGCGCCGGGCCAACCACTCAGGGATGAAGCGTGTAGTTCGATGCAACCTCGCGAAATGCAGCCAACTGTTTCGCCCGGGCCGCCTCGTCCCAACCCAGTTCTGAAGCCATCAGGTCCGCGACGGCGGGCGCCATTTCGAGGGCTGCGCGCGCATTCAAGAACAGCGCGCGGGTACGCCTGGCGAGCGTGTCTTCCACGGTACGGGCCATTTCATGGCGCGCCGCCCAGATCACCTCCGCCTTTACGTAAGGCAGCGCGGCATGCAGCGGTGCGGCGAGCCCGGCGTCCGTCTCGATGAGCTTGCGAATCTCGTACGCGTCCGAACCATAGACCGCCAGCGAGCCGAACTGTTCGGCTGCGCCGTGGAAGCCGTGGATGTTCAGGTGTTGCGTCACGCATGGCCTTTCCGGCAACTGCCCGAGCGTTGCCGCCTGATCGACGCAATCCTCGGCCATGTGGCGATACGTCGTCCACTTTCCACCGCAGATGGTGATCAGAGCCGAGCGATCGATCTGGATGACGTGATCGCGTGACAGTGCCGCCGTCTTGGAAACGCCGCTGGCCGCGCCCGTGGCGCCCACCAGCGGCCTTATGCCGGCGAATACGCTCAACACATCGTCGCGCGTAGGTTCTTTCGTCAGGTATTGCCCGGCGGTCGCGAGGATGAATTCGATCTCCCGCTCCATCGCGACCGGTTCGAGCGTTGCAGCTGGGATGGGCGTGTCGGTGGTTCCGACCAGGGTGTGACCGTGCCACGGAATCGCGAACAACACGCGGCCGTCGCTGGTGTGCGGGACCATGATTGCGCTTTCACCCTGCAGAAAGCTCGCGTCGAAGACCAGATGAATGCCCTGGCTGGGGACGATCATCGGCTCGGCGGAAGGCTCCGCCTGGAGTCGAAGCAGATCGCTGAAAGCACCGGTGGCGTTGACCACAACCTTCGCGGATGCGCGAAATTCGTTGCCGGTTTCGATATCACGGGCGCTGACTCCGTCTACAAATCCCTGAGCGTCCTTGGTCAGTCCCGTGACTTCGACATAGTTCAGCAACGTGGCGCCCTGTTCGAAAGCGGTGGCCACCATGTGGATGAGCAGCCGGGCGTCATCGAATTGTCCATCGTAGTAGACGGCGCCGCCGCGCAGGCCTTCGGTCTTCAATGTAGGCAGATGTTCGAGCGTCTCTTCTCTGGAAAGAATGCGCGAAGTTCCAAACCCGTACTTGCCAGCCAGCAGTTGATACAGCTTCAGGCCGAGCCCGTAGAATGGAGCCTCCCACCAGTCGTAGTTGGGCACGACGAAGGCAAGATCGTGCACCAGGTGGGGCGCGTTTTGCAGAAGCAGTCCGCGCTCCTTAAGCGCTTCCATAACCAGGCCGATATTGCCCTGTTCCAGATAGCGCACGCCACCGTGCGCCAGCTTGGTGCTGCGACTGGAGGTGCCCTTGCCGAAGTCGCTCTGCTCAAGCAGCAGCACGTCGTAGCCGCGCGCCGCGGCATCGATGGCAACGCCTACGCCGGTCGCTCCGCCGCCCACGACGATTATGTCCCAGGTTTGTGGATGCGCTTCGATACGGCGCCACATTTCGCTTCGATTCATAGTTGCTCTCTTTGCAATGATGCCTCTTGCAGCGACGCCTCTGGAAGTGTGGCGCGCGTCACTGGACACCCACCAGCTTGATAATTGCAGCGCCGATGCCACCAGCGATCAAGGGGCCAATGATCGGCACGAGCGCGTATCCCCAATCTGAGTTCCCTTTGTCGCTGATGGGCAGGATAGCGTGAGCCACGCGCGGGCCAAAGTCGCGGGCCGGGTTCATCGCGTATCCGGTCGGTCCGCCGAGACTCAGGCCCAGCGCCCACACCAGGACTCCCCACAACCATGGACCGAATCCAGCCGGAAGCCCGGTGGTCGAGACCGCCTTGCTCCCGAAACTGAAGCCGACCACAATCAAGCACGTGGTGGCAATAATCTCGGTCAACAGATTCGCGGGAAGGTTGCGGATGGCCGGTTTGGTACAAAAAATCGCCAGCTTCGCTTCCGTGTCGGGCGTTACTTTCCAGTGGGGCAGATAAGTCATCCAGACGAGAGTAGCGCCAGCGAAAGCTCCCAGGATTTGCGCGGCCCAGAAGAGGCCGACGTTCGACCAGTTTCCCGACAGCAGGGCCACAGCCAATGTGATCGCCGGATTAATGTGGGCGCCCGGGCTGCCGAAAGCGATGGCGGTAAAGATGCCCGCGACTACGGCCAACCCCCATCCGGTTGCGATGACAATCCAGCCGGAGTTTTCGCCTTTCGATTTTTTCAGCAGAACATTGGCGACGACACCGTCGCCCAGCAAGATCAAAACTAGCGTACCCATGAATTCGCCTAGAAATGGTCCATGCATTTGGGTCTGGACCTCCCTGTTTAATTTTCTCGGTCAAGAGCCGGGCGTCCCCGCCCGGCTGGCCCTTCGACTACGCTCAGGGCAATGCTCGTGTGGTGGCGGGACTATGCCCCGCTGGACGGGGCGAAGCCCCGTCACCACACGGTCCGTACCTATCTACAGCGATTCCACCCAGTCGAACGAGCGCGTCACCGCCTTTTTCCAGAAGTGATAAAGCCGCTCGCGAGATTCTTCATCCATCTCCGGCTCCCACTTTCGATTGACCGACCAGTTGGCGACGAGATCGTCGGTGTCCCGGAAGAAGCCGACTGCCAGTCCGGCAGCGTAGGCAGCGCCCAGCGCAGTCGTTTCCTTCACCATCGGACGCACCACAGGCTTCGCCAGAATGTCGGACTGGAATTGCATCAGCAGATCGTTCATCACCATGCCACCGTCGGTGCGCAGGACATCGAGCGTAATGCCCGAGTCCTTGGCCATGGCGTCGACCACCTCGCGGACCTGGAACGCGGTCGCTTCCAGCACGGCGCGCGCGATGTGTCCTTTGTTCACAAAGCGGGTCAAGCCGGCAATCACGCCGCGCGCGTCGTCCTTCCAGTACGGCGCGTACAAGCCGGAGAAGGCGGGAACGAAGTAGACGCCTCCGTTATCATTTACGGTGCGGGCCAGCGCCTCAATGTCTGAACTCTTTTCAATGAGTCCGAGATTATCGCGGAGCCACTGCACCAGGGCGCCGGTAATTGCGATGCTTCCTTCTAGCGCATAGCATGCCGGCTTCGCGCCGAACTTATAGGCCAGCGTGGTCACCAGGCCGAAGTTCGAGAGTACTGCCTTTTCCCCAGTGTTCATCAGCATGAAGCAGCCGGTGCCGTAGGTGTTCTTCGCTTCTCCTGGCTTAAAGCAGGCTTGGCCGACCAGCGCAGCCTGCTGATCGCCGAGATCGCCGGCAATCGCGACTCCCGCAACGGCCGGCAGTTGCGCGGTACCGTACACTTCGCTGCTCGAGGCAATCTTCGGCAACATCTCAATCGGAATGCCGAAGTCTTTCAATAGGTCCCGATCCCACTGCAGTGTGTTGAGGTTCATCAGTTGCGTACGGCTGGCATTGGTCACATCGGTCACGTGGACGCCGCCACGCGTTCCGCCGGTGAGATGCCAGATCAGAAAAGTGTCGATATTGCCAAACAGCAAATCGCCGGCTTCGGCTTGCGCGCGCGCGCCCGCAACATTTTCGAGAATCCAGCGAATCTTGAGACCGCTGAAATAAGTAGCGAGCGGAAGGCCGGTCCTGGCGCGATAGCGGTCCTGTCCGCCAAGAGCAGCGAATTCGCCGACCGCGGGAGCCACGCGCGTGTCCTGCCAGACAATTGCGTTGTAAACCGGCTTGCCATTCTTCTTGTGCCAGACCACAGCGGTTTCGCGCTGGTTGGTAATCCCGATCGCCGCCAGATCTTCCGGACGCAGCCCGCGAGCTTCCATCGCTTCCTGGATGACGCCATCCGTACGCCGCCAAATTTCTTCGGGATCGTGCTCGATCCATCCCGGTTTGGGATAGATCTGCTCGTGCTCTCTTTGAGCGGTGCTCACGATGCGTCCGGAACGATCGAACACGATGAAGCGCGAACTTGTCGTTCCCTGATCGATAGCGCCAATGTAGCTTGCCATCGTTAGCCTTCCTTTCTCGTTAGCGCACAAGCAAGGCTCTCGCAAGAGCTCTTAATGGTAAATTAAAATCTAAGGCCTTAGGGTTACACAATCGCCCTGACTTCGGCGTCCAGCCAGAGCTTCCGGTGCCAAGGCGGCGCGTGGTTGATGCAGATTCATAAAAGCGGAGGCCCTATGCAAAGGCCGATTCTACTGTTTGTCTGCTTGGTCTTCCTCTGTTCACGCTGCCTGCTCTGTCAGGAAAAGACTCACGCGCCCGTTCCCATGTCGCCAGTTGACGCACCGCCGCTGGCCATGACTCCGCCGATGGGGTGGAATAGCTGGGATGGTTACGGAACGACGATCGACGAGGGCCAGGTAAAAGCAAATGCACGGTGGATGGCCGAACATTTGAAAGCTTTCGGCTGGCAGTACGTGGTTGTCGACATGGAATGGTTTGTCGCGAACCCTGCGGCGGAAGGCAATTCCAGAACTTTCCAGTACAGCTTCGACAAGTATGGCCGTTACGTGCCAGCGGTGAACCGGTTTCCGTCTGCCGCCAACGATGCCGGTTTCAAACCTCTAGCGGATTATGTTCATTCGCTCGGGCTCCGATTTGGAATTCACATTCTGCGTGGCATTCCCAAACAGGCGGTGGTCAACAAAATTCCGATTGCCGATTCGTCCTACACGGCCGCGGACGGCGCGGATTCCTCCGACACCTGTCCCTGGAACTTCGATAATTTTGGCACGAACCCGGCGCAACCGGCAGCCCAAGCCTATTACGACTCCATTGCCAGGATGTATGCGGCATGGGGAGTCGATCTGATCAAAGTAGATTGCATCAGCAGCCATCCCTACAAAGGCGCTGACGTTCGAATGATCAGACAGGCATTGGACAAGGCCGGGAGGCCCGTTGTGCTTAGCCTTTCCCCTGGGCCAGCGCCGTTGGAAAAGATGGACGAGATGCGGAAGTATGCGCAAATGTGGAGGATTTCCGATGATATTTGGGATATCTGGCATAACGATGGCCCTTATCCCAAGGGGCTCGGCGATCAGTTTGACAACGCTGCCAAGTGGGCCGGGAAAGCCGAACCGGGGCATTGGCCCGACGCGGACATGCTTCCACTAGGGCGTCTGGGGCCCGCTGCCGGCTGGGGTGAGCCGCGCGATACCAGACTTACTCGCGATGAACAGCGAACGTTGATGACCCTCTGGGTCATCTTTCCCTCTCCTCTCATGGTCGGCGGCGAACTGCCCTCTGCGGACGCGTGGACGTTATCTTTGCTCACGAATCCCGAGGTCATCGCCGTGGACCAGCACTCAACCGGGAACCATCCGGTGATCAATACCGGCAAGGCGGTGGTCTGGCTGGCGCAGCCTGGATCGGGCGATGGTCAGGACGATGATCGCTACTTGGCCGTGTTCAATATCAGTGAATCCAGCGCAGCCCTGCGATACGAATGGAAAGATGTGGGACTGGCGGGAAAGATATATAAGGTGCGCGATCTTTGGGCGCGCCAGGATCTGGATTCCGCCCCCTCCCTGACGGTGACACTGCCGCCCCATGGGAGCGTCCTGTATCGCCTGTCGCCGGTGAATGCCACCCGTCCATAAACATGCCTTTGGTCTTGAATCTTGAAACCGTTCAGTCCGCCGCGCTTCGGGAAAGCGACGCCAATTACCGGGACCTTGAGGGTGCCGCGTTTCGCCATCGCATAGACCGCCGGGAAGATCATCTTGTGGGCGAGATCTCCCGTCACACCGAAGAGCACCATCGCGTCTGAACGGGATACGGTCATCAGGCGACTCCGTTCTTGGCGGCAGCGTTTTCCTTATGGCCGCCGAGCTGTCGCGATTGGAATCGTGAATTTTCTCGCATCGCGGTCAGCGCTGCCACAGGATTCGAGCGTCTTCCAGTGGGATCGCAACGCCGTCGCAGTGCGGCATCGCTCGCGCCGTATAGTCTCTCGCTGGACGCGCAGTGGGTACGGTTGCATGATAGATGCAGGGGCGGGATGCGTCAGGAAGCGGTCGCGCGCACTTCATTTCTTCGCGTACGGGATCGCCGCCGTTGATTCCGTCCGCATACAACTCTACCCGCACCGCGTTCGGATCGAGATCGTTCAGAAAGATTTCGACTTCAAACACGTGGTGGTCCGCGTTGGTTTCGACGCGCAAGTCTCCAAAGCGCAACGAGTCCCACTTCCCATCCAGCACGTGCTGCCAATCGACCATTTGCCTGCCCGCTGCGCCTTTGTTCTCCGCTCGCGCCCGGTAGGCGGCTGCCGCCGGAAGGTAATGCTGCTCGGTGTATTCGCGCACGGCGCGGTCGGCGGAGAAGCGCGGGGTCAACCGCGCCATGCTTTCCCGCATCCGCGCAACCCAGGCGGTGGGAATGCCGCTCTGGTCTCGGGTATAAAACTCCGGGATCACCTCGCGCTCGAGCAGGTCGTAGAGCGCGTCGGCTTCGGCCGCGTCCCAGGCCGGATCGTCGCCATGTTCCTGGCCGTCGCCCAACGCCCACCCCACTTCAGGCGTGTAGGCTTCGGCCCACCAGCCATCCAATTCCGAGAGGTTGATGCCTCCATTGACGAGCACCTTCATCCCGCTCGTCCCACAAGCCTCCCAGGGCCGGCGCGGGGTGTTGATCCAGACATCCACGCCCTGCACCAGGTGTTCGGTCAGAAGCATGTCGTAATCGCTGAGGAAGATCGCATGGGGGCGTGTCTCGGGCCGGCGGATGAACTGCACCCATTGCTGAATCAGGGCCTTTCCCTTCTCGTCCGCCGGGTGCGCCTTGCCCGCGATGATGAGTTGCACCGGGCGCTGAGAATTAGTCAGCAGACGAAGCAGCCGCTGCGGGTCGTGCAGCAGCAAGTTCGGTCTCTTGTAGGTCGCGAAGCGGCGCGCAAAGCCCAGTGTCAAGGCGTTGGGATCGAATAGATGTTTCGCTTCTTCAATCGCCTCGGCCGACGCGCCGGCGACAGCCAGTTCCCGGGACAATCGTCCGCGAGCGCATTCCACAAGAGACTTGCGGGCGGCGGCGCGAAATTGCCAGAGCACGGAATCGGAGAGGCGGCGAACGTCCTGCTCCAGGTTTTCCTTCGTCCCCAGCCAACGCCCCTTGCCACAGGCTCCCATCCACAACTCGTCGGCCGGAGCCGAGTCCCAGGTTGGCATATGGACTCCGTTGGTTACGTATCCGACTGGGATCTCTTCCTCGGACCAGTGCGGAAAGAGAGGCTCGAAGAGCTGCCGGCTGACTTTCCCATGCAATCGGCTTACGCCATTCACCGACCCGCTCCCGCGGATTGCGAGATAGGCCATGTTGAAACTCTCCGACGCGTCGTTCGGATTCTGGCGGCCCAGGGCCAACAAATCGTGGGGTTTTATGCCCAGCTTCTGCTCGGCATAGCGAGTGAGGTAGGGTTCGATTAGGGCCGGAGGGAAACGGTCAAAGCCGGCGGCCACTGCCGTGTGTGTGGTGAAGAGGTTTCCCGCTCGCGTGGCGGCCAGCGCCACTTCGAAGGGCTGCCCGGTTTCTTCCATGAAACTGCGGGCGCGCTCCAACACGGCGAAGGCCGCATGCCCTTCGTTCAGGTGACAGACTTCCGGCTTGAGGCCGAGCGCGCGGAGCAAGCGCCAGCCGCCGATCCCGAGCAGCAGTTCTTGCTTGAGGCGCAACTCCGGCCCGCCCCCATACAGCTCGCTGGTGATCCCTCGATGAGCCGGATAGTTCGCCGCGTCATTGCTGTCCAGCAGATAGAGCTTCACTCTGCCGACCTGCACCTGCCAGGCGCGCAGCCAGACCGAGTAGCCAGGCAACGCGATCTCCCACCGCAGCCACTCGCCGTTCGCTTGGCGCACCGGCGCGATCGGCAACTGTCCGGGATCGTTGTACGGGTAAAGGGCCTGTTGCGCTCCGTCTTTATCGATCACCTGGCGAAAATAACCTTGTTGATAGAGCAGCCCCACTCCGACCACCGGCACGCCCAAATCGCTGGCCGCTTTCAGCTGATCGCCAGCCACATTGCCAAGTCCTCCCGAATAGATGGGGAGTGCTTCGCTCAACATGAATTCCATGCTGAAATATGCGACGCAGGTCAAGGGAGCTTGCGCATGCTTTTGCTGAAACCATGCCGGCGTCTCCGCTGCCTGACGCTTGGCTTGCAGCAGGTCATCAATGTTCTTACGGAAGGCAGGATCGGCCAGCACGCGCTCGATCTGGTCGCGCGAGACCGTCTGCAGGACAACCCAGGGATTCTGCGTGAGTTCCCATAGTGTGGGATCGAGCGTGCTCCACAGCCGGTCGGTGGCATGGTTCCACGACCAGCGCATGTCCAGGGCAAGCTCCGCCAGGCGATCGACTCCATCGATTTCGGTGGGTAGAAGGTTGTAGACCGGGTGGCTGACGCGGGGTTGGTCGCTCATGATTTCTCTCCCGGATCCGACGCCGCCAGTGCATCGCTGACAATCGTCTGAGCTTCCTCTAAGATGCGGCGCAGATGGTCCGCGCCCCGGAAGCTCTCCGCATAAATCTTATAGATGTCCTCGGTCCCAGATGGTCGCGCCGCGAACCATCCGCTTTCAGCGATCACCTTCAACCCGCCGATGGAGGCGCCGTTGCCCGGCGCGTGGGTGAGGACAGTCTGGATTTTTTCCCCCGCCAGTTCGGTGATCTTAACCTGCTGGGGTGAGAGTTTCGCCAGCAGCTCCTTTTGTGCCGGAGTCGCTGGCGCCTCAACGCGGTCGTAAACCGGCTCGCCGAACTCGCGCGTGAGTTCGCAGTAGATTTCGCCGGGATCGCGGCCCATCCGGGCCGTGATCTCCGCCGCCAGCAAAGCCGGGATAATTCCATCTTTGTCCGTCGTCCACACACTGCCATCCAGGCGGACGAACGACGCACCTGCGCTCTCTTCGCCGCCGAATCCGAGCGAACCGTCGAGCAAGCCATCCACAAACCACTTGAAACCCACCGGCACTTCGTAGAGCTTCCGGCCAAGCTTCGCGGCGACGCGATCGATCATCTGGCTGCTCACCACCGTTTTGCCGATCGCCGCTTCCTTGCTCCACTTCGGCCGGTGTTGGAAGAGGTAGAAGATGGCGACGGAAAGGTAATGATTGGGCGGCAGCAATCCCGCGCTTCGGGTAACGATTCCGTGCCGGTCATGGTCGGTATCGCAGGCGAAGGCGATCTGGAAGCGGTCCTTCAGACCGATCAGCCTCTGCATCGCATAGGGTGACGACGGATCCATGCGGATCTGGCCGTCCCAATCCACAGTCATAAAACGGAAGGTCGGATCGACGGCATCGTTCACGACCGTTAGGTTTAACCCGTAGCGCTCGGCAATCGGCCCCCAGTAGTGAACCCCGGCGCCGCCCAGCGGATCGACTCCCATGCCGATCTTCGCGCCGCGAATGGCGTCCATGTCGAGCACGTTGGCGAGATCGGTGATGTAAGTATTGAGATAGTCGTGCCGGTGCGTGGTGGGGGCGCGAAGAGCTTTCTCGAAAGGAGTCCGTTTCACGCCCTGCAGCCCGGCTTCGAGGAATTCGTTTGCTTTCGCCTGAATCCAATCCGTGATGACTCCCTCCGCCGGCCCGCCGTTTGTGGGATTGTATTTGAACCCGCCGTCATGCGGCGGATTGTGTGAAGGCGTGATGACGATGCCATCGGCGAGTCCTGTCTTGCGCCCGCGGTTGTAGGTGAGAATCGCGTGCGAAATAGCAGGGGTTGGAGTGTATTCATCGCCCTCCGCCAACATGACTTCCACTCCGTTGGCCGCCAACACTTCAAGCGCGCTGGCAAGCGCCGGCACGGAAAGGGCATGTGTGTCCATGCCGAGAAACAGCGGGCCCTCGATATTCTTCTGCTTCCGGTACAGGCAAATGGCCTGGCTGATGGCGAGAATATGCCATTCATTGAAGGCCTTTTTGAATGCGGAACCACGATGCCCTGAGGTGCCGAAGGCAACCCTTTGTCCCGGCACGGAAGGGTCAGGCAACTCCGTATAGTAGGCCGTGATGAGCCTGGGCACGTTCACCAGCATCGATGCTTCAGCCGGCTTTCCTGCGGAAGGACTTACGTTCATGGTTACCTCGTCAAATTCCGTGGTGACGTTTCTAAGTTACGATTTACGATGCAAGTCGCGGATACAAACGCGCGCCAATAAAGACCAGCACGGTCGTGGACAGCAGGATGACAGCATAGTCGCGACTTAGTCCGAAACTGCTCGCGCTGCCGGTCAGCATGAAAGTGCGCAGGGCATCGACGACGTAGGTCAGCGGATTGAGGTGCGAAACGATCTTCAGCCAGGCGGGCATGATGCTAGTGGGGTAAATCGCGTTGCTGGCAAAGAACAGTGGCATGGTGAGCACCTGGCCGACTCCCATGAAGCGTTCGCGCGTCTTCACAATGCACGCGATGATGAGCGAAAACGTCGAAAACAGCGTCGCGGCCAGGACCACGACGACCACAACATTGAGGAGCGCGAGCGGGCTCCAATTCAGCTTCACTCCGAGCAGCAGCGAGAGACCGTAAACGACGACAGCCTGCGAGAGCGTGCGAATACCGGCGGAGAAGCCCTTGCCGAGCACAAGTGCGGCGCGCGGAGTCGGGCTGGCGAGGAATTTCTGCACAATGCCGAGGTCGCGCTCCCAGATGACGTTGATGCCGTAAAAAATGGCCACGAAGAGAACGCTTTGCGCCAGGATGCCGGGAGCGATGAAGTCCAGATAAGGAATGTTGCCCGTGTGCATCGCCCCGCTGCGGGAGAACACTTCTCCGAAGATGAGCAGCCAAAGCGCGGGTTGCAGGGCTCGGGTCACGAGTTCGGTGAAATCGTGTCGCAGCTTGCGCAACTCAAACTCGGTGATGACGAACGTCTTCTCGACGAAGCCGGTTAGAGGGTGTATGAAAGTCGAGCTCATAGAATTGGGCTAGCCAAGGCGCTGCGCCGTAGCGCGTTCAGCGCCTACGTCGTGGAGGTTGCCGCCGGAATCAAGAGCGCTGCCGGCATAGTGAACGAAGACCTCACTTAGCGTGTGGCCGTCGCCGCCCAGCGAGGCCTCGAGTTCTTTGCAGGTGCCAAGCGCATCCAGTTTGCCCAGGTGCATGATCGCAATTCGATCGCAATAGCTCTGCGCCTCCTCCAGGTAATGGGTCGTGAAGAACAGGGTCGTGCCGTAGTTGGTCCGCAGATCGGCGAGGTGTTTCCAAACAGCGTCGCGCGCAATCGGGTCCAGCCCAACCGTCGGCTCATCGAGGAAGAGCACCCGCGGCCGATGCAGCGTGGACTGGGCGATTTCCAGGCGGCGGACCATGCCACCGGAGTATTGCCCCACCAGGCGGCCGCCGTCAGCAGTCAGGCCCATGAACTCCAATGCCTCGCGGATGCGCGCCTGCCGCTCACTGTGCGGCAAGTCGTAGAGTTTGGCGAAGATGAGCAGGTTCTCGTAGCCGGTGAGCGAACCATCCACGGAGACCGCCTGCGGCACATAACCGATGGCTCGGCGAACATCGACCGCCTGCGTGGTTATGGAGAAACCGGCCACGCGCGCCTCGCCGGAGGAAGGCGCCAATAGCGTGGTGAGCATCTTGATCGTGGTGGTCTTGCCCGCCCCGTTGGAGCCGAGCAACCCGAAGGCCTCGCCGGCGTTGACCGAAAGAGTTAGAGCATCGACCGCCGTAAATGCGCCGAAGCGGCGAGTAAGGGTTTTGATCTCGAGAACAATGTCGCTCATAAGAAAACCGGCGGCACCTGAGCATCGATTATACTCAAGTACCTGCGCGCCACTGGACCGCCGGGGAATGAAAAATTTGAACTGCGCTGCTTACTCAGGTGTTAGAGCTCTTCAGGGAGATGAGGTGCCCTTTGCAACGTGCTTTGATCGGAGGATCACCGGACGCTACGATCTTGATGTGACAGCACAGCTCACTGCGACGGCGGATGGACTCGCGGCAGCAAGCGCGGAGGATAGAGTTTGACGCTTTCCGAATGCGAAATTCCGGGGTGTTATGAGATTCAGCTTCCGGTTCACTCGGATGCTCGCGGGAGTTTTGTCAAGACGATTGTCGGCAGTCAGTTTGCAGAACGTAAGTTGGAAACGGGATTTGTCGAGACTTTCTACACCGTGTCGGGCGAGAATGTTCTGCGGGGCATGCATCTGCAGTTGCCTCCTGCCGACCACGCAAAGTTTGTGTATTGCGTGGCGGGGCAAGTGATGGATGTTTGTCTGGACGTGCGCCGCGGTTCCCCGGCGTTCGGACGCCACATCCTGATTGAGCTCGCGGCAGAGCGGAATAATGCGATTTATCTCCCGCGCGGAGTTGCTCACGGATTCTATGTGCGGCAGGCGCCTGCGATTATGGTGTACCACGTGACCTCGGAGCACGAGCCGCGGTTGGACACGGGGATCGCATGGAATTCTTTTGGCGCGAAGTGGCCCACCGATTCGCCGCTGCTTTCTCCGCGAGACGCGGCGCTGACGCCATTCCAGGATTTTGCCAGTCCATTTCGTTTCTCTGAACGGGGTAGGGAGCATTCGAAGTGAGCGGCGGCCAAGAGGGTGGGCGCATCCTGGTGGTGGGCGCATCGGGCCAGGTTGGAACCCAGGTGCTTCGCATTCTGCCGTCCGGTTCCGCCATTCCAACGTCTCGGCGAGCGGAAAAGCCGGGCTGGACGGCGCTTGATCTGACGGCCGTTTCCCGGGACGAAGCTTATGAACTCGTTCGCCGTTTTGAGATCGCGACGGTCTACTGCATTGGCGGGATGACCGGCGTGGATGCGTGCGAATCCACATTTGAGTTGGCTTGTCGGATCAATTGCGAGGGGCCGGCGATCCTGGCGGCGGCGGCGGCAAAACGCGGGGCACGGTTCGTTTATTTCTCCACGGATTACGTGTTTGACGGGCGGAATGGGCCTTACGCGGAGGAGGAGCCGGGAGATCCGATTTGCGCGTACGGAAGGAGCAAATGGCTGGGTGAGCTCGCCGTCCAGGATGCACACCCGGCAGCGCTGGTGATCCGCACGACCGGGGTTTACGGACCCGATCCAAACGGGCGAAATTTCCTGTACAGCCTCCGCAAAGGGCTCGCGGGCACGAAGCCGTTTCGGGTGCCGGCTGATCAGATTTCTACTCCGACCTATAACCTCGATCTGGCGGTTGCCGTGGTTGCACTGGCTGACAGTGGCGCGCAGGGCGTTTTCCACGTTACCGGGCCGGACCTGGTTTCGCGCCTGGAGTTTGCGCGGCGGGCAGCTGCGGTCATGGGGCTGGATCCGGCGAATCTATCTGGAGTTTCGACTGCGGAGCTTGGGCAGATCGCGGCTCGTCCGCTGCGGGCTGGCTTGTTGACGGGGAAGTTGGCGGCGTATCTGCCCCAACTTCAGATGCGGGGAATTGAAGATGGAGTTTCCCACTGGATGGGGTCCGGCGAATAAATGCGGGTGCTGCAACTCAATGTTGACCATTGCGGAACAGGGGCCGACCGGTGTGCGCGAGAGTTGTACGAGGAGCTGCCAAGATTAGGGGTTGAAACCTCCATGTGGATCCGCGGCCGCAGCCCGGAAACTCCTCCCGGGGTGCGCGGGATTCAATTTCGGTGGGAAAAGTATTTAGCGCCGCTGGAAGCATTTCCGGACCTCACCGATTGGCGGCATCGCGGGTCCATCGCCGCCCTGCGATCTATCTCGTCAAAGGAGTTTGATCTTGTACACATCCACAACGTTCACAGCGGCTGGATGTCGATCCGTGCGGTTCGAGAACTGACGGAACGATTCCCATGCGTTTGGACGCTGCACGACGAGTGGGCCCCCCAACGCGGACTCACTTATGATTTGACCGGAAAAATGTCGCCTTCGGATGTTAAACGGCTTTCGCATGGACCCATCCGCTACATCCCGTACCATCGCTATCACGAAAACTACAAGTGGCGAAGGACCAGCAAATTCCTCGACCGCTACATGCCTCAACCCAAGGTTGTCATTTGCCCCAGCCAGTATATGGCCGGTCTCGCTCGATCATCCGGCGTGTTCCCGCGCTCGGAAATTGTCCACATCCCAAATGGAACCCGGATGCTCGACGTGCCGGAGACGACAATGGATCGTGCCGAAGCGAAGGTAGCGCTGAGACTCAGCACGGATCGTCCCGCGCTCCTGATGATATCCGCCGATCTTGCACAAGCTCACAAAGGAATTGGCTTAGGAGTCGCAGCCATAAAGGAGGCGGGAACCCACCGTGATCTTCAGGTTGTGCTCCTGGGCAACTCCGCTCAGACCATCAAGCAGCTAATTCGGCCTATCCGAGCCGTCTGTTTGCAGGCAAGAGACGACGCCACTCTGGCGCGCGCTTATCGGGCCGCAGACATAACTTTGCTCCCTTCCTTGGGCGAAAACTTACCCTACGTCGCCCTTGAGTCCCTGGCGTGTGGTACGCCCATCGTCTCTTTCGCAATCGGTGGAATGCCGGAAATCATCGGTCAAAACGAGCGTGGGATCTTGTGCCGCAGTATCGATCCCCTGGAAATGTCCCGCCACTTGGAATTCCTGCTCTCGCGCCCGGAAATCAGGGGAACGATGGCTCGTGAAGGCGTCAAGTGGGTTCGAGACAATTGTGGGATGACGGACTATCTGCAAGAGATTGCTGCTGTCTACCAGCGAGTACTGGCGAACTGAGCTTGGGACGTTCTACTCTTGGAAACGAGCTTTTATGAGCCGCCATATCGCTCGGGGAGCTGTCGCCAGCATCGTCTTCACATCGACCAGTGTGGTCGTCGCGGTTGTGCAATTGCGCCTCATCGTTCACTTCCTGCCCTCCGATCTCGCTGGGCTTTGGTTGCTATTTCTCACCATTGGCTCTTACGTAACTTTCTTTGACTTGGGAATCAGTCCCACGGTCGGGCGAGAGATGAGTTTTGCAATCGGCGCAAAAGATACGGATGAACAGGATCGGACACGACGAATTGGCGAATTGCTGACGACTCTGTGGCGCGTGCTTCGTTTTCTCGCCGTATGCGCCGGGTTCGTGAGCGTGGCTGTGGGTGAGGCTCTCATTCTTTCTTCGCACCATTACCGCGAAAACCGCATGGTGCAATTCACTTGGGCCCTATTCGGTTTTGGAGCCTCCATGAACCTTATTGGCGGCTCTGCCCTGGCGGGATTGTATGGTTTGGGAAGGGTCGCAACTGAAAAGTTGATCCGATCGGTGTCTCTGGCGGTAGGTCTCGCGCTCACCGCCACAACTCTGATGTTCAATTGGGGGATCCTGGGACTTGCCATGGCGTGGCTGATTCAGGGAGCGCTGGCTGGAGGGTTAGGTTGGTACTATCTTCGCCGCGCGTTCCCGGAGATTCTTGATCGGTCGTTCTCGCCCAATTGGATTCTGGCAAAGAAGTTGGCCGGCCCCAGTCTAAAACTCGCATTGATCCAACTCGGCGCGATCTTTATCTTGCAGTCGGCCAACCCGCTTATCGCCATCATGCTCGGGACCTCCGCCATTCCTCCATACGAGGCTCTTTCAAAAATCGCGGCCACCTTGATGACGCTGGCATTGTTGATTGTGAACAGCTCCGCGCCCTATTTTTCAATGTCCTATGCGGCAGGTGAGTATGACAACGTGAAAGAGTTGCTCGCACGGAATTTGCAGCTCGGCGTTGGGCTTATCGTCATCCTGGGAGCGTTCGTTGCGATCAATGGCGACCGTATCGTCGCGGTCTGGCTGGGCCGATCCAGGTTCGCAGGCTTCTTCGTCCTGTGGGTGCTTCTCTTCATGGTGTTGTTGGAAGTGCATCATGTCATCTTTGCCACTGCTGTAATGGCTGCCGGACAGATCGTGTTTGTTTGGGCCGCGCTGATTTCCGCCGCTCTTAACATTATTTTGGCAATTGCTCTGGTTGGACGATTCGGTCTGCTTGGCATTGCCCTTGCCATCGCGGTCGCACAGCTCGTAACCAACAACTGGTACGTTCCATACGTAGCCGTACGTTTCTTTAGGATTTCGATATCTCACTTGGCGCGCAGAGTCTGGTTGCCGCTCATTTTGCTCATGGCAGCCGAGATTGCGGCGGACATTCTGGTAAAACGGCTGCCTTGGCTCTCAGGGGACGGCCTTGCACGGCTCACCGTGAGTTTTCTCGCTTCCACATGCGTGGGTACATTTTTCTGGGTGTGGCTTGTTCTGCAGCCCGGCGAGCGTACACAGATTCTGAGTTGGATTTATGAACGGCCAAAGGCCACGACGGAGCAAACATAGTGGCTCAGCTTGCGTCGGTCACAATTGCAATCCCAACCTATAATCGGCTGTCGTTTCTTCGCCAGACAGTCGATTCCGCTCTATCCCAGACATACTCAAATATCCAGGTGATCGTCTCCGACAACGCGTCCGACGATGGAACTGCGGAATTTGTAACCTCTATTCGCGATCCTCGACTTCTGTTCTTACAACAAGAAGCGAATGTCGGGATGATCCAAAACTGGAATGCCTGCCTCGATCGTGCCACGGGCGACTTTTTCCTGCTTCTTTCCGATGACGACTATCTGGAAAAATCTGCCATCGAGAAACTTGTCGAAGCTGTTATAGCTGCCGAACTCCCAGATCGAGTCGCGCTCGCGTATTGCAGGACTTGGGAAGTGGATCGGGAAGGTCTTAGACAGCGCATCGATCCAATGCCCGCCGCCTATGAAGAAGCCAGGGAATTCGCAATCGCGTATTTCAGCGGGCTTCGCAAAATGCACGCCTGCTCTACGCTGGCGCGAACCGCCGATCTCAAAGAGATCGGCGGTTATGCGCAGGGCTCTGTGGTTCTGGCGGTGGATGCTATTGCCTGGAGCCGGATTCTCATGAAGCGGGGTCTCATCGCCGGCGTTCCAGAGCCTCTGTCGAACTACCGTATCCATCCCGGAAGCGAAACCAGTTCTCAGCGCATAGACATCTGGCGCAATGACATCGCAGCGCTCACCGGGTTGTGGTCCTCAGCCTTCGGCAACGCATCGCCAGCGTTGCAGCGTCGATTCAAGCAGGCTGCGGCGCACTATACGAGTTGGGAACTTGCGGCAATCATTAATCAATCCGCGAAGTCGTTTGCCGGGCGATTCAGGGCGATCGGCGTTTACTGCCACTGCCGCAATGAATTCATGAGTCTGACAGGCGCAATCAACTTGGCAGGAGGGCTGACCAAGCTTTTCGTGCCCGAATTGGTCAAGCGGCCAATACGCAAGCTGCTGTTGTATACCGCGAAAAAGTAGGAAGGCTCGTTCAAGCCATCGAGGCCCGATGGCCGCCTCGCTACTTGGAATCTCACCTTGAGGACTGCCACAACAGGCCTCACCACTTCGTTGCTTCGCTACCCCTTGGAATTTGATTTTGCTTTTCCTCTGGACTTGAACCGGCAGCTTTGTCCGCAGCGCACCCGGCTCCTGTGAAACGGTTGATTTGAGGTCGATCAGTAAACGTGTGAGCCTCGAAAGTGCATACTTCCGTGCGACGGGTGCTGATTCAGAACGGAAACCCCGATTCAGGTTCCCGCACCGGGAATCGCAAGAGAGATACCTCCCAACAAACTCGCAAACCCAACCGGAAAGGCCAGCGCGAATGCAAGATCCGCGGCAGCAATGGCAGGGTACTTGCAGTCGAGGACGTGGGCAGTCACTCCAAAATATGAAAATTCTAATCCAACCTCGCTACGACGCCCTAACCTCAGCTTTACAAAAAACAATACCTTCCAAATGGAGAACCCGATGAAACGTGCAGTGGCCGTACCGCTTTTTGCTTTTTTGAGAAACATCATCATCGCTTTCCTTGTCATGCTGCTTGCAGCTATGGCGTTCGCGCAGCAAGCCGAGCACAAACAGCTCGCCTACCACATTGCAGGCGTCATCGAGCCCAGCGTCTATCCCCTGATCAGTCTTCAGGGTGTGCCAATCCAATGGAACGCTCCTACCTTTGAGGGCTTCGTTTTCAGAGGAGTCGAAAGCAAGAAAGACGTCTGTGTCGGTGTCGCGACGTGCTACTCCTACGATGGACGGGGCAATTGGCAGTTTAATTTGACGGGCACGGTGTTTTGTAAGAACACCTGCACCTATGCCGCGACCGGGAACCTCGTCGTCGGCGATCCCATCGAACTGCCCGACGGTTCCCAGGTCCGCAATCTCTCCGCGATTCTGACAGGAACCTGGACCGATCAAACCGGCACGGCATATGCGAACGTGTTGGGCTACTTCAGTACATACACCGCACCAACCATAGGCTGGCCACCGGACGCGATTCCCGTGCCCGCGCAGGGTGGAATCACGATTGTGCTGGTGGATAACTAAAAGCCGCTGGCGTGCCGGAAATAATTCCGAAATAAAGCAACTCTCCAGCCTCGAGCGGCCTGACGCAATACGTCGCAGTCAATTCGCTATTGACGAGGCTATTTCTTATCTCCAGGGGGACGGGCTGCTTTCTCAGCCGGCGCTGCTTTCTCCGGACGGGGAGCCGCCTGTTGACGAGGAGCCGCCTGTTGACGAGGGGCAGCCGCCTGTTGACGAGGAGCAGCCTGTTGACGAGGTGCAGGCTGTTGACGAGGTGCAGGCTGCGCATGAGCTGCGGGCTGCGCATGAGCGGCCTTATTCTCGGATGCCTTATTCTCATTCGAGCGAGTAGCAGCTGCCTTATTCTCGGCTGCCTTGTTTTCATTCGAGCGGGTAGCGGCTGCCTTGTTCTCGGCTGCCTTGTTCTCATTCGAGCGAGTAGCAGCTGCTTTGTTCTCGGCTGCCTTGTTCTCATTCGAGCGAGTAGCGGCTGCCTTATTCTCGGATGCCTTATTCTCATTCGAGCGAGTAGCAGCGGCCTTATTCTCGGCTGCCTTGTTTTCATTCGAGCGAGTAGCAGCGGCCTTATTCTCGGCTGCCTTGTTTTCATTCGAGCGAGTAGCGGCTGCCTTGTTCTCGGCTGCCTTGTTCTCATTCGAGCGAGTAGCAGCTGCCTTGTTCTCGGCTGCCTTATTCTCATTCGGGCGAGTAGCAGCCGCCTTGTTCTCGGTGGCCTTGGTTGCGGGTGCCTTGTAAGGTGCTCCCGCCTGCTTGGCCGCTACCACCCCATGGCCGCTAAACTCCGCAGGCTTCGCAGTTGCAGCGATTGCCGGCCGCCCATGGTTCACGGACGCCAGGAGCGCGTGGTTGCTGCTGGCAGCGTGCACATGCTGAGTTTGCAACGCCGTTGGCGCCCGGTGTTGCTCGTGCGCCGCGGTCTCTTCCGCAGCGGTCGGTCGAGCGGTAATTCCACCTTGGCCGCCGTTGTAACTGACATGGTTCACCGTGGTGTTGTTGATTACGGTCTTGTTGTAAACATTGTGAATGTTCGTGACGTTCACGTTGTTCACCGAGCGGTTGTAGTAGAAGGCCCCGTTATTCCAATATCCGCCTTCATAGCCGACACCACCATAGCCGAAGCCGTAGTTGACGCCACCGTAGAAGCCGATATGCGGACCCCAGTAGCCTTCATTCCAGGCGTAGCCATTGTCGCCCCAACCCCAATAACCGGGCGTCCAGAGGTAGCCGACCTCGGGAGCCATCACCCACGTACCCGGCACCCAGAAGTACCCTTCATCCCCGTAAGCCCAGTAGCCGGGCGTCCACAAATAACCGTCGGCGGGGGCCATGGGTTGCGTGTATATGGGCAGCGCGGGCGGAGCGATCGTGATCGACACACCGAACTGCGCCAACGACGTGGCCGGTATGGCCAGTATGAGAAAAGCTAGCAATAGCAAACGGATTTTGCGCATTTTGAATCACCTTGCCAGATCATCCTTCGATTGCCCGGTCCTACCTTGCTGCTGCGGGCTGCGTGGATCGAACGGCGACGCGTCCATGCAAGGATTCCACGAAGGCACTGTCAAGACTGTGCATTACTGCTCACTTTTCGTGAATTTTCCCATTAAGGCTGGCAAACGATTTTTCCCGGGACGGCCTGGCTGGCGCCGAGGAAACTGAGCGGCCGCGTGAAATCCGTTTTCGTCGAGGAAGGCGGCGTTATCTACCGCTCCCAGGTTCTCGCGCAACTTGAGAAACCGGATTACCGCGCGCAGGTTCAAAGCGAAGCAGCGCCAGTGTTATCTTAATGGGGGTTGTGACGACGATGTCGGGTCGCAACTGAATCGCTGGAAATCATATTCATGGAAGTTCTCAAGAAACTTTTTGAGCGGCATTTCCACGCACCGGTCGAGCGGGTCGAGCCGCTGCAGGGCCAGCTCGGCGGGTCGGGCCGCAAGATCGTCCGGCTTTCGAGCGATAAGATCAGCGCGATTGGCGTTCTGTATGACGTGCGCGAAGAGAATGTCGCCTTCCTCGAATTTTCCCGGCACTTCCGCCGCCACGGTCTGCCTGTGCCGGAAATTTATGCCGACGATTTAAGCCATGGCGCTTATCTCGAAGAAGACCTTGGCAGCACCACGCTTTTTGAGTTTCTTTCGGATCATCGTAACGACGGCAATCGCGACGGCGCGGCCATCGCTCCCGAGGCCGTCGCCGCCTATCGCAAAGTGGCCGCCGTGTTGCCGCGCTTTCAGGTCGAAGCGGGCCGCGACTTGAATTACAAAGTGTGCTATCCGCGCTCGAGCTTCGATCGCCAGTCCATCGCGTGGGACCTGAATTACTTCAAGTATTACTTTCTCCGGCTCGCCGGAATCCCCTTCAACGAGCAGGCGCTGGAACACGATTTCAGCCGCTTGACGAAATTCCTGTTGAGCGCCAGCCGCGATTATTTTCTCTATCGCGATTTCCAATCCCGCAACATCATGTTGCGCAGAGTTCTAAACGAAGACCGGCCTTTTTTCCTCGACTATCAAGGCGGCCGCAAAGGCGCGCTGCAATACGATATCGCTTCTCTTCTGTACGACGCCAAGGCCGACCTGCCCCCGGATCTGCGCCAGCAATTGCTCGATCATTATCTCGACAGCCTGGCTGGTTTCCTCGATCTTGACCGCCCCGTGTTCATGCAGTTTTACTACGCCTACGTTTACGTCCGCATCATGCAGGCTCTGGGCGCTTACGGGTTTCGCGGCTTTTACGAACGCAAAGAACATTTTTTGCAAAGCGTTCCGTACGCTCTGAAGAACTTGCGCTGGCTGCTTCACAATGTGGAGTTGCCCATCGCGTTGCCCACGCTGACGGAAGCCTTCAAGAGCATGGTTGCTTCCGACAAGTTGCAGGGCCTGGCGTCAATATCCCAACCGGAAAAGTTGACGGTGCGGATTTTCAGTTTTTCATTTCACCGAGGCCTGCCGCAGGACGAGACCGGCAATGGCGGCGGATTCATTTTCGATGGCCGCAGCCTCCCCAATCCCGGGCGCGAAGAGCGCTTCAAGACTCTCACCGGCAAAGACGCGGCGGTCATCGACTATCTCAACCAGCAGGAGAGCGTGCGCCAGTTTCTCGCCAGCGTCACCTCGCTGGTGGACGCCAGCGTGAGCGCTTATCGGCGTCGCGGCTTCAAGCACTTGATGGTTTCCTTCGGCTGCACCGGCGGCCAGCATCGCTCGGTCTATCTGGCGGAGCAACTAGCAAAACACTTGAGTGGCAAGTCCAAAGACGAAGTGGAAGTTGTCGTGCGCCATCGCGAGCAGGAGCAGTTGAATCCGTGAAAGCGGCAAATCGATGAAGGCGAAGAACTAATGAAAGCGAAGAATCCATGAAAGCGATGATTTTCGCCGCCGGCCTGGGCACGCGCCTGCGTCCGCTCACCGACGATCGCCCCAAAGCGCTGGTCGAAATCGACGGCCGCACCCTGTTGGAAATCACGCTCTCTCGCCTGCGCAACTGCGGAGTTCGCGAGGTGATCATTAACGTTCATCACTTTGCCAGCATGATTTTGGACTACCTGAAAACGAATGAAAACTTCGGCATGAGCATTGAAGTCTCGCGCGAGGAGGTTTTGCTCGACACCGGCGGCGGCCTGAAGAAAGCCGCTCATTTCTTTGTCGAGGATTCCGGCGGCTCTGAAGAACCCTTCATTGTGCACAATGTCGACGTCCTCAGCACGATTGATCTCCGGCGCATGGTGCAATTTCACAATGCGAATCAGGTTCTAGCCACGCTGGCAGTGCAAGACCGCGAGACCGCTCGCTACCTGCTGTTCGACGAACGCTTTCAGCTTTGCGGGCGGCGATCCGGGAGCGAAGAACCTGAACTTGTTAGGTCGTCGCTTGATGGAGCTTCCGGGCAAGTGCAGGCGCTGGCTTTTTCCGGCATCCACGTTATTTCTCCCCGTCTTCTTCCGATGATGACGGAAGACGGCGCGTTCTCCATCATCACCACCTATTTACGTCTCGCTGCCGAAGGAGAAAAAATCCTAGCCTTCCGCGCCGATGAATATTATTGGCGCGATCTCGGCAGGCCAGAAGGCGTGGCGCAGGCCGCTCACGATTTGAAACAAAAAGTCATCGCGCAGTAGGCGCAGCGTTGAATCGCTCTCGCCTGATACTCTCAATCAGGACGGTCAGGAGACCGCAGATCATTGCCGCCCATTGTCAACGCGCAGGAGATTACGAGGGCCTTCGGGGCGAACCCGCTCTTCCAGAATGTTTCGTTCACCATTTCTGAAGGAGACCGCATCGGCCTGATTGGCCCGAACGGATCCGGCAAATCCACCCTTCTCCGAATTCTGGCTGGCGAAATTGCTGCCGATAGCGGAGAAGTATCATTTCGCAAACGCACCCGTCTCGCCTCTGTCGAGCAGGACTCGCGATTCCAGCCCGGAGCCACGGTGCGCTCCGTGATCGAAAGCGCTCTCGATCTTTGCGGCGTCTCCGGATCCGAGCGCGGCGCCCGCTTTGCCGAGACCCTTGGCCGTGCCGGTTTTGAGGACGTCGAAACGCGGGCGGCCGAGTTATCCGGAGGCTGGCAGAAGCGGCTCGCAATTGTCGAAGCCCTGGTGCAGTATCCCGACATCCTCCTGCTCGACGAGCCCACCAACCATCTCGATCTTCCGGGAATCGCGTGGCTCGAAGAGCTGATCGAGGGAGCGCCCTTCGCTAGCGTCGTCGTCAGCCACGACCGCTATTTTCTCGAAAATGTCTCGACCGATATGGTCGAGCTCAATCGCATCTATCCCGATGGCTCGCTCCGAGTCCACGGCAACTACAGCGCCTTCTTGGAGAAGAAAGAAGAATTCCTGCATGCGCAGTCCAAGCGTCAGGAAGCGTTGGAGAATTTAGTTCACGGGGAAATCGAGTGGCTCCGCCGCGGCGCGAAAGCCCGCACCCGCAAATCCAAAGCGCGCATCAGCAAAGCGGGCGAACTCATGGGAGAGCTTGCCGACCTGAATTCGAGAACGCGCAGCGCCACGGCGCAGATCGATTTTTCGGCCACCGATCGCAAGACCAAGCGCCTGGTCGAACTGCAGGACGTCACCTGCACCATGGGAGATCGCGCGTTGTTCGACGGGCTCAACTTCATCCTAACCGCTGGAATGCGCGTCGGCCTCGTAGGCCCGAACGGCAGCGGCAAGACGACCCTGCTCCGCTTGTTGCAGGGAGATCTGACTCCAACCGGAGGCAAGATTCGACGCGCCGATTGGCTCCGCATCGTTTACTTCGATCAGACCCGCACTCTCGATCCCGACGTAACTCTGCGCCGCGCCCTCGCCCCCGATGGCGATTCTGTCGTCTATCGCGACCGCGTAATTCACGTCGCCGGATGGGCTGCAAGATTTCTCTTTACCGGAGGGCAACTCAGCCAGCCCGTCGGGCGGCTCTCCGGAGGCGAACGCGCGCGCGTCCTGATCGCACAGCTCATGCTCCAGCCCGCCGACATTCTCCTGCTCGATGAACCCACCAACGACCTCGACATTCCGACGCTAGAAATTCTGGAAGAAAGCCTGATCGATTTCCCCGGATCGTTAGTGCTGGTCACGCATGACCGCTACATGTTAGATCGCGTCTCCAGCATCGTTCTGGGACTGAACGGCAAAGGCGGAGCCGACACCTTCGCCGACTACGCGCAATGGGAGCAATGGCAAGCGCAGCGGTCAAAGTCAGACGCGGCAACCGAGGCTCGTGTGGTGACGGGGCTTCGCCCCGTCCCAGAAAATTCTAAGACGCCGCTCGGTCCGGCCGGGTGCCCCACTCATTCGCGTTCTGTGCGAATGAGTGGGCAGGCAGCCGCTCCATCGAAAAAGAAACTTTCCTATCTCGAAGCGCGCGAATACTCGACCATCGAGCAGCGAGTGGAAGAAGCCGAGCAGTTAGTGAAAGCGAAACGCGCAGAACTGGAAGATCCAGCGAACGCGACGGATGCCCCACGTCTCGTAGCTGCACAGGCCGTACTGGACGCCGCTCAACAGTCGCTAGATGCGCTCTACGCCCGCTGGGCTGAACTGGAAAAGAAGAATGGGTGAGCGTTATTGGTGTAATCGCTTACATTTCGCCGATAAAAAGGTGGACTTGCCGGGTGCCGGGTGCCCCACACATTCGCGTTCTTTGCGAATGTGTGGGTGTATGCGCCGCCTATCTTTAAGGGGCGGGATTTCAACCGTGGCTAGTGGAGCGCATCTTCCGGTTCGGGCGCGAGCTTGGGCGCGGTGCGTAGAAACTTCATGAGTCCTTCGCCAGTGGCCTTGCCGGCCCGCTTCTTGAAAAAGTCGGCTGCGGTTTCCACCACCCCGACTTTTTCGGCGACCGCTACCGCGATCCATTGGTTCAAAGACACGCCATCTTCTTTTGCGAGCCGCTGGGCAGCCTTCTTAATGGAAAGGGGAAGCTTCAATGGATAGGTAGCTTTGCTCATGATTTCACCTTCTTCAACAGTTCGGACGGACGCAATACCGTATAAGTCCTTTAGGCTCTAGACCTTGAAAGTTTTCCACAGCCTAACCCCATGATTCCAGAGATCATGGGGGAGGGGCACCCCCACCCCCCCCTATTTTGTCAAATGCCTCAATTTAAAGGAGTTATCTTAAATACCTCACAGCAAAGGAGTTATAGGCAAAATATTGAAAACAAGGGAGTTAGAAGCATAGCAAAATTTTCGCGTTCCCTTAGGATCGACGAGTTGCGATTCGAATGTCTCGCAATAAACAGATTTCAAAGAACTTAGGGCCAATTGCGCCTGCCGTCACGCTGGACGATAGCCTATTTATTATTATATCTCGTGATGTCAAGTCGGGCGGTGATTCTGTTGTGGGTTAGTTTCCGGTTTGCCCGTCAACCGCGCACAGGGGGTAGTGGTAAACACGGGTTAATACCTTTAGAGTTAAGAGCGGCTTCGACCAGATTGCGGATGTCCTAAGCGCGAACAAAATCAATAAATCCGCGCTGCACGTCAGTCCGAGTTAACTTAGCCCGAATTTTGTCGCCTACGTGCAGTCCCTGCCCGCCCTGCGCCAACAATCCTTCGATGTGCGGTTGCATAACACGAACGAAAGTTCCCTTGGGAGTGACTCCGGTGACGATGGCGTCGAAGGTTTCACCCACCCGATGGCTCATCGCGACGGCGGCCAACCGCTTCGACATCTCCCGCTCGACTTTTCGCGCGGCATCTCCTTTTTGCGTGCAGTTCGCGGCGATGCCAGCGAGTTCGTCGTCGGAATAGGGCCCGGGCTTTCCATCGAGCAACGCCTTGATCAGCCTTTGCGTGACAATATCGGCAAAGCGGCGGTTGGGCGCGGTCGAATGCGTGTAATCCTGCACTGCAAGCCCGAAGTGCCCCTGCTCGGGATCGCCGGGACGCTCCAGGACATATTCACCCGGCCCAATCAGCTTGATGACCGCGAGCGAGAGGTCGGCGAAATGATCGGGATCGGCGGCTTTGCGCTTCAGGAGAAAATCGTTGAGCGCCTTGGAATCGGCCTGTGGGGGCAGCTTTTCGCCGTGCGCCGCCGCCAGGCGCACGATGCCGTCCCAATGCTCGGGAGTTTTCACGATGCGGCGCAGAGAAGAAACTTTTCCGAGCAGCCGCGCCACCACGCCGTTGGCCGCGATCATGAAGTCTTCGATCAACTCGGTGGCTCGATTCTTCTCTTGCTTCACGACATCGACCACCTGCTGGTTGAGCACCACCGGATGAACTTCGCTGGTGTCAATGTTCAGCGCGCCATGCTCGAAGCGCAGCTTCTTGAGCGCCTGGGCAACTTCGTCCTGCAGCTTGAGCTGCGCCTGCAATTCCGAAGACGCGGCCACTTTGGGCGGAGCCGCCGCCGTGCCTTCCAGCCACGATCCGACCGCTCCGTAGGTGAGTTGCGCCTTGTTGCGAACGATCGCTTGATACACGTCGCTTGAATCCAGCGAGCCGCTGGCAGAGATGGCGAATTCAATCACCACGCCCGGCCTGTCGACGTTTTCGAGCAGAGACGACGCGCCGGTCGAGAGCTCTTCCGGCAACATTGCAAAATTGCAAATGCCCGTGTAGACCGTCGTCGTCTCTTTGGCCGCGTACCGGTCGATGGGAGAATCCTTGGCGGGAGAATCCTTCGGGACAAACGCATCCACATCGGCGATGCCCACCATCACCTTAACGTCGCCATTGGGCAGGCGCTCGGCGACCTCGATCTGGTCGAGGTCCCGCGAAGTATCGTTGTCGATGGACGACCAAAGCAGGCCGCGCAAATCCCGAACCTTATCGGAAGGCGCCAATTGCGGCGGATGAGCGCCGATATCCGCCAGTTGCTGCCGGGTCGCGGGAGGAAAATCCGGCTCGAAACCCTCGGCCAGCATGACCTGCCGCGCCATTGTCTGAAGATCGAGAGAAGAAGGCCGAGAATCGTTCATAACGCTCCGCTTCGAGGGAATGTTAGTGTGGAAAGGCTAACATGACTAGGCTTCGCTCGGGGCTTCGGCAAAATCGGGCAGGCTCCGAGACACAGGGGAAATCCATGCGACCCAAAATGCATTGTCCGCCTGAGGGGAGCGGAGGGCCTGCTCTGCCGACGCGATTTCGAAATTACTACTTACTCTTTGAGTCCGCAGCCTTGTGAACGATCGACAGGACAGGATCTTTCTTCGCCTTCGGTTTCTTCTTTGCGCTCGGTCGTTTTTGGGATTTGGAAGAACCGCCGACGATGTCAGCGACGGTGGTGCGGTCCAGTATCTTGGCCGCGGCATCTCGCACCTCCAAAAACACACCATAGAGCGCGCGATGGTCGGGATCGGTAACGATCAAGCTTCGGAGTTGATCCGCATCCCCAAAGGGTGCGAGTGGGCCGTCCACCAGGCGAATGATCTCGCTGAGTTTGATCTCCGCTGGCGCGCGCCGCAGCCGGTAGCCGCCCTTCGCACCCCGAACGCTTTCCACGATGCGCGCGTTCTTGAGCTCCAGCAGAATCAACTCAAGAAACTTCTCCGGCAGGTCGCTATCAATGGCGATGTCCCGAATCTTGACGGTTTCGTTTCCGTATCGGCGGCCAAGGGTCACTACCGCTTCCAGCGCGTAAAGCCCTTTTTGCGAGATCTTCAATCTTCTGTCCTTTCCAACTGACTCCTGTGATTCCCGGCGGCTGCGCCACGCCAGTCACCCCAGCAGCGTAGCTTCCGTCTTGCAACGTACTTTAGTGCCCTCGCGCCTGCTTTGCAACCGATCTTCTTGCCGAGCGCGTGTAGAGTTGTCGAAGTGCAAAACATTTCACTTGAAACGCGGATGGCACGTGTTTAGCGTCGGAACCCGTTACCGCGTCGACACCATCTTCATCGCAGGCTCGCCAACTTCGTCGTGCGATTCGCCTTCGAGACAAACGCGATGCCACAATTCAAGATTGAGCAGGCGCCAGATGCGATCGTAGTTGTCGCGATGCTTCGCGCGATGTTCGTCGAACAGCTTCTCGACAGCTTCGCGCCGGAAGTATCCGCGATTCAGGCTGCGTGGCTCGATCAGCATCTCGCGAATCCTTTCCAGGCGCGGCCCGGCGAGCCATCCGCTCCACGGCGTCGGAAAGCCGAGCTTCTTGCGGTACAGAATGGAGTGCGGCAGCAGATCTTCCACCGCTCTCTTCAAGATGCGTTTGCCGGCCAATCCCTGGATCTGCACTTCGCGCGGAATTCGGGTCGCGAATTCAACCAGCACATGATCGAGAAACGGCACCCGGCTTTCGATCGATGCGGCCATGCTCATGTTGTCCTGCTTCATGAGCAGTTCCACCAAGTAAGTCTTGATGTCGGTATAGAGCAGCCGTTGCAGCATTTCGCCCGGCGAGTGGTCCCAGTAATTGAGGACATTCTTATATGCCGTGATGGGCGCGGCTTCCCGCGCGAACTCGCTCGTCAGCAATCCGCCCTGCTCCGCTGCGCCGAAGGCGGAAAAGAAATTATCGAAGTAGAAAGAGGCCCAGGAATTTCCATCCCTGGCGAGAAAAGTGTGTTCCAGTTTCCGGCGGAGGGTTGCTCCCAGCAGCGAAGATGTGGCAACAGTGTTGCGTAGTCCACGCCGCAAAAAACCCGGAACGACGCTACGGTATGCTCGATCCATGGCCGCATTTTTCAAAGTGAAGGCATAGCGCGTGTAGCCCGCCAGGGTTTCATCCGCGCCTTCTCCGGTCAGTACCACCGTAACTCTCTCGCGGGCCAGCCGGGCGACAAAATAAAGCGAGACGCTCGACGGCCACACGATCGGCTCGTCTTCATGCCAGATCAAATGCGGCAGCGCCGCAAAAAAATCCCGCTCGCCGACCAACACCTCGTGATGCCGCGAATGGATGTGATCCGAGACCGCGCGCGCAAAGGGCAGTTCGCTGTATGTCTGCTCGGGGTAGCCGACGGAAAAAGTCTCAACCGGCTCGCGCCGTATTTTCGTCATCAGTGCAGCCACCGCGCTCGAATCCACGCCGCCGCTCAGGAACACGCCCAAGGGCACGTCGCTCATCAGGTGGCTGTTGACTGCGCCTTCCAGCAATTCGCGATAACTCTGGATGTAGTAATTCTCATCGCGCGATTCATGCGGCTTCGATGCATCCAGATCCCAGTACTGCCGGATGTCCGCTTTGCCGTCCGGACCAATCGTCATCGTGTGTCCGGGCAGCAGCTTGCGGATTCCCGCGTAGAAACTTTCCTCGCCCGACAAATATCCAAACGCCAGATACTCCGGCAGCGACGCCCGGTTGAATTGCGGACGAATGCCGCCATGCGCCAGCACCGCCTTGATTTCCGATCCGAACAGCAGCCTCTCCGGCGTCAATTTGTAATACAGCGGCTTGATGCCCAGCCGGTCGCGCGCGATGAAGAGCGTTCTCGTATTGCGATTCCAGATGGCAAAGGCGAACATGCCGCGCAGATGCTGCACGCAATCCGCGCCGTACTCTTCGAAGAGGTGAACGACAGTCTCGGTGTCGCTGCGCGTGCTGTAGTGGTGGCCGCGCGCGATGAGTTGCTCGCGCAAGGCTAGATGGCTGTAAATTTCGCCATTGAACACGATCCACAGCGTGCCATCTTCGTTCGAAATCGGCTGATGCCCGCCCGCCACATCTACGATGCTGAGCCGCCGCATGCCGATGCCCACCGCGCCGTCCGTATAAAAACCTTCGTCGTCGGGCCCGCGATGCGTGATTACGCGGCACATTTCGCGCAGTGCCCCGGCGCTCGCCCGCGCGTCCCGCCCGAATTCAAGAATCCCAGCGATCCCGCACATTTAATGTTTCTCCGCGTATGGCGGCGATGGAGAACGCGAGCCGCCCGTCAGCTCTTCACCCGTCAGTTCTTCGAAAAAAGACGTAACCGAAAACTCGCCTGGCGCTGCATTCATCACGGCATCCTGTTTGCGCCACTCGAAAAATGCGGCTGGCCCCGCCGCCTTCAGCAGAGGCTGTCCTTGCCAAGCAACTCTCGTCCCGCCGATCGCGACCAGGTGCGTGAGCTTTTCGCTTTCGATGCGGCAATACAGCACTGGCGCGTCCGAGGACCACGGACCGAAACTCCACGCCTCGCCGCCGAGCGCGAAAAAAAATCCCTGGCTTTCGTCATGATAGTCGAGTTCGTACACATGCACCGCCGCCTGCGCCATGCTCGCCAAGCGTGGCCCGCCGTCCTGCCGGATTGCGCCGCAACGTGGAACCAGCACAGTCGCCGTCTCTGCCGGGAGCAAGACGCGCGCATTGCATCGCACCAACGGCGCGGGCTGGAACGCACCGTAAGCGGGCGACAGCAGAGTTCGGCTAACTTCCGTCGCCGTATGCCAGACCGTTTCTTCCGGCACGATCAGGCTCAGTGCCGATTCACCAGACGCCGCGCCGGCTCTCGATATTTCCACCCGCCCCAGGCCGGCGGTTCGAACGTCGAGATCGGGCGCGAAGTGCCACCGCAACTCCAATTCATGTTCCGTTTGGCCGAGCACAACATCGCGCACCAGCCACACACCGCCCGCGATCTTTAGCTTTAGCACGTGCCGCCGATGCACAACCGGATCCGCCAGCCGCGCATATCCATTGTGGCTGCCCACGAAGTAAGTGAAGCTTCTCCCTACGATCCAGTTTTCCGCGTGTGTTGCCGGAATGTGAGTCCATGAGAAAGGTTCATTCGCAACCGCCTGGTCCACTCCATCCACGCGCATTGTGTTGTGCGCAGCCGTGCCGCGAAACGTGTTCCGGTCCGCGGGGTCTTTCGAAATGTAGACTCCGGTGCCAGAGTCCACGAGCCAGCGCCGTCCATCCATGGTGAGCCGCAGGCTGAGTGCGTCGGCATGTCCGTGACCGGCGCGGCCCACGCCCTGCGGACCGGCATCCGCAACCATCGCCTGCGCGTACGGCTGCGAATCCGCGAGCACGTAAAGGCCGCCGTCGGGAAAGGCGAGCGAACGCGCCGCCGGGCTCGTTTGGGTGCTCGAGTGCGCGGACGCGAGTTTCTCGACCGCTTGTTTTCCAAACAGCCAGATCGCTTCCTCCGTCAGCCGTGCGGCGGAAAACTCCTTGCAGTACATCACCGCACCCAGCGCCAGCGGGTCCGGCATCTGCTCCGTCCGGTTGCGCCGCGGATTCCACAGCCGGCCGCCATCATCGTCGCCGAAGCCTTCCGCCGGTCCGGCCTGCGCGAGCGCCGCCACAACATCCAGCATTCGCCCCAGCACCGCGTCATACGCCGGCGGAATTTCCATTCCATTCCGAGCCGCGAGCAACCGCGCATAGAGAAAGAAGTCGAGCGCATAAACGTGGTAGTAGAGCGATTGCTCGAAGTAAACGCCATCCGGACGCACCTGCCGCCCTGCCTCGCGCAGCACAATCTGCCAGCCGGATTCCTTCCAGCGCGCGGCCCTCGGCATTTGCGGATACAAGGTGCCCAGAAAGAACAGCGCAAAAGCTTCTCCCAGCAGGTGCGTGTTCGGAGAAAAATAAGTAGATAGATAGCGCTCGATGTAACGCCCGTGAAAGGCAAGCGCCGGCAATAGTTCCGCGCGAAACTCCGCATATTCCGGCGTTCCCGCCAGCAACTGGTCCACCCAGATCCACGACAAACTGCGGAACGCAACCTCCAGCGTGCTTGCCCAGTTGATCCCCAGCGGATACGGATTGGCCTCGATCCAACTGCGCCATTGCGAGATCAGTTCGCGAACGTACTTGGCATTATCGTTCCCGCTCAGCAGTTGGGCTTTGGCCAGCGTCACCAGGTGCTGGTGACGGTTCAATTCCCATGTGACCTTGTGGTCGCCCACGACCGCGAAATCAAGAAACGGAATCTTGAACCAGGGGTCGAGCGGCGCGCGCTTGCCGTGCACCGGATCGAGATGCCAGTCGATCTCGTTGCCGGAGCTAACAGTGAAGGCAAGATTTTCGTAGCCCAGCAGGCGAAAACGATGGCCGCAGATCTCATCGGCCTCGCGCAGAATTTTGGCCGCTTCGCCGGGAAGATGTTTGCGCAACAACTCCGCGCGCTCTGAATTTTCACCTCCAGAGGACTCGCTCGCAGAAAAGAAGAATTGCCCCGGCCGCGCCGCCGAATCCGCGTTGAGCCGAATCGCCCCATGGCGCAAGCCCATCCGGTGCATGAGCAGGTCGCTCTGCTTGTGGAATTCCTGCCCCACGCGCACGCGCACCTCTTCCCAGTCCATTCGGGATACACGCGCGAGCTTGCTTTGCCATCCAGAAGCCACAGGTTCACTTATCTTACATGGTGAAAAGGGCGCTCTCGACGCAACGGTTACCCTGGTTACCCTCGTCGATCCTCGACTCTGACCGGGACTCTGCCCGCCACGGTACGATTGAGATTGTGGAATTCGACCCATCACAGTTCCCACCCGGTGGAAGTGGTTGTCCACTTTTTGCCAAGGCACCGGCCTGGACTCCGATGGCTTTTCAGGATATTCTGTAACGTATTGAAAACAAGTATGTTGTTGTCTGCGCCTTAGGTCGTCTAGCGCCCCTATGGAGAACGGCTTGCTACCACTCAACTGGGGGTTGGTATAGTTCATAGTGCCACCGAGTAGCCTCCAGATACTCGATTGCCAGGAGAATTCGCTTGAGCTTGTCCGTTAGCATTTTTGGGTTGGGATATGTCGGCTCCGTCTCGGCCGCCTGCTTCGCCTCCATGGGCCACAAAGTCATCGGCGTCGATGTGAGCCGCGCCAAAGTTGAGATGATGGACTCGGGCCGCACTCCGATCATCGAAGCGCGCATGAGCGAGATGGTCGCCGAAGCGCACAAGGCCGGCCTGCTGCGAGCGACCACCGACGCCATGGCAGCGGTGCTGAATTCCGAAGTCTCGTTCGTCTGCGTGGGAACGCCCAGCTTGAAAAACGGCAAGCTCGACCTCAGCCACATCGAGCACGTTGCCCGGGAAATCGGAGCCGCCGTCCGCCAGAAAAAATCGCCGCACGTTTTTGTTCTGCGCAGTACGGTGCTGGCGGGAACAACCGAAACCGTGGTGCTCCCCAGCCTCGAAAGAGAAAGCGGCAAGAAGTGCGGCCAGGATTTCACCGTTTGCTATAACCCCGAGTTCATGCGCGAAGGCAGCGCGGTCGCCGACTTCCTGAACCCGCCCTACACCATTCTCGGAGCGAGCGACACCCAGCACCTCGCGCCGCTGCGCGAACTTTACAAGAGCACTCCCGGCACTCTCTACGAGACGACCATCCCCGTAGCCGAAATGGTCAAGTATTTTTCCAACTGCTATCACGCGCTGAAAGTCGGCTTCGTCAACGAAATGGGAACCATGTGCAAGCATCTCGGCGTCGACGCGCACGCGGTCACCAAGATTTTTACCTCCGACACGAAGCTGAACATTTCTTCCGCATATCTTTTCCCGGGCTTCGCCTTTGGCGGTTCCTGTCTTCCGAAAGATCTGCGAGCCATCACCTACAAGGCCAAAGAACTCGATCTCAAGCTTCCGTTGCTTGAATCGCTCATGCCGAGCAACGCCGCGCACGTCGATCGCGCCGTAGAAATGGTGATGAGCACGGGCAAAAAGAAAATCGCGCAGCTCGGCCTGAGCTTCAAAGCCGGCACCGACGATCTGCGCGAGAGCCCGCAGGTGCAGTTGATCAAGCGCCTCATGGGCGAGGGCCTGGAAGTCAAAGTTTGGGACGAGGATGTCTCCATGGGCCGCCTTGCCGGCGCCAATCGCCAGTACATCGAAGAAGTCATCCCGCATATCGGATCCGTGCTCTCTGCCGACCTCGAAAGCGTGCTGCGCACCGCTGAAGTCGTGATCCTCGGCAACAAATCGGCGAGCAAAGATCGGCTTGCGAAGTACCTTCGGCCCGAACAGATCGTGATTGATCTCATTCACCTGGATAAGACACGGCGTCCAGAGGGCGCTCAGACCTATGAAGGAATTTGCTGGTAGGGATTTGCCATCGAAGGCACGCATTTCCTTGTCCCCAAGGCAGGTGGGAAGTAATGCCCAGAGACGTTACCTCAGATGTGGGCAATAATTTTCCCATTTATCCGCAATGTGGTAACGTATGGCCATGCTGCCAAACAGGGTCTCAAGCGCAAGTCGTTGAAACATAGTCATATATTGTTCTAGTGACGCGCAAACACTTTGGCTGGATTGGCAGCGAGTGTGCTCTAGACTGTGTACGCCTTCGTCCAAGACGTCTCCCCGCCGTCTTGGGCCTCGGGATAGTTGAAGCGGAATAGTATGGGTCTCGACAGAACCGAAATCCTGGCAAATGGCGGAGCACCGCAGAACGGCGGCGCTCGGGTCTGGCTGGAAAGCGTCAGCGCCGGCATGCGCACGGTGGAAGCCGTGATCCGCGAGCTGTCGCAGAATGACGTTCCCGTGCTGGTGGTGGCCGAGCACGGTTCCGGCAAGGCGGCAGCAGCGGCGCGCATTCATGCTCTCTCTAGCCGCGCGGCGGAGCCGTTTCAGGTTTACCAGGGTCGTGAAGCCAATGAGGAAATTCTGGCGGCTGGCAACGGTCAAGGTGGAACCGTCTATCTTCAGGAAGTGGGGGACCTTACGGCAGCGGCCCAGAAGGAACTGGTTCGCCAGATCGGTTGGAATGGCAATGGCGATGCGCAGCGCCGTGTGCCTCGTTACATCTGCGGAACCTCTTGCGAGTTGGAGCCCGAGGTCAAGGCCGGCAAGTTCCGCGAAGACCTTTATTATGGAATCAGCGGAGTTTGTTTGCGGCTGCCCCCATTACGCCAGCGGAAAGAGGACATTCCCGTCCTGCGGGATTGGTTTCTCTCGGCTGCTGCCCGCGATTTTTGCCGGGCCGTACCGGCGCTCAGTTCCGAGACGCAGAGCTTTTTCCTGCAATACAACTGGCCGGGAAACATTCGCGAACTGAAAGACGCGGCTCGAGCCATTGTCGCGCTCGGCGATGAGACGCTGGCCATGGGAGGATTACGCTCTCTTTTGCGGCGCGTCAATCGCGGCGGCAGCGGCGAGAAAATTTCTCTCAAAGATGCGGCGCGCGCCGCCTCCCGCGAAGCCGAGAGGGAAATCATCCTTCAGGTTTTGGCTCGGACCCGCTGGAACCGGCGCCGGGCCGCGCAGGAGTTGCAGATCAGCTACAAAGCGCTTCTCTACAAGCTGAAGCAGATTGGGTGCGAAGAGTATGGAGCGTGATGGCAAAGTTTCGAGGTGGCAAAGTTTCAAAGTTGCAGAGTCTCAAAGTTTCAGAGGAATCGATATGAAATCAGCATGGAAGGTGGCGGTTGCGGCACTACTCTTGATTAGCAGTATCGCATTGGCGCAGGATGCGCCCGCCCAACCCGTTGCCAGTCCCGCTCCTGACAAGACCGCTTCCGACAAAGCAACGAATGCGGCCTCCAACAGCCAGGCCGGCCCTGAGTATGTCATCGGCCCCGATGACGTGCTCCACGTAGCCGTGTGGAAAGAAGCCGACCTTACCGCGACTGTGCCGGTGCGCCCGGATGGCAAAATCTCTCTTCCCTTGCTCGACGATGTGCTGGCCTCAGGCATGACGCCCAAGCAGTTGGGCGACTCGATAAAGGAGAAGCTGAGGAAGTACATCGCCGACCCGCGCGTCACCGTAGTAGTGACTCAGATCAACAGCAAGCGGATTTATTTGGTCGGCGAGGTGGCGCATCCCGGGGCCACGCCGATGTTACCCAACATGACCGTTCTGCAAGCACTGTCCAGTGCCGGAATAAGCCAGTTTGCCAACACTAAACGGATTTACGTCCTGCGCACCGAGAACGGCAAACAGCAGAAACTGCCGGTGAACTATAGCAAGCTGGTCAAAGGTGAGCAGATCGAACAGAACTATCTATTGCAGCCGGGGGATACAATTGTTGTCCCGTAAAGGGAATCCGGTCCCATAAGGGATCTACGGGTGAAAAGCATGTTAAGAATGCGAACAATCCGGTGGGTGCTGCTGGTTTGCGGCATGAGCATCGGCGCGGCTGCCCAGACTAGTTCCCAGTCCCAGCCAGACACGACGCCGGCCCCGGCCTTCGGCCAGAACGCGCCGGTGCTGGACCCGGAGAACCCGCCGGTATCTGGACTGGACGAGCCTGGGCTCAACCTGCATACCGCCACGCGCAGCTTCATCTCGCCAGCTTTGCTGGTGAGCGAATCGGCGGACACGAACGGGAGCAACCATTTCGGCAACGGCGGCTTGGAATCTGTCAGCCACGTTCTCGGAGCTTTCGACCTCCAGCAATTCTGGCCCAAGAGCGATCTCTTTCTTGAGTACCTCGGCGGCGGAGCGTTCTACAGCAGCCCTTATAACGTGAAGCAATTGCAAGCCGCCGGCCTGGAGGCCGTGACGCGCTGGCGAACTGGCCAGGTGACGCTGCGCGACGCCTTCAGTTACCTGCCCGACGGTTCCTTCCAAATGGGCTATGGTGGCACCCCAGGGTTTGGTCTTGCCAACAGCGGCATGGGCAGCGGAATAATGGGCGGCGGTTTGCCTGGCATGATCAACCCCATCGGTGAGTTAGGTTCGGTCGGAAACATTCCCCGGCTTCAGAACACGGCGATTCTCGACGCCGTGCAGGCCATCAATCCGGTCTCCGCGGTCACCGTGTTGGGCGGATTTAGCGACGCTCATTTCTACGACCCCACAAATACTCTGATCGACAGCGACGAGGTCACAATTGAGGGTGGGTACAGCCGTCTGCTTCTGCGTCACGATCAGATCGGCGCCATCTACGCTTTTCAGCTGTTTCAATTTCCGCAAGTTACCGGCGGCCAGATTTATATCCACATCGTCAATCTGCGCTGGAGCCATACCATCAGCGGCAGGTTGCGCCTGGTTGCCGGAGCCGGTCCGGAGTACATCGACCTGGAGCAGGGTAGCAACATCACGCATTGGTCGTGGAGCGCGCGGGTTCAGCTGCAGTACAAGATGGGCCGTGCATCGCTGGTTGCGTCCTATGAAAAATTCACTTCGGCAGGATCGGGATTCTACGCCGGCGCCAACACCCAGGCTGCGCGGCTCGGGTATATACGCCCGCTGGGACGCACTTGGGTGTTCTATGGCGCTCTGGACTACTCCCATAACACGAAACTCCAGAGTACCCTGCTGGGCTTGGGCGTGAGTGCGGCCAGCTATGACGAAGGTTCTGCCGGGGCCATCCTCCGCAAACACCTGGGACGTACTTACGACTTTTTTGCCTCGTATCGCTTCAGCGAGGTCGGCTTCAGTAGTCCGGTTACCGTGGGTGGTTCCACCGGCAGGATTTCTGAGCGGCAAGTCGGCGCCATTGGGGTGGAATGGCACCCCAGGCCAACTCGTATCGAATAATTACTTGGCCGCCTCGGGCGGCCGGATTGGTGAACAGTATGAGTGATCGCGAACTGACGATGGACGATTATCTGGCAATGCTGCTGCGGCGCCTTAGAGTTATTTTGATCCCTGCCCTGATGGCCCCGCTGGCGGGCTTCCTGGTCTCTTATGTCTTCCCGCCGAAATATACGTCCCAGTCGACGGTTCTGGTGCAAGGCCAGAAGGTGCCCGCGAACTACGTCCTCCCTGTCATCACTTCCGATTTTACCCAGCGCGTCCAGACGCTGAGCCAGGAGGTGGTGAGCCCCAGCCGCCTGCGTCCCGTGATTCAGAACCTCGAGGTAACCGACCCAGGTTTATTCAAGCCCGCTGAAGAGGGCAAGCTCATCTCCGAGATCCAGCAGCATATGACGGTCGAACCGGTGATCACCACGATGAGCGCTGCCGCTGGCGGAGCGGGAAATTCGGGCGCCAAAAAGAAGTCCTCTGTTACCGACGAAGCGGTGCCCGGCTTCACTGTCAGCTACAGCGACAGCGAGGCAATCCGCGCGCAAAAAATCTGCAATGCCATGACCTCGCTGATCCTGGATGAAAACCTGCGCGAGCGCGCCGGGATCGCCGACGACACCACCAAGTTTCTCAGCCGCCAGGTCGAAGAGGCCAAACGCGTCGTCGACGAGCAGGACGCCAAGCTCGCTGCCTTCAAAAGGCAACACATGGGTGTGCTGCCCGGTGACTCCGACAACAACATGCGCATTCTGATGTCGCTGAACTCGCAATTAGATGCCACCACCCAGACCCTGAGCCGCGCCCAGCAGGATAAGGCCTACACCGAAAGCATGCTGGCGCAGCAGACGGCCGCCTGGAAGAGTTCGCTATCCAGTACCAATCCGCAGACCCTGGAACAGGAAATGACCCAGCTGCAGGCGCAGCTGCTGCAACTGCAGGCGCGCTATACCGACGATCACCCCGACGTGATCAAAACCAAGGCTGACATCGCCGAGGTCGAGAAGAAGCTGAAAGAGGTCAACGCCGCGGCCGCATCCGCCAGCGCCACCGCCAGCAGCGAGAAGGCCAGCGCCTCCGAACCGCCTGAAATTCGCCAACTCCGTATGCAGATTCACCAGTACCAGAGCGTGATCGAGCAGGCCACGCTCGACCAGAAGAAGCTGCAGAGCCAGATTGGCGTCTACCAGAGCCGCACCGCCATGAGCCCGGACGTCGAGGAGCAGTACAAGTTACTCACCCGCGATAACGACAACGCCCAGGCCTTCTACAAAGATCTGCTGGCCAAGAAAGGCTCCGCCGAATTGGGCAGCAACATGGAAAACCAGCAGGAGGGCGAGCAGATGAGCATTTTGGCCTCGGCTGGCCTGCCCGATTCTCCCAGTTTCCCCAACCGCCCGATTTTTGCCGCAGGCGGCCTAGGTGTCGGTCTGGCGCTGGGCGTCCTCATCGCCATCTGGTTGGAGTTTAGTGACAAGTCCATCCGCACCGAAAAAGATGCTGCCGCCATCATGGATCTGCCCCTGCTGATTTCCGTACCCTGGCTGGGGGAGGACGAGGACGAAGCGGTCGTCAATGGCAACGGACGCCGCCGTTTCTGGGGCCGGGGTAGTCCCCCATCGCCCAAAGAAAACGAGAAGGTCGAGATCTAGCGCAAGCCTATGTATAAAGACTTTTTTGGACTTCGGGCCAACCCGTTCAACGTCAATCCGGACCCGCGTTACCTGTTTCTCACGCGGCACACCGAAGAGGCGTTGGCCTGCCTTACCTACGGCATACAAAGCCGCAAAGGCTTCGTGTTGCTGACCGGCGAGGTCGGCACCGGCAAAACGACGTTGATCAACAAATTGATGGAATGGCTGCGCATGCAGCAGGTGCCGACCGCCTTCATCTTCAACTCGCGCATGGACGTGCCGCAGTTCCTCGATTTCATGATGGCCGATTTCGGCATTCCCTGCGACTCCCAGTCGAAGAGCCAGGTCCTGCAGCGCCTCTACAACTGGCTGCTCGATCGCTATCGCGCCGGTGAGACGGCGGTGCTGGTCGTCGATGAGGCCCAAAACCTTTCCGACGAAGTGCTCGAAGAGGTCCGTATGCTCACCAATCTCGAGACCTTCACCGAAAAGCTTATGCAGATCGTTCTGGTGGGACAGCCGGAACTCGAACAGCGATTGAAGCAGCCGCAGTTACGCCAGTTGCGTCAGCGCTTGACGCTGCGCGCCAAGACCCATCCTTTCAATCTTGAGGAAACCAAGTCCTATATCACCCAGCGCCTCCGTATCGCGGGGTCGAACGGCGAGCCGATTTTCGATGCCGATGCCACCGTGGCCATTTTCCGTTACGCGCTGGGCATTCCGCGCGTCATCAATCTGCTCTGTGAGCACTGCCTGGTCAGCGCCTTCGTCGATCAGAAGAAGACCGTCGCTGTCGAAGTCGTCGATTCGGTGGCCCGCGATTTCGATCTGACCGATGGAAACGCCGCCGCAGCCATGATTGCACCGGTTCCTCCGTCATCTGAAAAGTTCGATCTGGTCGAAGCCTTACGCACCTTGGCGACGCTGGCCGACCGGCTGCGCCAATCCGAACAACAGGATCTCCCCAAGGAAAGGAAACTATGAGCCGCATCCACGACGCTTTGAAACGCGCCGAGCAGGAAAGAGCAACCTCCACGGGGACGCACGTCGATCCCGCTTTCGATCAACCCCAATTACAAAACGAAGGGCCACGCGAAAGCATGCCTTCGCTGCCGCCCTCGGGAGCCACCATGATGGCCAACATGGCCACGGGGTTGAACTACGAAGCACTCGTCGCCCGCTGCCCCCAGGCCGAGTGGAGTCCGGATGCGCGCACCATGCTCTTCTTCCAGGAGGACGACAATCGCGCGGGCGCGGAAGAGTTCCGCACCCTGCGCTCGCGCCTCTACCAGATCCGCGAGAAGATGCCGCTGAAGCGTCTGCTTGTAACCAGCGCGCTTCCCAAAGAAGGGAAGTCTTTCGTGGCCGCCAATCTGGCCCAGGTAATGGTGCGGCAACACGGGCGCCGTGCCCTCTTGATCGACGCCGACCTGCGCAACCCGGGCATGCATCGCCACCTCGGAGCGGCCCAGTCGCCCGGATTGGCCGAATACCTCTTGGGCGAATGCGACGAGTTCACCGCCCTGCAACGCGGGCCCATGGAAAACCTGTTCTTCCTGCCCGCGGGCCGGAGCGTTCCGAGCGCCCCCGAACTGCTCGCCAACGGCCGTCTGAAGCTGTTTCTGCAGCGCATCGAGCCCTTGTTTGACTGGGTCATTCTCGACTCATCGCCCGTCATCCCGGTATCGGATGCCACACTGGTCGCCAGTTCCTGCGACGGTATTCTCATGGTCGTGCGCTCCAATGCGACGCCTTCCGATTTGGCTCGGCGTGCCCGCGAAGAATTCCCGGACAAGCTGTTGCTCGGAGTTGTGCTTAACGGAGCCCCGTCCGGAAAGCTTGCAAAATCAAAGTACTACTATGGCGGGGCCGTGAGCAGCCGCGCCTGAGATAAACCGAGGCCAAGTTGATCCGGCTCTTCAATGTCTATTACCCAGTTCGTACGCTGGTCCTGCTGCTCGGAGAGGCCCTGATCGTCTGGACCTCGTTCCTGCTCGGGGCCGTGTTCGTACTTCGCGAAGACAGTTACTTGGTGCTCAACCACGAAGGTGGCTACCTCAAGATCCTCGGAGTCACGGTGCTGGTATTGCTGTGTTCGCACTGGCTCGACCTTTACGACACGGCGCGCCTCAATACCAAAGGGGAGCTTTATTTCCGTTTGCTCATGGTTCCCGGCGTGCTGGCCTTCATCCTGGCGGGCGTCGCCTACGTACGGCCCGATTACTTATTGGGCAGCGGTTCGTCGGCGGTCGGCCTAATCATCCTCACTGTCGCTCTGTTCGGATGGCGGCTCGGCTTCACCTGGCTGGTCCAGTTGCCAATTCTGGTCGAGCGCGTCTACGTCCTGGGTACTGGAGAGCGCGCGCAGCGCTTGGTGCAGGGCCTGCGCCAGAGTCCTGAAATCGGCGTCGAGATCGCCAGTTGGACGGGCAAGATGGAGGGCGCGATAACCCGCGAGTCCGTGGCGGCGCACCTGATGGAAGTCGTCCACAAGCAAAAGGTCCATCGCGTCATCGTGGCCATGCCCGATCGCCGTGGCACCATCCCCATGCAGGAGCTGCTGCAACTGCGTATGCAGGGAGTCAAGATCGAGGAGGCCACCACCTGGCTGGAAAAAATCTCGGGCAAGATCGAGGTCGAGAATCTGTATCCCAGCTGGCTGGTGTTTGGCCAGGGCTTTCGCCGCAGCGCCACCTTCATCCTGGTTCGCCGCGCGGTCTCCATCGTCATCTCGCTGATTGGTCTCATCCTCACGCTGCCTTTGATTCCGCTGATCATTATCGCTATCCGCCTCGATTCCAAGGGGCCCGTGTTCTATACCCAGGCGCGAGTCGGCAAAGGCGGACGTGTCTTCAATGTCGTGAAGTTCCGCACCATGCGCCAGGACGCCGAGAGCGCGAACGGTCCGCAGTGGGCGGGCGATAAGGATCCCCGCGTTACCCGCGCCGGCAAGTTTCTCCGCGCCTCGCGCCTCGATGAGATTCCCCAGTTGTGGTGCGTGCTCAAAGGCGATATGGCATTCGTCGGCCCGCGTCCCGAGCGCCCGGAATTCATCGAGTGGCTCTCCAGCCAGATTCCCTTTTACGGCGTGCGCCACATGGTGCGGCCCGGTCTCACCGGATGGGCGCAGGTCAAGTACAAGTACGGCAGCACCGTCGCTGATGCGCGCGAAAAACTTCAGTACGACCTGTTCTACATCAAGAACGCTTCGATTGGTCTGGATCTTCTGATCGTGTTTCAGACCATTAAGACGGTGTTGTTGCGCCGGGGTGCGCAATGAAATGGATTTTCTGGATTGCGGCTGCAGTGATCTGCTATGCCTATCTGGGATATCCGCTCTGGTTATGGGTCCGCAGCCGGTGGTCGCCCCGGCCGGTTCGGCGGGGAGTGGTGGAGCCCGACGTATCAGTGGTCATGGTCGTAAGAAACGAAGAGGCAGCGATCCCCGGGAAGCTCGCGAACCTGCTGGCGCTCGATTACCCGGCGGAGAAACTGGAGATCGTGGTCATCTCCGACGGTTCGACGGATGGCACGGCGGCGATCTTGCAGGACTGCGCAACCAACCCCCGCGTGCGGATCGTGCTGAAGACTCCGCCGATGGGCAAGGCTGCTGGTTTGAACGATGCCATGAAGCTGGCTAGTGGGGAAATCGTGATGTTCACCGATGCGCGTCAGAAGATCGAGTCGGGAGCGTTGCGGCGCTTGATTGAGAACTTTGCGGATGCCGAGGTTGGTTGTGTGAGCGGCGAACTGATGCTCGGCGACCCCATGATCGGAGAAACAGGGAAGGGAATGGGCTTGTACTGGCGCATCGAGAAGAAGATTCGCGAACTGGAGTCGGCCTGCGGGTCGGTGGCCGGTGCGACGGGAGCGATTTACTGCGCGCGCCGGGCTCTTCTCGAGCCCTTACCCGAGGGAACCATCCTCGATGATGTGCTGTTACCCATGCAGGTGGCCGGCAAAGGATCGCGGGTGGTTTTTGACTCTCGGGCCCGCGGATGGGACTCGGCAGACTTGGGTAAAAGCCGCGAGTTCTCCCGCAAAGTGCGGACCCTCAGCGGCAACTATCAACTCCTGCAGCTTGCGCCCTGGCTTCTGACTTCGAAGAACCCGATCCGATTCGAATTTGTCAGCCACAAGCTGCTTCGACTGGCTGTGCCGTTTGCCTTGCTGGCAGTGTTGCTGGCGTCTCTATTCTTGTCGCAGCCTTTCTACCGCGCTGCGCTGGTGGCGCAGATGGCATTCTACGGCCTGAGCCTGGCGGCCGTTGCGGGGTTCAAGATCGGCCCGCTGTCGCGGGTGGCCGATGCGGCGCGCACCTTTGTCGTGCTGAATTCCGCCGCCGTGGTGGCCTTTGTGAACTTTGTGAGAGGGAATAAAGCGATTTGGGTCCGCTAGACCCGGTGGCGGTCGAATGGAAGAACTCTGCGGCAGGCGCGGTTTCGTGGCAGACGGAGTGGAGAAAAGAGGGCTTTGTGGGCATCGGCGATAACATGGCGGCACCGGCGGACATTCTGGGCAGGCGGAGAATTGCCCAGGTCGTGGACCCTACGAAGAGCGCGTTTTTCTGGCTGAGCGCATTCTTCGTGGTTTACTGCGCCCGTCCGGAGGACTGGGTCCCAGGGCTCAAGTATTTCCCTCTGGCCAAGATCACCGCCATTCTGGCGATGTGGGCTCTTTTCAATAGTTCGGGCCGGACCAAACGCACCTACAAGGATCTTCCCAAAGAGGCCAAACTGCTTTTGTGGTTGACCGGCATTCTGTACGTGAGCGGATTTCTTTCGCCGGTCTGGAAAGGTGGCGCCGTCACCCGCGCTATCGACTACTCGAAAGTGTTTATTGCCTGGAGTCTTATTTTTTTGGTGATCACAACCTTCGATCGCTTGCGGCGCATCATTTTCATCCAGGCCGCTTCGGTAGCCGTCATCTGTGCGATTTCCATCATCAAGGGTCACGACCGGCCGCGGCTGTCGGGTGTGATCGGCGGCATCTATTCCAATCCGAATGACCTGGCGTTCGCTATTGTATTGACGCTGCCCTTTGCGCTCGCCTTCCTGGTCACGAGCAAGGGCGCACTCAAAAAGGCATTGTGGGCGCTGGGGATGCTCATCATGATGGCGGCGCTGTTTCTTACCGCGTCACGGGCGGGCTTCATTGACCTGGTCATCATGGGCACGGTGACCCTGTGGCATTTTGGCATCCGGGGCAAACGCCCTGGGCTGATCGCCGGCGTCGTGCTTGCCGGCGTCCTGCTGGGGGTAGTGGCCGGCGGAAAACTGTATGACCGCTTTCAAGCCCTGGGGGGCGCCAGCACTACGGACGAGTCGGCCTATGGATCGTACGAGGACCGCAAGTACCTGATGCTGCGAGCGCTGGACGGCATTGAGAACTATCCAGTCTTCGGCATCGGGATTGGCGATTTCACGACTTACTCGTTGATCTGGCACCAAGTGCACATGACGTATCTCCAGATTTGCGTAGAAGGTGGCATTCCGTGCTTGATTATTTACCTGATGTTCATTAGCTGTGGTTTTAAGAACCTCCGCATTCTGCGAAAGACGAAGGATCTCGACGAGCACACAGTTTTGTTCGTGGGCGCCCTGCACAGCTCGCTAGTGGGATTCGTCGTGGGAGCGCTATTCGCGCCGGAAGCGTACCAGTTCTTCCCGTATTTCGCGGTGGCGTTTACTGCGACCTTGTTGCAGACCGTGAAAGAAAAAGAGCAGGAACCCGGCACGGCGCTCCCACCGCCGCGTAAGCCGCGTCATTTCCTGGAGGCCTATGCCCATTACGGAAGAACAGGTGCGGTCAACCCTGTCCGCTGACTTGAGCTGCGAGCAGGTATTTAGCTGGTTTGAAGACATGGACATGGACGACATGCACGTTGGGGAGTATCGATTGCCATACGCGGCCGCAAGCCGGCAACATCGGTCTAGTTACAGGAGCCCGACTTTTCCGGCCGCCCTCTAGGATTGCGGGGAATGCAAACGTTCTACGAGAGCTTGAGAAACAATGTTAGCTACGCGAGTAAAGTCCTTCCCGGCGCGGTGTGGCGCTCTCTGGGCCGACATCCGCGCGGGCCGGTTCACCTGATCATTGCTCTTGCCGATCATTTCGAACCGGCCATACATCCAGGGGGAGGCGACAAGCGCGTGCCACGAGCAGAGCAGGTCCAACGCCTCGAGCACTGGCAGCGCGAATACCCCGGAATGGTGGGCGCCTGGCGCGACCACGACGGGCACCCTTTCGTTCACACGTACTTTTATCCGGCGGAGCAGTATGATGCGGGGTTGCTGGAGATTCTGGCGGACCATTGCCATGCCGGATGGGGTGAGGTTGAGATCCACCTGCATCATGGAACTCCACAGCCAGACACGGAGGAAAACACGCGTCGCGTCCTGACGGAGTTTCGTGACCGATTGGCCTATGGTCACGGCTGCCTGGCTGTTGAGAAAAACTCCCAACATCCGCGGTACGCGTTCGTGCACGGCGACTTCGCTCTGGCGAACTCGGCCGGGGGACGCCAGTGCGGGGTGAACAGTGAGATGAAAATTCTGGCCGAAACCGGCTGTTACGCCGATTTCACGCTGCCTACGTCCCCGCTACATCCGGCGCAAACCAGGAGAATCAATTCGATCTACGAGTGCACGCTTCCGCTGGACCGGGCCGTGCCCCATCGCAAGGGAAAACGGCTGGTAGTGGGGCGCGAGACGCAAGTGTTTCCGCTGATCGTCCAAGGGCCTCTTATGGCCGACTTCAAGCAGAGTCGCCACAAGCTGCGGATCGTGCTCGACAACGGCGCCGTGACCCGGCCGAATCCGTTGAGCTTGCACCGTCTGGCTCTGTGGAAGCAGGCGCGGATCACGGTTGAGGGAAGACCCGACTGGCTGTTTATCAAATTGCATTGTCATAGCATGGATCCATCGCAGAAAGATGTGGTCGGCGGCGACAGTTTTCGCAAGTTCCTCCCGGATCTCATCGCGGGCGCTGCTGAACGGAAAGAAACGCTTCACTTTGTCACGGCACGAGAGATGACCAATATCATCCTGGCGGCGTGCGAAGGCAGGGAAGGCAATCCCGGCGAATATCGGGACTACCGCTTCAAACGCTGGCGCGACCGGGCTGTATCTCGAACTCGGGCAGAGGCTGATGCAGGGAGCCTGAAAGGTTAGAAGAAGAGATCATGTGTGGAATCGCCGGAGTCGTTAGTCCAACCCGGGAAAGCAATGTCACCGAAGCTCTCGTACGGCACATGTGCGACCAGATCGTCCACCGTGGTCCGGACGACGAGGGCATCTTCGTCGAGGACGGCGCGGGACTTGGGATGCGGCGCCTCAGCATCATTGATCTCTCCGGCGGCCATCAGCCTGTCTTCAACGAAGACGGCAGCGCCTGGATCGTCTTCAACGGCGAAATTTACAACTTTCCCGAACTCCGCCCCGAGCTCGAGAGCCGCGGCCATCGCTTCTACACCCACACCGACACCGAAGTCATCATTCATCTATACGAAGAAATGGGCGCCGACTGCGTCAAGAAACTGCGCGGCATGTTCGGTCTCGCCATCTATGACAAGGTCAAGCGCAAACTTATTCTGGCGCGCGACCGCCTGGGCAAAAAGCCCGTGCACTACGCGCTTCATAACGGCAACCTCTACTTCGGCTCGGAAATTAAAACGATTTTAGCCGTTGCCCCGGAACTGGCCGAGGTCAACGCGCAGGCGCTCCTGGAGTATCTCTACTTCGGCTATGTCCCCGATCCCATTACCGCATTCACCGGCATCCACAAGCTGCCGCCCGGACATCTGCTGGAATTCGAGAACGGCAAGATCAGCGTGCGCCAGTATTGGGACCTGCCGCCCTACGATACTTATTTCCCCAAGACCGAAGAAGAGTGCCTGGAAGAGCTGGAACGCCGCTTGTTCGAGGCCACGCGTATCCGCCTCATTTCCGACGTCCCGCTGGGCGCTTTCCTCAGCGGCGGAGTCGATTCCTCCACCGTTGTGGCCATGATGGCCCGCGCCAGTGCCGGCCCCGTCAAGACCTTCAGCATCGGATTTACCAAGGACGATTTCAACGAGGCGGACTATGCCCGCATCGTCGCCAGGAAATTCGGCACCGATCATCACGAGATGATCCTTGAGCCCGACGTAGTTCAGACCGTCAAGCATCTGACCAGTTCGCTCGAAGAGCCCTTCGGCGATTCCTCCATGCTGCCCACCTATTACGTGTCGCAGATGGCTCGCAAGCATGTGACCGTGGCACTTTCCGGTGACGGCGGCGACGAAATCTTTGGCGGCTACGACCGTTACCGCATCCACGCCGACCGCCGCATTTACGAGCACATTCCCGAGTGGGCGCGCAGGTTCTTCCGCGACCAGATTCTTCCGCGCCTTCCCCACACCATGCGCGGACGCAAGTTCAGCTATAACGTCTCGTTGCCCTGGCAGGAGCGCTACGTGGACGGGCTCTCGTTCCTGCCCGCCTTCGAACGCGACCTGCCGCTGCTCTCCGATGGCTTCCGCGACGTCCTGCGCCGCAGCGAAGATCCCGGCGACGCTCTGCGCCGCTACTTCACTCACAGCCCGGCCAAAGACCCGGTCAGCCAGCTTCTCTACGTCGACACCAAAACCTATATGGTCGGCGACATCCTCACCAAAGTGGACCGCATGAGCATGCTCAATTCGCTCGAAGTTCGCGTGCCCATCCTCGATTACGAACTGGTGGAATGGGCTGCCGGTTTGTCGTCCACCTGGAAGATGCGCGGCCGCCGGCAGAAGTACATCCTGTTGAAGCTCGCCGAACGCGTGGGGGTTCCGCGGGAAGCGCTGTATCGCAAGAAGCGCGGCTTTTCGCTGCCCCTCGTACACTGGATGCGGGACGAACTGAAGGAAATGCTGATGATCCTTGTGGATTCCCGGACGCTGCAACGCGGTTACTTCGACCCCTCTGGCATACGCCGACTGATGAATGACCACTTATACGGTGGCAAAGAATTGAGCGCGCGACTCTGGCGCCTGCTGATGTTCGAGCTCTGGCATCGCAATTTCCTCGAGAAGTTCATCAAACCCGCGGGATTGTTTTCTCTTCCCATAGTTGCCGATTCGAGGCGCAAAGCACAGAATGTGACCGCGGCGCTGGCTTCCGTGCCGGTGGGAGAGTGACTTGGTGGAACTTAGAGGCACTCCCAGCCAGGGCCGGAGTCATTCCGCCAATCAGCCCGTCCACCTGTTTCTGATGACCAATAACTTCGAGACAGGGGGGTCGGAACGCCAGTTTGCCCTGCTGGCGCAGAACCTGCGCAGCGAGCAATTCCAGGTTCAGCTGGGCTGCGTCCGGAAGCAAGGTCCCTTCGCCAATGGATTCGGAGAGGTCCCCGAGTTTCGGCTCGGAGGCAGCCTGTTCGGGTGGACGTCGTGGCGTACTCGCTTGCGCTTGAGCCGGAGTCTGCGACAGCATCATATTCAAATTGCTCATGCCTTCGATTTTTATACCAACCTGACGCTGATTCCGGCAGCCCGCTTCGCCCGCGTGCCGGTCGTGATCGGCAGCCAGCGCCAGTTCGGCGATCTGATGACTGCGAGACAGTCTCGGGTACAGGCAGCCGCATTTCGCTGGTGCGACGCAGTGGTCTGCAATTCACGCGCCGCGGCAGATCGTCTGGCAGCGGAAGGGCTGGCGGCCGATAAGCTTTTCGTAATCGGCAACGCGCTTCCCGGGGAGGCCTTTGCCCCCGTGCCCGCGGCATTGCCCCGAAGACCCGGGAGCTTGCGTGTCGGCATGGTGGCGCGTATGAATGCGCGTTACAAGAACCACTCGGGATTCCTGCGTATCGCGAAGCGAATCAACCAGCAGATGCCAGATGTCGAGTTCGTCCTGGCGGGAGACGGTCCGCTGCGCGAGGAAGTGGAACGGGAGGCACAGACTCTTGGTATCGGGGAGCGCGTGGTCTTTCTGGGAGATCGCCGGGACATTCCTGCCGTCCTGGCTTCGATGGATGTCGCCGTGCTCACGTCCGACTCTGAGGGCCTGTCCAACGTTATTCTGGAGGCGATGGCGGCAGGATTGCCGGTGGTGGCCTATCGCGTCGGCGGCAATGCGGAACTGGTGAACGAGAAGCGCGGAGAAATCGTCTCTGCTGCCGACGAAAAAGGATTCGCGTCGGCAGTCGAGCGGCTGCTGAGTGCGCCTTCGCTGCGCTCCCAGCTCGGCCACAACGCTCGCAAATTCGCGGCCGATAATTTCGGTCTTGAAAGCGTTCTTGCCCGGTACGAGGACTGCTACCGATCCCTGCTCGAAAAGAAAGGTGTGAGGAACTCACTGGCGACATGGCGGGCGGCAACCGAAGCTCGAAGAAACGGCTGAAGGTCGCCATCGTGGCGCCCAGTCTGAAGTACGTCGGTGGACAGGCGGTCCAAGCCGACCTGCTGATGCGTCTTTGGCAGGACGACCCGGACGTGGAGATGAGCTTCATCGCCGTGGATCCTCCGCTGCTCTCGGGCTTCGCCTGGGCCGAGCGCATTCGAGGATTGCGGACGATCCTTCGGGAGCCGCCCTACTTTCTCGATCTATGGCGCGGGCTACGGGACGCGGACCTCGCTCATATTTTTTCCGCTTCCTACTGGTCGTTCCTGCTCGCGCCCGCGCCCGCCTGGTTCTTCGCAAAACTGCGCGGCAAGAAGAGCATCATTAACTATCGGAGCGGCGAAGCTCGCGACCACCTGCGACGCTTCCGCTCCGCAAAGTTCGTCCTGTCGCGGGCCGACGAAATCGTCACGCCGTCCGGCTATCTCGTCGACGTCTTCCGCGAATTCGGACTGAAAGCCATCGCTGTCCCTAATCTGGTCGACCTCTCCCAATTCCGCTACCGGCAACGTAACCCTCTTCGACCGCACCTGGTATGTACGCGGGGGTTCTCCCGTTATTACAGCGTGGATGTGGTAGTGCGGGCGTTTGCGGAAGTGCGGAAAGCATACCCGGAAGCGCGGCTTGATCTGGTCGGAGGCGGACCGCTTGAGGCGGAGGTCCGCAAACTCGTGGAAGGTCTCAGGCTGGATGGAGTAAGCTTCGCCGGCGTCGCTTCTCGCCATGAGATCGGCAAGTACTACGACCAGGCAGATATTTTCATCAATGCATCGTGGCTCGACAACATGCCGGTTTCGATCATTGAAGCGTTCCGTGCAGGTTTGCCGGTGGTGACGACCTCGCCCGAGTGCATGCCATACCTGGTGGAACACGAGCGGACCGGGTTGCTCTCGCCCGTCGGCGACGAGAAGGCGCTCGCCGCCAATGTGATCCGGGTGCTGCGGAATCCGGAACTCGCCCATCGCCTGGCGGAGAACGCTCGCCAAGAATCGCAAAAGTACACATGGGAAGTCGTGCGCGAGCAGTGGCTGAAGGTGTATCGGGGCGTGGCGGAGAGTCAGTAGTCAGCAACTGGGCAGGAGGGTAGTGGACTGGACCCCTCGGTTGAGACAATCAGTTAAGCGACATTTCGCCGTTCGCTGCCGAAGCATTGTCGGGCGAGGTTGATCATTGGCAGTATAGCTCCGGCTGGTGAAGCGGAAGCGGGCTCTGCT